>OJKE01000001.1_pt1 | contig 316617 bp, 245 predicted proteins | sample 1596501 | NCBI WGS metagenome assembly OJKE01 (sample SAMEA4350125, study PRJEB24818) | metagenome | biome: human; feature: gut; material: faeces | place: Denmark | collected 2013-09
TCTGTCTTCACCCAAATTCTCAGTTCTATTGATAGTATAGTTGTACATTCTGCTGTTCCTTTTCGTTGATTGTGGAAGTTTATATCCTCCTACATATTCTTCTTCTGTTTTTTTTTTTAAAAGAAAAAGACGGCATACGATTTTCGCCTTAGTCTGGGGGGCGGGGAGTTGTGAAAAAGAGACGGCGTCCCCAATATTCTTTTCCAAAAAAACCGCCATATCGCTACCGGCAGCTTTCATCACTTCTTTCATCACTATATCCATAAAACGCATCCGGTTTTCCAACGAACCTCCGTATTCATCCTTCCGGTGATTCGTGTAAGGGGAAAGGAACTGGCTAATCAGATATCCATGTCCGGCGTGAACCTCAACAGCGTCGAAACCAGCTTCTCTAGCCAGATTGACAGCCTTTCCATAAGCACGCGCCATTTCAGGAAGTTCTTCTTTCCTCATTCCGCGCACAAAGGTCGGAGAGTAAAGATTGAAACCGGAAGAAGCAGAGATAGGAGTTACTCCACAAATGTTCTTGTGGGACATATTACCGCAATGACCGATTTGTATACCTGCTGCGGCACCCTCATCGTGTATGGCGTCGGTCACTTCGCGTAAACCGGGAATTATGGAAGATCGTAACCATAATTGGCGGTCAAAAGAAAGCCCGCTTTGTGTCACGGCAGCATAAGCAACCGTCGTCATGCCAACCCCGCCTGCGGCTACCGAACGGTGATAATCCAACAACATTTGTGAAGGGGCGTTTCCCGGACACATACTTTCAAAAGCTGCCGAACGAATGGTCCGGTTGCGAAGTGTCAAAGGTCCAAAAGTGACCGGGGTAAATAACTTTGATTTCATAGTAGTATGATATATTTTGTCAAAAGATAGCCTTAATACAGAAAAGGGAATACACGTTTCCTATTTCCCACCTCATCACCGAATTCCTCGCGGTAACGGTGCCAGATTGCGTTGGCACGCGGGACAAGGTTAGCGATCGTCCACCAAAGAAACACAAGTCCGGAAAGTGAACAAGTGAGTATCGCCCAGCCTGCCCACTCTACTATTTCGCCGAAGTAATTGGCGGAAGTAACGTAGCGGTACATCCCTTTTTGAGGCAGATAGTGGCGGGTATCTCCCGGCTTTCGCAAATGCCGGATGATATAATCCGAGTGCCAGTTCACCAGCATACCAGTAAAAAAAAGCAGAGTTCCGAGAATAAACCATGGTGACATAAACCAATCAATGCCGTACATTCCTTCAGGCGCAAGATGAAATATCCATTGTCCTTGCATATATCCGTTCAACAAATTAAAAAGAATGCCCATTGACATAATAGCTAACGGCATTTTACTCTTTCCGGTCAGCAATAGAGGAAAAACGAATGCACGCTGGAAATAATGAATCTGGAAGAATATGAAGAACATCAGTATGACGGGATCAAAACGGCGTTCCGAATGCACCCACATCCAACACATAACTAAAAATACAGGGGCCTCCATTAATATCCAAGCTAACTTATTGGAAATAGCCACACCCCACGAAGCAGTACGAAAAATACCATATCCGGCTTTCACAAAGTAAAGGACAATAAAAACAATCAGAGCGATCAGGCTCATTATGCCCAAAAACAGATTAAATGCATTCATAGTCATACAGATATTCTTTTACAATGTGCAAAAGTAACAAAAAAGAGGAAAATTGCAACGCAAAACTCCTTAAATAAAAACTCGATGACACACAGAAAGTTTTCTCTAAAAAACACTTATCCCCAGGCATACCTTCGGAAATGATCGGAATATACACCTGGGGACTACACTTATCTATTCAATAAAAGGATTGTTTCCTGTCAGCGTTTCTTTATTGGGATATAAGCCAGATCATCAAGCACGTTCTTATAAGCCGGACGGATAATACGTTTGCCTTCGAAGTTCAATTCTTCATTGCGGTGGGCACACCAGCCTACGATACGTGCCATTGCAAACAAAGGAGTGAAGATTTCCTGCGGCAATCCGATCATTTCATACACAAAGCCCGAATAGAAGTCAATGTTGCTCGATACTGTCTTGCCGTTATTCTTGATGCGTCCGAAAGTCGCAATCGCCCGTTCTTCCAAAAGTTCGAGGAAGGCAAACTCACGTTCCTTGCCTTTTTCACGTGCCAGATCACGTGCCAATTCTTTCAGTAAAAGTGCACGCGGGTCGGAAATCGTGTAAACGGCATGACCAATACCATAAATCAATCCGGTCTTATTATAAACCTCTTTATTCAGCATACGAGTAAAGTAGATGTCAATCTCATCAACATTTGTCCAGTCCTTGATGTTCTCCTGCAAATGATGGAACATATCAGCAACCTGAATATTTGCACCTCCGTGAAGCGGGCCTTTCAGAGAACCGATACCTGCGGCAATGGCCGAGTAAGTATCTGTTCCGGTAGAAGAAGTGACACGGACAGTAAAAGTCGAGTTATTACCACCACCATGTTCTGCCTGAAGAATCAGAAGCAGGTCAAGAGTACGTGCATCCAGTTCGGTATAGTCTTTTTTCAGCATATACAGGAAGTTTTCAGCGATAGAGAGTTTCTCCTGCGGATGTCGGATATGCAGCGAACGTCCGAAAGTAGCATGACGCAGCATATTATAAGCATAAGCAATAATGGTAGGGAATTTTGAAATAAGGTCGATACTTTGACGCATCAGGTTATCACGGGAAGTGTCGTCCGCATCCGGATCGAAGCGATACATTTCGAGTACGCTGCGTGCAAGGATGTTCATAATGTTGTTACCTTCCAACTCGATGATATTCATCTTCGTTTTCTGCTCCAGTGCCATATTATCATTAATCAGTTCGCAGAATGAAGCTAGTTCCTCCTTGTCCGGCAGACGACCGGAAAGTAACAGGTACGCCACTTCCTCAAAACCGAAACGTTTCTCTTTGATGATTGCATGAGAAATATCTTCCACATCATAACCGCGATAGAACAGTTTGCCAGGAATCGGTTTCAGTCCGCCGCCCGGAATACGTTCGTAGCCTACTACATTACCAATTCTGGTCAGACCTACCAGTACACCTGTGCCATCTTCATTACGTAGCCCGCGTTTCACGTCGAACTTGGGGAACAATGCTGTGTCAATCCGGGTAGCTTCCTTCATTTCTTCGGACAGCTTGTAAATCAGGTACTCTTTCTTCATATTCGTATGTTTTTAATCATTATTCTTATTTTTCGATTCTTTCCACTATTTCACGGGTGAAATCTGTGGTTGAGAGAGAGGTTCCATTCGGCATAAAACGGGCAAGATCATGAGTGGCACGGGCTTCCAGAAAACTATTTTCAAGAGCTTTTTCGATAAGAGCGGCAGCTTCCGTCCAACCGAAATATCCGAGCATCATCACTGCCGAAAGAATGATCGAACAAGGATTCACAACGTTTTTACCTGCAATGTTAGGAGCAGTCCCATGCGTTGCCTCAAAGATAGCATGGCCGGTTTTATAATTGATATTTGCTCCCGGAGCAATGCCTATGCCACCTACCATTGCAGCTAACTGGTCAGAAACATAATCTCCGTTCAGGTTCAAAGTGGCTATTACCGAATATTCTTCGGGAATGAGCAGTGTATTTTGCAAAAATGCGTCGGCAATGCAGTCCTTTATCACTAGCCTGCCGTCCGCCAAAGCGTCACCAAACTCACGTTGCGCCAACTCATAACCCCACTTTTTAAATCCTCCTTCAGTATATTTCATAATGTTTCCCTTATGTACCAATGTCACGGAAGGCAGATGATGATCGAGCGCATATTGACATGCAGCACGCACAAGACGTTCCGTACCTTCGCGTGAAACAGGTTTCACACCGAAAGAAGACGTTTCGGGAAAACGGACTTTCGTCACACCCATTTCATCTTTCAAAAACTTATAAAACTTCTTTGCCTCCGGAGTACCTGCTTCCCACTCAATACCTGCATAAATATCTTCCGTATTCTCACGAAACACACACATATTCACCTTCTCGGGAGCTTTCACCGGAGACTGTACTCCCTGATACCAACGAACAGGACGAAGGCAGACATATAAATCAAGTGTCTGTCGCAAAGCAACATTCAACGAACGGATTCCACCGCCAACAGGTGTAGTCAACGGACCTTTGATTCCTACCAGATATTCCTGAAATGCCTGCATCGTTTCTTCCGGAAGCCACGAACCTGTTTCATTGAAAGCACGTTCTCCAGCCGGCACTTCCAGCCATTCAATATGACGTTTACCCCCATAAGCTTTCCGAACGGCTGCATCTACTATAATCTGCATGGAAGGAGTCACCTCAGCCCCTACCCCGTCTCCTGTAATGTAAGGTACGGTAGGCACATCAGGCACTAATAGCGTACTATCTTTTTGTATGGTTATTTTGCTCATTTCTTTTTTCTTTATAAATAACAGTTTTAAAAAGATTTACTTCAATTTTATCTCGCATTCAAGGCGGAACCAGCACGGAACCAACCTATCTGTTGTTCGTTGTATGTATGTTGCACTTCAAAACTTTCTTTTGTTCCGTCTTCGTGGTGAAGAACGACTGTCAGATTATGTCCCGGCATAAAGTCTACCAAACCAGTGACGGAAAGCACATCGTGTTCCTGAATTTTATCATAATCCGCCTTGTCAACAAAAGTAATGGCAAGCATTCCTTGCTTCTTCAGATTCGTTTCGTGAATACGGGCGAAACTCTTGGCTAGGATCACACGGACATTCAGAAAGCGCAGCTCCATCGCTGCGTGTTCACGACTGGAACCTTCTCCATAGTTTTCTTCAGCGACTACAATAGAAGAAATCCCTTCGGACTTATACATCTTTGCCGTTCCGGAGACTGTTCCATAAGTATTTGTAGAACGGTTCCAGACCTTGTTCGTTTCGCCATTGAAGACATTGACAGCTCCCATTAACATATTATCCGAGATATTTTCCAAATGACCACGGAAACGGAGCCATGGTCCCGCCATAGAAATATGGTCGGTTGTACATTTACCTTGGGCTTTTATCAACAGAGGCATATTAAGCAAATCAGTCCCGTCCCAAGCGGGAAAAGGTGTTAAAAGTTGCAGGCGCTGTGAGTCCGACTTCACCTTGATTTCCGTTTTAGCTCCACCCGGCGCGATATATCCGACATTACCCGGCGTAAATCCTCTCATCGGGAGTTCGTCTCCCACAGGTTCGGATAGTTTCACTTTCTCACCGTCATGATTGACTAATCTGTCCTTCAAAGGGTTGAAACAGAGGTCGCCGGCAATAGTCAGTGCCATTGTCAATTCAGGAGAAGCAACAAAGGCATAAGTATTCGGATTACCATCCGCACGCTTGGCAAAGTTACGGTTAAAGGAAGTCACGATTGAATTTTTCCGTGTCGGGTCATCGGTATGACGTTTCCACTGACCAATGCAAGGACCACAGGCATTTGCCATAATCGTTGCACCGATCTGTTCAAAAGTCTCAATCATTCCGTCTCTTTCGGCGGTAGCGCGAATCTGTTCTGAGCCCGGATTTACAATCAACGGAGAAGCAACACTCAGTTTTTTTTCCGCTACCTGTTTTGCCAAAGAAGCAGCACGACTCAAATCCTGATAAGAGGAGTTAGTACACGAACCAATCAGTCCGACTTCCATTTTACGAGGATAACCGTTCAACAATACTTTTTCCGCAAACTCGGAAATAGGAGTAGCCGCATCCGGCGTGAAAGGTCCATTAATATAAGGTTCAAGTTCGGACAAGTCGATTTCAATGACACGGTCGTAATATTTTAAAGGTTCATCCGTCACAACTTCGTCGGCACGGAGATCAGCTTCCACAGACTCTGCCAAATCGACAATACGATCTCTTCCGGTAGCTCGTAAATAAGTCGCCATACGCCCGTCGAAAGGGAAAAGTGAAGTAGTAGCTCCTACTTCCGCTCCCATATTACAGATAGTAGCTTTTCCGGTAGCGGAAAGTGATTCGGTTCCCGGACCGAAATATTCAATGATTGCATTAGTACCTCCCTTTACGGTCAATATTCCTGCCAACTTCAAAATAACATCTTTCGGAGATGTCCATCCGTTTAGTTTTCCGATCAGACGAACACCTATAATTTTCGGCATTTTCAATTCCCACTCCATACCTGTCATTACGTCTACGGCATCTGCACCGCCTACACCGATAGCCACCATACCCAAACCACCGGCATTAGGTGTATGTGAGTCTGTTCCTACCATCATGCCGCCAGGAAAAGCATAGTTCTCGAGTACTACCTGGTGAATGATACCCGCTCCCGGTTTCCAAAAACCAATGCCATAACGGGAGGATACGTCGCGGAGGAAATCATACACTTCTTCGTTTGTTTTAGTCGCAGTAAGTATATCCTCTTTTGCGCCCTTATAGGCCTGTATCAAGTGGTCACAGTGTACGGTAGAAGGCACAGCCACCTTTTCCTTGCCCGCATTCATAAATTGGAGCAAAGCCATTTGGGCAGTTGCATCCTGCATAGCCACGCGGTCAGGACGAAAGTTTACGTAGTCTTCTCCCCTCTTGTAGTCTTTCACATCGGCGGCATCATAAAGATGCGCATACAGAATTTTCTCGGCTAACGTCAGGGGGCGTTTCAAGATCCCCCGCACATGTTCTACTTTCCCTTTATAGGCGCTGTAGAATGCTTCTAGCATAGTCATATCATATACCATATTACTTTTTGTTTTTTTAGTCTATCTATTAAAATAACGAACGGCGTTCGAGGATTGTTTAACAAAATGAAATATTTTTTCTATCCAAAAAGAAGATTCGTTACCTTTGCACCTATTATGAATAATAATTCGAAAAGCCCGGTCTCCGACCTTCAGTACCAGCAACTCCTGCTACGCATGGAGTATGAATACGAGAAAGAGGAATTCAAGCGACAAACCGAAACAATGGGTATTGCCCGTAAAGTGAAACGCGGTCTGTGCTGGTATCCCGTCTCTCCCGGTCGAAGCTACTACAATTCTCTGAATCAACTTGTAATAGATATTACACGGACCGAAAATAAAGAGATAGAACACTCTTTCGAGTTTGGTCGCCCCGTCTGTTTTTTCCACCAGTCTTTCGACGGAAAAGTGAAATATATGAATTTTATTGCTACCGTCAGTTACGCAGACGAAGAAAGAATGGTAGTGGTTTTACCTGGTACAGGGGCAGTTATAGAGTTACAAGCGGACAGTTCATTAGGTATACAACTTTATTTTGATGAAACATCCTACCGGACAATGTTCGAAGCATTAGAAGATACAATCCGAGCCAAAGGTAACCGCCTCTCAGAACTGCGTGATATCTTGCTGGGAACGCAAAATCCCGGATTCCGTGAATTATACCCTGTCCGTTTTCCATGGCTGAACAGTACACAGGAGACAGCCGTCAACAAAGTATTATGCACGCGTGATGTCGCCATTGTCCACGGCCCTCCGGGAACAGGAAAAACAACCACGCTCGTCGAAGCGATTTATGAAACGCTACACCGGGAACCGCAAGTACTTGTCTGCGCTCAAAGTAACACTGCTGTAGACTGGATAAGTGAAAAACTGGTAGACCGTGGCGTACCAGTTCTCCGCATCGGCAACCCTACACGAGTAAATGATAAAATGTTATCATTTACTTACGAGCGCCGTTTCGAAAGTCATCCCGCCTATCCCGAGCTTTGGGGAATCCGAAAATCAATCCGTGAAACGGGCAGCCGGATGCGCAAAGGTAGTTATTCCGAACGGGAGGGTATGCGCAGCCGCATGAGCCGCCTCCGTGACCGTGCTACTGAACTGGAAATACAAATTAACACCGACCTTTTCGACAGTGCCCGTGTAATTGCTTCAACATTGGTCAGTAGTAACCACCGCCTACTCAACGGCCGACGTTTCCCTACCCTGTTTATAGATGAAGCTGCCCAAGCACTCGAAGCAGCCTGCTGGATTGCCATTCGCAAAGCTGACCGAGTGATTCTTGCCGGAGACCACTGTCAACTCCCTCCTACTATCAAATGTATCGAAGCCGCCCGTAGGGGACTGGATCACACACTAATGGAGAAAGTGGTACATAAGAAACCTTCTGCTGTCTCACTGCTCAAAATGCAATACCGAATGCACGAATCAATCATGCGTTTTCCTTCCGAATGGTTTTACCACGGAGAATTGGAAGCTGCACCGGAAGTGCGTTACCGGAGCATTCTCGATTTCGACACGCCTATGAACTGGATAGATACCTCTGAAATGGATTTTCACGAGGAATTTGTAGGTGAGAGTTTCGGACGCATCAATAAACAGGAAGCCAACCTGCTTCTCCAGGAATTGGAGGCATACATCAACCGGATCGGAAAAGCAAGAATATTGGACGAAAAGATTGATTTCGGATTGATTTCGCCTTATAAAGCACAAGTACAATATCTAAGGAGTAAAATTAAAGTAAGCAGCTTTCTACGTCCTTTCCGTAGCCTTATCACGGTCAACACAGTAGACGGCTTTCAAGGACAAGAACGGGATGTTATCTTTATCAGCCTTGTTCGTGCAAACGAGGACGGACAAATAGGATTTCTGAACGACCTGAGGAGGATGAACGTGGCTATCACCCGTGCCCGTATGAAACTGGTCATTCTCGGAGATGCCGTCACACTTACCAAGCATCCTTTTTATAAGAGATTGATGTCATTCATAAAAAAAGAGGATTATGAGTAATCCTCTTTTTATCAAAGCCCCTTTTCTCACGAGAAAGAACTTTTTTAACACAAACAAAACAAACAATGTTTTCTGTCTTATATACCCTTTTTATCTTTCGCCACATCAGACTCAAGTCTTGGAATTAAAAATTCGAGATATTCTATCAATCGGCTTTTTCTTACCAGCAAAGAACTGTTGGTCTAACAAACACTTATAAACAGATATTGGGATATAGGAAATATATATATTTTACGTTCTTATTCCGGTATTTCATTTTTATAGTAGTTCTTCATTATTGCAACTTGTTTTATTTTGTTGCCACAAAGATAACAACAAACTTGCATTATTTCTCTATAAAGACGGGGATATTTTGAAAAAAAGACGGAAAGAGTGTTTCTTCCCGTCTTTTTACGACATATATATTCAATCTGATTAGTTATTTTCAGGGCGAAGTTTGCGTACTGTTACAGCAGTCTGCCACATCTCGCTTTCGCGCAATGCTTTCAGTTCCACTTCCAGTTTCTCACGATAATCCGGTTTAGAGTTGGAATCAATAGAAATCTGTGCTTCGTTACCAGTCTTAACGCTGTGATACAACTTTTCAACTACCGGTTTGATAGCATCGTGGAAGGGCCCCATCCAGTCGAGGGCACCACGTTGAGCAGTAGTAGAGCAATTAGCGTACATCCAGTCCATACCGTTCTTTGCAAACAACGGCATCAAGGACTGAGTCAGTTCTTCCACTGTTTCGTTGAATGCTTCAGAAGGAGTGTGACCGTTTTCACGTAATACTTCGTATTGTGCCAACAGCAAACCTTGGATTGCACCCATTAGCGAACCACGTTCACCTGTCAAATCGGAAGTAGCTTCTCGTTGGAAAGTTGTTTCGAACAGATAACCAGAACCGATACCAATGCCCAAAGCGATTGTCTTTTCATAAGCTTTGCCCGTAGCATCCTGATAGATAGCGTAAGAAGAGTTCAGACCACGACCTTCGAGAAACATAGTACGCAATGAAGTACCTGATCCTTTAGGTGCGACCATGATTACATCGATATCAGCAGGAGGAACTACACCTGTACGATCGTTCCAAGTGATAGCAAAACCATGAGAGAAATAAAGAGCTTTTCCTGCAGTCAGATAAGGCTTGATAGTAGGCCATACAGACATTACTGCTGCGTCAGACAACAGGCACATTACGATAGTACCTTTCTCGCAAGCTTCTTCAATGCCGAACAAAGTTTCGCCCGGAACCCAGCCGTCTGCTACTGCTTTATCATATGTTTTTCCCGGACGTTGACCAACGATAACATTGAAACCGTTATCACGCAGGTTCAATGCCTGACCGGGACCTTGTACACCATAACCGATTACAGCGATTGTTTCATCTTTCAATACTTCACGAGCCTTTTCCAAAGGAAATTCGTCACGGATTACTACATTTTCAATAGTACCGCCAAAATTCAACTGTGCCATTTTCTTTTTTGTTTTTAGTTTTGGGGACTTACGCCACCCGTTATTAATTGATTTTATATTCTATGTTATTCAAATATCACTTTCGAACGGCAAACGACTTCACTACCGTTTTTCTTCACTTCTACATGAAACTCGTTTGAATTAGCCTCGTCGCAGAAAAAAGAGAGTTCATCACCGAAATAACTTTCGGCTACGTATGCCATTTCAAAGCGGCGGATTCGTTTCGTCTTGTACAAGTCAATCGGAAACAAATCAAGGATATGCTCGATATAGCGGATACTATTTACATGACCGTTAATGTCAATGTCACTGTACTTTGCCGTCAGGGTAGCTACCGGCCGGTCGCTCGTCACTTTGATGCGCGAAGGTTTTTCAATAGGGCAAGGTTCGTCACATACGTAGTCTACGATACTTCCTCCGTGTAAGGTCAGCAAATCTGCCGGTTTGCGGGTATTGAGACTAATCATTGCCCATACAGAACGTGCGTATCCGATCTTTTTCCCATCTTTATTAATAATAGCGAAATTACGGTCAGTAAACAGACGATAGACATTTTCCACCCATGTCTGAACCGAGAAATTCTCGTATTGATAAGGCATTTCGTCTAATTCTACAGCCAGGCGCGAGAGCACCCATGTGTAGTTATCTTCGTTCAGTGTCGCAATACCAAAGCCACGGTCACTTGCATGAAAACCTGCACAATTCAGTAGATGATTTCCCAACACCCCCATAGTCAGGCGACCGTTAAAGTCTACATGGAAAGGTTCCGCCACAAACTGATAAGTTCCTATTTTATTTTCTTCACTCATTATTCCTGTAGGTTTTTACTTTCGTTATATTTTGCCTCCCGTCCGTCGAGGAACTCATTCACCCGTTCAAAACAACTGGTGGTAATCGCCACACGCCCCGAACGAACAAACTGCAAAACACAATTCAATACCCGGAGTTCACCGTAAAGCGAGGTTATATCTTCACTCATCCCGTTCTTCTCAACAATGGAAAATACCGGATTTACTTCCACTATACGAGCATTGTATCGACGGATTAACTTGGACGCTTCCGGATTCTCCTGAAAAGCAGGAGTAGACACCTTATATAATGCGATTTCATGGAAATATATTTCATCTTCCGTGAAGTAATGCGCCTGAATCACGTCGATTTTCTTCTCTATCTGTTTCACTACCTTCTCAATAGTGTCCTTATCTGTCCAAGCTGTGATTGTATATTTATGCACACCTTTGATAGATGAAGCAGAAACATTCAAACTTTCGATATTGATCTGCCGACGGGTAAATACAGCCGTCACCTGATTCAGCAATCCGGCAATATTCTCAGAATGAACAATGATTGTATATAATATTTTATCACTCATAACTTTAAATTTTAAATACGAACTCTCAACTTCCCCTAACATTCCAACAACATTTGATTCACCGAACCGCCCGGAGGAGTCATCGGCAATACGTTGCCTTCTTCTATTACGCAAGCTTCAAGCAGGAACGGTCCGTCCGTTGCCAGCATTTCATCGATAGCCACTTTCAATTCTTCACGGGAATAGACACGTTTGGAAGGAATGTCATATGCGGAAGCTATTTTCATGTAGTCCGGATTCAACATCGGAGTAAATGAATAACGGCGGTTGAAGAACATAGCCTGCCACTGGCGCACGTTTCCGAGGAAGTTATTATTCAGGCAGATGATTTTCACCGGAGCTTTCTGTTCCATGATAGTTCCGAGTTCCTGGATATTCATTTGAAGTCCGCCGTCTCCCATAAACACGCAGACGGTACGCTCCGGTGCACCGAAAGTGGCTCCGATAGCTGCGGGAAGTCCGAACCCCATTGTTCCAAGCCCTCCGGAAGTAATAATACTGCGTTCTTTCGAATATTTAAAGTAACGAGCAGATATCATCTGGTTCTGACCGACATCCGTCACCAATACTGCTTCATGGTGGGTTGCCTCACTTACGGCACGTGCTACTTCGCCCATGGTCAGTGAATCCGTAGCCGGATAAAGTTCGGGACGAATTACTTTTTCTTCCTCCACCTTCTCATATTCTTTAAAACTATCGTTCCATTCGGTATGCTTGTTCTCTTTTAGCAATCCGGTTACGGCAGCTAATGTATTTTTGCAATCTCCCAGAACAGCGATATCTACTTTCACGTTTTTATTTACTTCTGCAGGATCTATATCAAAATGGATTACTTTTGCCTGTTTGGCATAAGTAGCCAGATTACCTGTCACACGATCATCAAAACGCATACCGACAGCAATCAGGACATCACATTTGTTGGTATTGATGTTCGGACCTAAATTACCATGCATTCCCAGCATACCTTTATTCAAAGGATGATCGGTAGGCAAAGCGGAAAGTCCGAGCAATGTACATCCGGCAGGCATATCAGCTTTTTCAATAAAGGCTCTCAGTTCACTTTGTGCATTTCCGAGTTCTACCCCCTGTCCTACCAATACAAGCGGACGTTCGGCATTATTTATCAGTTCGGCGGCTTCCTTCACAGAATCTTCATCGGTATCAGGCACCGGAACATAACTGCGTATAAAATCCAGCTTCGCCGGCTCGTATTTTGTCTTTGCATTCTGTGCATCTTTGGCGAAGTCCAATACTACCGGACCGGGACGACCGCTACGGGCAATATAGAATGCACGTGCCACCGCCCAAGCTACATCTTCTGCACGGCGAATCTGATAACTCCATTTAGCGATAGGCTGGGTGATACCTACCAAGTCGACTTCCTGAAAAGCGTCTGTTCCGAGAAAACCCGTCCCTACCTGTCCGGCAATAACTACGATAGGTGTACTGTCTATCATTGCATCGGCAATACCGGTGATTGTATTCGTTGCTCCGGGACCGCTTGTCACCAGACAAACACCTACCTCACCCGATACGCGGGCAAAACCTTGCGCTGCATGAGCAGCTCCCTGTTCGTGGCGAACCAAGATATGGTTCAATGTATTTTGATGATCGTACAAAGCATCGAATACCGGCATGATAGAACCTCCGGGATAACCGAAGATAGTAGTCACTCCCTGATGTTCCAAGGAACGCATCAATGCTTCCGCACCTGTTATTAAGTCTTTACTCATTCTTTATTTATATTGAAGATGAATATCAGTCGATGATTCTCACTGCTCCCTTATCGGCGGAACTTACCATGCTGGCGTATGCTTTCAGACTCTTTGGCACGTAACGGTCGCGAGTGACGGGAGTCATCGGGCGTGCAGCCAGTTCTTCATCTGTTAATCGCACGTTAATCGTCCGGGCGGGAATGTCAATTTCGATAATATCTCCGTCTACAATTTTTCCGATATTACCTCCGGCAGCCGCTTCGGGAGATATATGTCCGATACTCAATCCGGAAGTTCCACCACTGAAACGTCCATCGGTAATCAAAGCACATTCTTTGCCGAGGTGACGAGATTTTATATAAGAGGTAGGATACAACATTTCCTGCATACCGGGGCCACCCTTCGGACCTTCGTGCGTAATGACGACAACATCGCCACTGACGACTCGGCCCTCAAGGATACCTTCACAGGCTGCTTCTTGCGAATCAAAGACTTTGGCAGGTCCGGTGAATTTCCAGATACTTTCGTCCACACCTGCTGTTTTTACTACGCAACCATCTTGTGCGATGTTTCCTTTCAATACCGCCAGTCCGCCATCTTTGCTATAAGCGTGTTCGAAATCACGGATACACCCATTAGTGCGGTCTGTATCCAACTCTTTATAGTACATACCTTGCGAACCGAGTACAAGATTAAATTTATTTGCAGCTGCACTCGAATATTTCCTGATTGCTTTTTCGCTCACATTCGGGCTGGTGATTGAATATTCGTCGATAGCTTCCCCCAGCGTCATTCCATCTACCCGGCGAACGGAAGTATCCACCAAACCGGCTTTCGCCAGTTCATCCATAATAGCGATGATACCACCGGCACGGTTTACATCCTGAATATGATATTTCTGTGTATTCGGAGCTACTTTGCAGAGACAGGGAGTTTTGCGTGAAAGCATATCTATATCATCCATTTTAAAATCAACTTCCGCTTCGTGAGCTACCGCCAACAGGTGAAGAACCGTATTGGTAGAACCTCCCATTGCTATATCCAATGTCATAGCGTTCAGGAATGCCTGCCGGGTGGCAATGCTACGGGGAAGTATACTCTCGTCTCCTTCTTCATAGTATTTCATAGCGTTTTCTACAATCAGTTTGGCTGCATCTTTGAAAAGCTGTGTTCGGTTTTCGTGAGTAGCTACAATAGTTCCGTTGCCCGGCAACGCCAAACCGATTGCTTCATTGAGACAGTTCATAGAGTTAGCAGTAAACATGCCGGAACAACATCCGCAAGTAGGACAAGCATTTTGTTCGATATTCGCTACTTCCTGATCGCTTACGCTTTCATCGGCCGATTTAATCATCGCATCAATCAGATCGAGGTGCTGACCGTTCCATTCGCCAGCTTCCATTGGCCCGCCTGATACGAACACGGTAGGAATATTCAGACGCATAGCCGCCATTAACATACCCGGAGTGATTTTATCACAGTTGCTGATACATACCATTGCATCCGCCTTATGTGCATTGACCATATATTCCACGCTGTCCGCAATGATGTCACGTGAAGGAAGTGAATAAAGCATTCCGTCATGCCCCATAGCAATACCATCATCGATAGCTATTGTATTAAACTCCGCAGCGAAGCATCCCAGCTTTTCAATTTCCGCCTTCACCTGCTGACCGATTTCATGTAGATGTACATGCCCCGGAACAAACTGTGTGAATGAATTTACGATCGCTATAATGGGTTTTCCCATCTGATTCTTCTTCATACCGTTGGCTGCCCACAATGCACGGGCTCCCGCCATCCGACGACCTTGCGTACTAAACGAACTGCGTAATTGCTTTTTCATTTCAATCTATCTTTTAATTAAAGAGCCTCTCTCACATCAGTGAGAAAGGCTCTAAATTCTATCTTTTATGGTACGAACACATACAACACAAAACCTTTCTCACGCTCTTGATGGGACCACCACGACGCGAATAATATGCAAAACTGCTAGGTTAATAGATGTATGTAACATATTCATATCTTCTTTTCTTTATTTTCGTGATGCAAAGGTAAGGGCTTTTTTATTATCTCCAAACAAATCGAAGAAAAAAATCACTCAAAAACTAAAAATTGTAAGATAAGAGCGGCATTATTTCTCTATTTTATCACTTAACAGTTGAATTTGCAACTATTATCCAACCGTACACTTCTTCCCGTCTTTCTGACAAAAGCACTTAATAATCTGAAATTTACCTTCCCCATACCGGAGAGCAAGCAAATAATTCGTATCTTTGCCCACCTATCTTTTTAGGAATTTATTAATTTAGAAATAAAAATATCAAATGGAAACAGCAGAAAACAAGTACATTACCGTTGCATACAAACTATATACAATGGAAGATGGAGAAAAAGAATTGTTCGAAGAAGCAAAAGCTGAACATCCTTTTCAATTCATTTCAGGCTTAGGTACAACTCTCGAAGACTTCGAAAACCAGATAACTTCTCTTGCCAAAGGTGATAAATTCGATTTTACCATTCCGGCAGATAAAGCATACGGACAATATGACGAACAACACGTTATCGACCTTCCGAAACATATCTTCGAAATTGACGGTAAATTCGATAGCGAACACATCAAAGAAGGTAACATCGTACCTTTGCAGACTGGCGATGGCCAGCGTGTGAACGCCAGCGTAGTGGAAATCAAACCGGACGTTGTAGTAGTTGACCTCAATCACCCGTTGGCCGGTGCCGACCTGATTTTTGAAGGTGAAATCATCGAAAGCCGTCCTGCTACTAACGAAGAAATTCAGGAACTGATTAAATTGATGAGTGGCGAAGGCTGCGGTTGCGGATGCGACAGTTGCGGTGGCGGCTGTGGTGACAATGAATGTGACGACTGTGGCTGCGAAGGCGGCCACTGCCATAAGTAAGAATTCACCGCCATTACCCAATGGTAAATAAATAAGAAATGGAGAATGAACTCATACAGTTTCATTCTCCATTTTTCTTTTCTAATGATCTAATTTTCCATTCAACATCCCTTATGCGTCATGATATCCAACACCATTTTATCCGTCTCATTCATGGCTTGCGAACCGATTCTTGTTAGATTACGGATACTCTGATCTACATCTTCGTCGATAATTCCTTCAACGGAAGTCACGCAACGGTCTTCCATTGCCATAATTGCTGATAATACGGCTGTTGAAACTCCTGTGGTTACTTTCAGAGCGCAGCTTGGCTTCGCCCCGTCACAAATCATTCCCGTCAGATTGGCAATCATATTTTGGACAGCGAAAGCTACTTGGTTGTAGTTTCCTCCCATCAGCCACGTAATCCCGCAACTGGAGCCGGTGGCAGCTACCACACAACCGCACAGGGCAGAAAGACGTCCCAAACTTTGTTTGATATAAATTACGGTGAGGTGACTTAACATTAAAGCACGAATAAGTTCTTCTTCTGTCTTACCGTTCTCCTCGGCAAAGACAACAACGGGAAGTGTGGCGGATATTCCCTGATTGCCACTGCCTGAGTTACTCATTACAGGGATCATTGCACCTGCCATACGTGCATCACAAGCAGCCGAAGTATAAGAAAGAATATGGGAGAAAACACTGTCACCCATGACTTTATGTTCATAAGTTCCACGCAGCATCTTTCCGAGGGAGTGTCCGTAGTTGCCTTTAAAAGCTTGTTCGGCTGCCGCTTTATTGAGGCGGGCTGTATCGAGGATAAAGCGTATTTCATCCAAAGGAGCTGTCAGGGCAAAATCATAAACTTTGTAAAGATTCAGTTCGGGAGAGGTTTCTTCTTCCTCCTCGGCGGTAGCCTGCTGCTTGTCGAGCAGTACATTTTCGTTCATCGCTATATATATAAAGGTAGTATGTCCGCCGGAAATCACGGCTTTCGCAGTTTTGTCACCGGACTTACAAATTACTTCGATATACAGTTTTTCCGTAATATCTTCCTTTAAAGAAATACGAATTCTTTTTTCTGCAATAAATTGTTTACCCTGTTCCACCGCTTCCGGAGTACAGTCTCTCAACACCTCCAGTTGATAAGCTGACCGACCGATCAATGCACCCAAAGCAACGGCAATAGGAAGTCCCACCATGCCTGTGCCAGGAATACCTACTCCCATTGCATTTTTTAAGATATTGGCACTCAATAACACTTCAATTTTTTCGGGCTTCACGCCCAATGTCTCTGCTGCTTTGGCTACACAAAGTGCCACAGCAATAGGTTCCGTACACCCAATAGCCGGAATTACTTCTTTTTTTATCAGCTCTATAATTTGCTGTCTTTCAGATTCAATCATGCACTTCTTTAGTTTTGTTCCTACAAAAATAGGAAATTCTTTTTTATCATACATTCAATAATGAACAAATAAATTTCCATATTGTTATTACTCCTCGTGAGAACCAAACTTTAACTGAAAGAATAAGTAGAAAAATGAAAGCAAAACACGTGATTATCTATTTACTGCTGGTTATTGTTACATCTTCTTGCATTCGCGACGAAGCTCCCAATGCAGAAGCAGACATTCTAAGTTGCCGGTTACCGGGAATAACAATGACGACTAGTCCTATCATCAATAATAATTCCGTAACCCTATTTGTCACTCCAGGAACGAATATCTCCGCCCTTGCACCGGAATTTACACTTACTTCGGGAGCTACGATCACACCCGCCAGTGGTACAGAACGCAATTTCAATTCGCCGCAGGAATATCAAGTGACAGCCGCTGACGGAATTTGGAAAAAGACTTATGCCATATCGGTCATTGATACGGAACTTGCAACAATTTACAATTTCGAAGATACCATCAGCGGAAAGAAATACTACATATTTGTGGAAAGGGAAAATGATAAGGTCATCATGGAATGGGCCAGCGGTAATGCCGGTTACGCCATGACCGGAGTAGCTAAAACGGCCGACGACTACCCTACTTTCCAAATAGCAAACGGAAAAAATGGAAAATGCCTTTCGCTCGTGACACGCAGTACCGGATTTTTTGGCGGATTGGTCGGAATGCCTATTGCCGCCGGCAACTTGTTTATCGGTTCATTCGACGTGAACAATGCCATGAGCAATCCCTTGCAAGCAACGAAGTTCGGCCTTCCTTTCCGGCACGTGCCGACTTATCTGGCAGGTTACTATAAATACAAGGCGGGAGACCAGTTCACCGAAGGCGGCAAACCTGTCGAAGGGAAACGTGATATATGCGATATATATGCTATCATGTACGAAACGAGCGTATCCGTCCCCACTCTCGATGGGACGAATGCATTCACCAGTCCTAACCTAGTTTCTATGGCACGTATCAAAGACGCCAAGGAAACAGACGAATGGACTTACTTTAAACTCCCGTTCACAACCCTTCCGGGAAAATTCATCGACAAGGAGAAATTGACAATGGGAAAATATAATATATCTATCGTATTTACATCCAGTCTGGAAGGAGACCACTTCAACGGAGCTATCGGAAGCACCTTATTAATTGATGAAGCTGAATTGATTTACCGCTCGAACTTGGACCATTAAACCATAACGACTTTATACCGACAATGAAGATGAAAATTTATCCATACCTATTTAGTTTGCTTGCCTGTATCGGAATAGCGCTACCCGGCTATTCACAGGTCGATAGAAACAAGACCCTTATCCGTTCCGCCCTTCACGGACTGGAATACGAAATAAAAGCGGGATTCAGCATTGGCGGCACAGCTCCGTTCCCTCTTCCGGTGGAGATTCGCTCTATCGATGGTTACAATCCGACACTTGCTATCAGTATCGGAGGAGAAGTAACAAAATGGTTTGCCGTTCAGAACAAGTTAGGTGTTATTGTAGGACTACGGCTCGAAAATAAGGCAATGACTACCAACGCCACCGTAAAGAACTACGGTATGGAAATTCTGGGACAGGGAGGTGAAAGAATCAGCGGCGTATGGACAGGAGGCGTAAAAACAAAAGTACACACTGCCGGACTCACCATTCCTCTAATGGCTACTTATAAACTGAACAATCGCTGGAACATAAAAGCCGGTCCTTATTTCTCATACATCCTTTCAAGAGAATTTTCGGGACATGTATACGATGGTTATTTACGTGAAGACAACCCGACGGGACCTAAAGTAGAGTTTACCGACAACAAGGTTGCCACTTACGACTTTTCGAACGATTTGAGACATTTCCAATGGGGATTACAGGCAGGTGCCGGATGGAGAGCCTTCAAACACCTCAATATATATGCTGATCTCACCTGGGGACTGAATAATATCTTTAAAAATGATTTTCATACCATCACTTTTGCAATGTATCCGATTTACCTCAATATCGGATTCGGATATGCGTTTTAATAAACAAGTAACAATTATTGCTGAATTACATTCCCAAAAGAATATATCGGAAGAAGAATGCCTGAAGTTACTACTGGATTTCCGACGAAAGCACCTATGCATCAACCGGACTAACTATTGCAGTATCACCGGAGTAAACAAAACACATGCCATACTCCAATTGAACTCTTTCATCGAAAAAGGAATGATCCATAGATATGGAAGCGGAAAAGCAGTAGTATATATTCAGGGATAAAATTAGTCGTTACCGGATTCTTCCACCTGCTTCACTCCGGAATAAGTAACCTTTACGGTCTGTTGCAATGTAGCTACTTTTACATTGATATTCATAGTGAGAGCTCCACTTTCCACTGTTCCTTCTACTGTGGTGGCACAAGTGCCGAGAGCGGCAGCATCTCCCGAAAAAGTCAAATTCTGTTGACCTGTGAAAGTCGAGGCGTCAGTCTCTTTTTTCACCGTACATTTGTCTATTACAATATCGCCGAACTTCATGATCGTTCCGTTGAGAAACAATTCAAATTCTTTCAGTTCCATTTTTACTTCCGTATCGCTGACCTGGGAAATGGTGATAAACTTGGCTATCCCATTGCCAATCACTGTTTCCTGATCGGAATTATCCGGCTTCATTGATATATCCAGATTACCCCAATAAGTGCCCACTACATCAGGAGCTGTAACGACTGCTTCTTCTTCAGGAGGATTATTACCACTTATATCATTATCATCATCACTGCTACAAGCTGTAAAGAGAGCGACTGAACAGATTAATGCCCATAAATACAATAGATTCTTTTTCATACATTGTTGGTTTAGTTATTAAATAATCGTCAATTATAAACTAAAAAGGAGAAAAAAGGTTCAATTTGGTTCGTTTTTTGAAGATATTTTGAGATCGCAACATTCTTACCGAAAACTTTGTTATATTTGCATAGAGTAATTTTAAAAAAGCCACAACTATGTTTAATTCATTTGGCAATATCTTTCGACTCACAAGTTTCGGTGAGTCTCATGGCAAAGGAGTTGGTGGAGTAATTGACGGATTTCCCTCCGGAATTACTATCGACGAAGAATTTGTACAACAAGAGTTGAATCGCCGCCGTCCGGGACAATCTATCCTGACCACCCCACGTAAGGAGGCTGATAAAGTCGAGTTCCTTTCCGGCATTTTTGAAGGAAAATCAACCGGATGTCCCATCGGTTTCATCGTATGGAATGAAAATCAACATTCCAACGACTATAATAATCTGAAAAACGTATACCGCCCTTCACACGCCGATTACACTTACACCGTAAAATACGGAATACGCGATCATCGCGGCGGCGGGCGATCATCGGCACGCGAAACGATTTCGCGTGTGGTGGCCGGTGCGCTGGCTAAACTGGCACTTCGTCAATTAGGAGTCAGCATTACCGCTTATACCTCACAAGTAGGCGCTATCAAGTTGGAAGGCAGTTATTCAGATTACAACCTCGACCTGATAGAAACTAACGACGTGCGTTGCCCTGACCCTGACAAAGCAAAGGAAATGGCAGACCTTATATACAAAGTAAAAGGCGAAGGTGATACAATCGGCGGTACGCTGACCTGCGTTATCAAAGGATGTCCTATCGGACTGGGGCAACCCGTTTTCGGTAAGTTGCACGCTGCACTGGGCAATGCTATGTTAAGTATCAATGCCGCCAAAGCATTCGAATATGGCGAAGGATTCAAAGGACTGAAAATGAAAGGTTCTGAACAGAACGATGTTTTCTACAATAACAACGGACGGATTGAAACACATACCAACCACTCCGGAGGTATTCAAGGAGGACTCAGCAACGGACAGGATATCTACTTCCGTGTTGTATTCAAACCGATAGCCACTCTGCTAATGGAACAGGAAACGGTCAATATCGATGGAATCGACACAACACTGAAAGCCCGTGGACGCCATGACGCCTGCGTACTGCCCCGTGCTGTGCCTATCGTCGAAGCAATGGCCGCTATGACTATACTTGATTATTATTTGCTGGACAAAGCCACCCAGCTTTAATTATTATCTTTATATGAACGAAATTCAGAAATACATCGCAGCAAACGAACCTCAAATAATGGAGGACTTGTTCAGCCTCATCCGTATTCCCAGTATCAGCGCCCTGCCCGAACATCATGACGATATGCTGGCATGTGCCGAACGCTGGGCACAGTTATTACTCGAAGCGGGAGTGGATGAAGCATTGGTAATGCCCTCCCAAGGCAATCCGATTGTCTTTGCACAGAAGATTGTGGACCCAGACGCAAAAACCGTATTAGTTTACGCACACTATGACGTGATGCCTGCCGAACCACTCGAATTATGGAAAAGCCAACCATTCGAACCGGAAATACGGGACGGATATATCTGGGCACGCGGAGCAGATGATGACAAAGGACAGTCTTTCATCCAGGTGAAGGCTTTCGAATATCTCCTTAAAAACGGGTTATTGAGGAATAACGTGAAGTTTATCTTCGAAGGAGAAGAAGAAATCGGTTCTCCCAGCCTAGAGGCATTCTGTGAAGAACATAAAGAGTTGCTGAAAGCGGACGTTATCCTTGTTTCGGATACCAGTATGTTGGGTGCCGACCTTCCGTCATTAACCACCGGCCTGCGCGGACTGGCTTATTGGGAAATCGAAGTAACAGGACCGAACCGCGACCTGCATTCCGGACACTTCGGAGGTGCGGTAGCCAATCCTATCAATGTGCTTTGCCGGATAATCAGTAAGGTGACGGATACAGACGGAAGAATCACCGTCCCCGGATTTTACGATGACGTGGAAGAAGTACCGCAAGCTGAACGTGAAATGATAGCCCATATTCCTTTCGATGAAAAGAAGTATAAGGAAGCAATCGGCGTAAAAGAACTTTTCGGAGAGAAAGGATACAGTACACTGGAACGCAATAGCTGCCGTCCGTCTTTTGATGTATGCGGCATTTGGGGCGGGTATACGGGAGAAGGTTCAAAGACCGTGCTCCCTTCAAAGGCTTATGCCAAGGTATCTTGCCGACTGGTTCCGCATCAGGATCATCATAAGATTTCGCAAATGTTCACTGATTACATTCTCAGTATTGCTCCAGAAACAGTTCAAGTGAAAGTAACACCGATGCACGGCGGACAAGGTTATGTATGCCCGATTTCACTTGCAGCCTATCAGGCAGCCGAAAAAGGTTTTGAAATAGCTTTCGGGAAAAAGCCGTTGGCAGTACGCCGTGGCGGCAGCATTCCTATCATTTCTACTTTTGAACAGGTACTGGGAGTGAAAACCGTACTCATGGGATTCGGTCTGGAATCAGACGCTATCCATTCGCCGAATGAGAACTTCTCACTGGATATTTTCAGGAAAGGCATTGAAGCTGTGGCCGAATTTCATCAGGAATATGCCGGACGGTAAAGTGGACACAAGAACTATTATTATAAACGGTATAAACAAAACGGCGGGCAGGCTTACAATCAAGCATCTGTCCACCGTTTTATTTTATAGATAATAAGAAACTACTACATGAGCGGAGTCTCAAAAAGGAACGTAAATGACTCACTATCTTTCAAATCCTTCACCGCATCTCCTGCATAAATCTCTCCCTTCGTCAAAGACAATTTCTTTATACCGGCTTTCGGGCTAAAGTCTATCTTTTTCAAATCAAGCCAAAACAAATTCGGCGTCAATGTGGATTCAAAATAATAGACCTTATTCTTCTGGTCGGAGACGGAACGCCAACGGGTAGAAGAAATATGAGGTTTCTCCGGAGTATTAATGCCAAATGGAACTGAAACATTACGCATCACACTCAGCACACTGGGAACAGCAATTTTTGCATCGGCAGTCTGCGGAATGGCATGAATGTAGAAAGAGGCACGGACAAAACGGTCGCTCGAACGGTTCGTTCCCGGCAACATCTGCAATCCGCCGACTTCTTTCCAGTAATCGTTGATAGCTAACTGGTATTCATACCGAGGAGAATTTGTCATTACCTGATATTCTTTCCCTTCGTGAATGCTTAACTTTCCATCCAGATATTCCAGCACAGCCGTATTGCCTGTTTCGTCGGTGATGGCCATGTGCAAAGTAGATTCCGGTCCTCCATTCGGCATACGGGGAGCGTCAATCCGGAAAGTCTCCTTTTTCAGTTCATCAACGGCCTCACGTACAGTGGCAAAGTTATCAAGCACGTATTGCGTCCAAATACTGATTCCCATTGCCGGACGGATATCACCGGGAAGCGAATAAATAGATTCGGGCAAGAAAAGTAGACTAGCCACCAAGCCCTTTTCATTCATACCGTCGCAAGTTCCTATATCATAACCGGTTGCAATCACACTTCCATACTTGGAAGTCCAGTTCACCGTTTTTTCCTTATTATGCCCAACACGCTGAATGCCACGCGGGAAAACATAGATATTCGACATAATGTCTTCTTTCCAGTCCATTGTACGCCCCGTTATCACCAACTGTTCCGGGCCGAGGTAAACGGCACGTGTACACGCCTCTACCGGCTGTATACTCATCAAAGAGAGAGCAGCCAACATCAATATAACCCCTGTCTGTTTCTTTTTCATATTCTTTTCAAATTAAATAATTGATACTCTTATCTATAATAACAAATATATAACGATTATTGCCGAAAATAAAGATGATTTTAATGAAAATAAGGGATTTGTCCAAAGAAGACTCCCAAAGAGATATTAAATAAATTTAAGACTAATGATTGCAGTTATTCTCATCTTCTATCGTCAAAAAGATAAACATAGAACTATCATGGAAAGAAAACAAACTAAGCGGATTATAATATTCCTTCTTCTATTGCTGGGTATTATATTACCCAATATGGCACAGAAACAAAAGATATGGAAAGCATTTTGCGATAAATGCCGGAGAGAAAAAACCATTGTCGGTGCGCTTCCTTCGCAGTTAGAGAAAGCTCTACGCTGGTCGCCCGGCATTAGTAATGAGCAAAAAGAAGTGATACGTTACATATTATGGAATATGGTTTACGTAGAAGGAGGGACAGCCAATCTCGGAGAAAACAACGATTATCCTGTGAATGTGGGCTCTTTTTTCATCAACCGCTATGAGGTAAGTCAGGATGAATGGTACGTCATTATGGGGGAGAATCCTTCCAACCAACACAGACGTAACTATCCCGTAGATCAAGTTAACTGGTATGACACTCAACGATTCACCCGAAAACTCTCTCAGTTATCCGGCCTCCCCTTCCGTCTGCCGTTCGAAGCAGAATGGGAATATGCCGCACGTGGAGGCTTGAATACCCAAAACTACATTTATGCCGGTAGCGATGACCCGACACAAGTCGCTTGGTTTAAAGAAAAATACTCCAATGAAAACACATATGTATCCAACGATATAGGAACCAAAAAACCCAACGAACTCGGACTTTATGATATGAGCGGAAACATCTACGAATGGTGCATGGACTGGTATGATAAAAAAGTTCCTTTCACCGGAAATATTGATCCTGACCTGAAGGGGATTGATCTGCATAAAGTGCTACGCGGAGGAAGTTATTATACTATCGCCAAATACTGCAAAATCACCAACCGTTATGGAGTCAATCCACTGCGTTGGGACATTGACTACGGATTACGGCTAGTAATATCCTTTCAGGATAACACGGAGGAAAAGAGAGTAGCCCAATAAAAATATTCTACACTAATCATACACATAAAAAATCCCGTATACGTTGTTTTGCATACTCAAACTATCACATATACGGGATTTAAAAGAACAAGCCTTTACCTTGTTTAAACTAATCGTTCATTATAAACAAGCTTAATCGTCAGTAGGAACTTTCATGTTCTCATAAACCTCAATCCATGAGTTCCATTCGGCAGGTGCGTCATTGGTCGCAGCAGTTTTCAGTGTACGATATTTATAGGAAAGATAAAAACGGGTGACTCCGTCTACGGTGATGTATCTGTTTGCCTGCTGGACAGACAATGCTTCATCATCATCAGTTGTACCGGGTAATTGTACTACCTCTATCAATTCTGATTTATAAGGTTTTAGTATAAGAGTATTATATTTGGTACCATCGATATAAGTCAGTTCCTCCTCACCGATTTCCATGATAAGGCTCAACTTGTTTATTAATTCCTCTTCTGCTTTATTGGCACTGTTTTCAATGCCGGCATTCAATCTCACACCCCGTTTCGACAAGGGATATAGAATCTTATTCGCTGATATCTGTGTAGGCTTTGTATCATCTTCCCGCAGCTGAGTGCCCCTCATAAATAATGTCAAAGGACTTTTCTGACTGGTAAAATCATTCTCAATATACACCTTATACAACACCCGCGACTTATCTTTATTCACTTCATAAGGAGTGCAACTGGCAATCCGTAAAGGAATCAGATAAGTGGAATCGGGAGACAATCCCTCGGTCCTGACTTCAATAGGCAACTTTACATAGGGGTCCTGATCGCCAACTTTCATCACCGCAGTATAACTTTTAATCGTATATCTGGAAGGATCCAGTTCTTTCGCGTACTTATCCTCATCCAAGTCAAAGTTATCATGATTATACTTATCAATCAAGTCAGGATCTTTTTCCAACGTTACGGTCACGTCCTGGTCAATAGCCCGTGTACCACCTGCATAAATGGTTATATATCCAACGGAAACCGGAGTATTCAGCGAATGAGTGACCGGAAACGTCAAGTCCGTTTCACTCAACACATACACCACCTTCTTGTATAGCTCACCTTCAAATATTGAATTTTCATTGCACGCTGTCAATCCCATTAACACGGCACAATACATCATATATTTTGTTATTGATTTCATTCTCATATCAAATTTTAATTTATAGTTCCCGTTAATTATCCCAACCCGGATTCTGATCCATTAATGGCACTTTCCGCAATTCAGCACGGGGAATAGGCAAGAAGACCATTTTCTTATCGGCCACTCTGGTACGTGCAAAAAGATGATTGACCGTTGTTCTTTGGAAAAATTCATCTTCAAACCCGTCCGTATTCATACCTACAATCGGTTCTTTTTCCGTATCCAAATAAATACCCCAACGACGGACATCATAAAAACGTCTGTTCTCGTGAAGGAACTCAATCATGCGTTCTCTCACAATGATGTCAAACATTTTATCAGCAGAACTTAACTCATCGGTAGTCAAGCCCGGCAAACCCGCCCGATAGCGAACCATATTAAAGTATTTCGCCATTTCGTTCATATCGCGAGTATAAGTACCCGTGCTTTCATCGCTGAAAGTCACCGTATGAGATCCGGTCAGATTATTCAATGCTTCTACATACGAAAGTAATATTTCCGCATAACGGATAATGGGGAATGATTTAGGTAATACGGTTGCATCGGTACCACTCCAAGCATCATCATTATGGACATATTTCTTCATCACATACCCGGTCACCGGATAATTGTTGGCGTCACCGGAACCTACCGCTTTATCCTTTCCGGAAGCCCCATAGCCACTCGCTCCTTTCCAATAATAAACATAGACATTTTTCTTCACAGCTTCACTTGTAGAAGCACAAGGCCAGAAACAACCGCTAAAACCAATCGATGCATAGAAGCGCGGTTCACGGTTTATATACATATTATAAACACCGCTCTTTAACTGGTATCCGGAGAAAGACTTCACTTCAGAAGTGAATCCGTCTTCCAGATATGGATATTCATCGCTCGAATTGGTACGATCTCTACCATCAACCATATAGTAAGCATCAATAAACTTCTGAGGGACAGCCATTCCATTATATCCTCCCATTAGCCCCACCGGAAAAGCGTGCCGGGTATAACTACGAAGACTACCGGATGTTCTTCCCCATATATATTCCGGATTCTTAGTAGCGGTCGATTCGCCCGTAAACATATCGCTATAAGACTTATAGGGATCAATCCCCACAGCCCCTTCCGGGAAAGTTTTCGTATAATAGTTTACGTCTGATACATTGGTCGGCAATTCCGGCGTGTACTTGTCACTTTTTACGGTATGCAACTCATACATATCCATATCAATTACCCGTTTGGCAGCATGCGCAGCTACCGCCCAACGTTGCTCGTCATAAGTCTGGCTAACATAGGGAACATTGTCCGATTTACGTATCCAACCTCCGAAAGTCGTTTTCGCTGCACTTCCTCCATTGAACAAAGGACTTGCCTGTTGCAACCGTAAGCGAGCAATCAGCGCATACGCAGCTCCGCGTGTAGGACGCCCGAACTGAGATACCGTAACCCGCAAAGGAATATAATTTGCAGCAATTTCCAACTCGTTACAGATATAATCCACTGATTCATCATACGTTGCTCTTTCCTTATTATAGTATGCAGGAGATTCATTCGTATTCATCGGCTCATCTCCCACAAGAACGACAGGACCAAAGTTTTGAAGCAAATTATAATAAGCATAGCCTCTCATAAAATGTGCATAGCCCAGAATCTCGCGTTGTTCTATATTTGTAAGGTCTTTACATACATTGATTCTACTGAAAATAATATTAACCTTACGAATGATTTTATACATCTGTGCCCAGTTATTCATCGTTCCCAAGTTATCGGGAGTCGTGTGCCCCAAAACAAATGTTACTCCGGGAAATTCGCCCGTGTTCCATTGCACAAAGGCTTCATCCGAACCGGTAACACCCGGTGTATAAGCACCACCCCAGATGGCGCCCTCATCGGGGAAGAAAGCAGCCGTAGCCCATAGATATTTCTGAAGATTCATTTTATTCTGAAAAATAGAATCGTATCCCAATGTATCAGCAAAGTACTCATCCACATTCAAGTAATTGCAGGAGGACAGGCAAAAGTAGAACGCTGTACATAGCGTTATCATTAATCTTTTAAAATATTTCATATCATGCATATTTAGAAATGGATATAGGTTTGAAATGCGTAACGGGCAGGAATAGGATAAACACGCCCCATTTTCTGTGCTTGTTCCGGATCTACTGTTTTCACACCGCTCCAGACTGCCAGATTATATCCCACCAATTGAAAGTCGAATGACTGTATACCCAGTCTTTTTACAAATCCCTTGGTCTTCAGGTTATAGGTTAAGCTAATTTCCTGTAAACGTAAATAGCGCGCATTGTCTTTCCAGAAAGTAGATTTCTTAGTATTATTTTCATTCTTACCATAGGATAATCGAGGGAATGCTGCATTAGGGTTTTCCGTAGAGGGATCTCCTGAATACCAGGCTGGAGTCCAGCGATTTGCCTGAACACCGGCTTCCACAGGTACATTACCTGTCTTTTCACCATGGAAAGGAACATATCCCATTTCATATCCATTACCGACTTTAAAATAGGTTGTATTTCCCGTTCCTTTGAACAGACAAGCCAGTGTAAACGATTTGTAACGGAACTCTCCACCGAATCCATACATCAATAACGGATAGTTAGAGTAGGCCAACGGCACTTGGTCGTCTTCCGTTATACGTCCATCACCATTCACATCTTTATATTTAATATCACCCGGACGGACAGTTCCAAACTGCGACGGACTGCTCTCCACATCTTGGTCATCTCTGAACAATCCCAATGCTATGTAACCACGTTGCACTCCATACGGCATACCGCTTATCTGCTGATAGGGATATTTTGGATCAGCCTGTTCCCAGTTCTGCACATCATTCTTCGAATAGGTAAAGTTTCCTCTGATCGTAAATGAGAAGTCTTTGCCTATATCCTGCGAATAAGAAATATTTCCGTCAGCTCCGTAGCTACGCATCTTTCCCACATTACCATAAGGCATGGTGATAATACCCGCGAAATCAGGAACCTGAGTTCTCTGCTGGAAAATACCATTTCGCTGGTCATTGAAATAATCGACCACTAAGGAGAGTTTTTCTTTGAAGAATTTCGCTTCAATACCCACATCCGCTTTGGTTGATTTCTCCCAAGCCAGATTGTCAGCACCTACGATAGACTCGTTCACACCATTGGAATCGCTTCCCCAGCCCGTAGCCGCATTAGAATTAATAATAGTCAGATAAGGGAAGCGTTTATTGGAAATACGGTCGTTACCTACTTGTCCATACGAGAAACGGATTTTAAGAAAATCCAGCCAAGGCACCGCTTTCCGCATGAAATCATAGTTTGTCGGTACCCAACCGATAGCTCCCGAAGGAAAGAAACCGAATTGCTTACCCGGCTCGAAGTTTTCGGAACCTGTATAACCGAAGTTTGCATCAATGAAATAGGTATCTTTAAAACTATAAGTAATTCTTCCAGATACTCCCTGATAACGTTTGGGAATAGCGCTCATACTGTCAGTGATGTCTTTAGTCGCCTTCTCGTCACTCATGTAATAGTAAAGCAAGGCTGTTGTCCTGTGTTTATCATTGAATAACCTTTCGTAATTGGCAGTAAACTCGAAATGATATTTACGCCAATGATTCAATGTCTTACTGAATGTAGCTGCTTGAGCGTCAACTTTCTTTGCCAATTGAAGTTCTCCGGAAGTCGTTCGCCCGATAGCTGAATACATCTCCGGCATTACAAAACGAGTCTCATCATAATATACGTCGCTATTCAACGCGCCCTGTACTTTTACTTTCAATCCTTTCAGAAGAAATGACAAATCCTGGTTCAGAGCGAGAGTCACCATATTTTTGTAAGTCTCGCGAGTAGCCATTCCCGTATGATTAAGCATTACATAAGGTGAATAGGCATCATTGACACCATAAGCCGGAAGTTGTCCTGTTGAAAACCTAGTAGGAATAGTCAACGGTGTCAACATTGACTGAGCATTCCAAAGTAAATCTGTGTTAGCCATTCCCGGCTCTTTTTTATTGGATATAAATCCGTCCAACCCCAAATAGAGGGTGGTTGACTTAGTAACATTGATATCCAAATTGGTTCGATAATTATATGTGTTGTATCCTGTGTCTGCCTTGTAACGGCTGTCAGGGTCTTGAATATATGCTGCCGATTCTTTCGACATACCCATACTCACAAAATAACGGGCAATACTACCACCTCCCTGTGCACTTACATAATAAGTCTGCTGGAAAGAAGTCTTGTGCAGAATTTCGTCTTGCCAGTTTACATCCGGATACAAATCCGGGTCCAATTGATATTGGATTAAATCCATTTCCATAGGAGAATAGAGTTCTTTCTCTCCTGAAACGACTCTGGCTTCATTGGCCAGCTTGGCGTAATCATAAGCTCTCAAATATTTAGGTAACCGCTTCAACTGTGAAATAGTAAAATTGGCACGGGCTGTAATTTTGAGTTTTTCTACTGTTCCCCGCTTGGTCGTTACAAGAATTACTCCGTTAGCACCACGAACACCGTAAACTGCCGTTGCAGAAGCATCTTTTAAAACAGAAAAGCTCTCTACGTCAGCAGGATCGACCTGACTCAAATCGCCTTCCAAACCGTCAATCAATACCAAAGCCGAACTGTTAGCACCAAATGTTCCTATACCGCGAACCCAAAATTCCGAGATATTTTTACCCGGTTCACCACTCGACTGGATAGAGATAACTCCCGGCACTCTACCTCCCAAAGAGTTATTCAGTGAAGTGGCCGGAACAGCAAGGTCACCAATATCCACGCTTGTGATAGCTCCTACTACGCTCACTTTACGCTGGGTTCCCATACCCACCACTACTACTTCGTCCAAAGCAGTAGCAGAAGGAGTCATTTTAAGAACCAGGTTTGTCTGGCTATCGGTAACGAAATACTCTATCTTATCATATCCGATATAATTAACGATCAGCACATCGCCTTTATGTGCCTGAACTTTAAATCTACCATCCAAATCGGTTGTTGTACCTACGCCCGGACGGTCTTTCAAGAATATATTAGCGCCGATAATCGGTTCCTTATCGGACGACTTATCGACAACTATACCCGAAATAGTCAGCGATTTCCCCGCTTTTTGAGCCATGACGCCCAAACAGCATAAAAGTAAAATTTGAATAATATATAATTTTCTCATGTTGAATTAGTGATAAACAGGTTACTGAATAGCAAGTTTTCTAATACACTTATTGTTGGTATCTGCAATGTAAATTGTACCTTCTTCATCCACAGCTACTCCCCAAGGCTCATTAAATAAAGCGTCATCCGGCGTACCGTCTACATAGCCGGCTCTGCCCGGGACACCAATTACAGTACTTACTGCTCCTTCCCGGTCAATCGAACGAATACAATGATTACTGGAATCTGCAATATACATGATTCCGTCTAAGTCGAAACATATCTGTGAAGGGAAATTAAATCGTGCGTTCAAACGTTTTCCGTCCTCATAGCCAGGATCTTCTCTTGCTCCTGCATACAATTCATAATTTCCGGTAGAAAGTTCATAGCGATAAATACAATGCTTGCTCCGATAACAAATATAGAGCACATCCGGATCGAGACTATCAAAACAACAGATAGCATCATAAGTCCAACCCGCATCCAGCCCCGTAGTAACTAGTTCTGCTTCCTTACTCTTAGGATCCATTTTAGCCAAGTTTCCATTTAATGCCTTTATATACACCAGTTTATCTTCCGGATTAACAGCAGCGGATATATATTGGTCTAATGTTACATTCTGCGGTTTCACCTGTTTTTTAGCCCATTGTGTTTCCGGATCAAATTGTAACAAATTACCTCCTTGTACCCAAAGCGGTAAAAAGACTTTCTGCCCTTCTGTTTCAACCATTGGAATAAATGGAGCTGTAATATTTGTAGCTAATGTAGTTACCATATTTTGTTGCTCATTTATCTGGCGTAAACGATAACTGGACCTTTCGCAAACAAATATATTTTTCTCACGATCTACGCAAACAAAATGAGTCAATCCGAACTGAGCTGCCGCCAATGTTCCGTCAACCGCATTTACTTCCGTTCGCGGCGTTCCCGTAATCGTACTTACAGTAACCTGTGTCTTATACGAAAACTGCTGTTCAAAACTGGCTTTATCTTTACCTACTTCTACTGTAATAGTGCAATTATCTCCCGGTTGCCGAGGAGTAATGACATAAATTTTAGTTCCTATGGAACGTACCACTGCCGCTTGTTTTTCATTGTAGAATACTTTTATCTGCGAAAGATCAGTTCCGAAATTCTCTCCATTAATAATAACTTTCGTTGCCATTCCCCCATTTTCAGGGTAAAAAGAGGTTAGTTTAATCGGTTGATTTGGATCATAAGGTTTGCCTGTTGTGCCACCTTCTTCTGAATCACTTTTACATGCTGAAAGAAAGGTTATCAGCATTGCAAATAAAATAGTTACCAAAGATGTTTTTCTCATTACTATTATTTCATTTATTAAATTAATGATCCTATTTAATAGTTTATCAGTTTTTTATCCTATAAAAGGAAGATCAAATAAACTTTTAAACCAAGATCAAAGGTTAACGATTAATCGAAATCCATCAGTTTTTTGGGGACCTGACTGGAATCAATTTTAGAGAATAAGCCTGTTAACACTCCTTTGAAGTATCAACATGTTTGCCTTTGTTTTTGAATTTTCATTTCCAAAATTCATAATTCATAAGATAAGCGGAGGTTTTCTTTTCATAAGCATTTCTTGATTTAGTTAATAAAAAATTAGTCGAATATCCTTTGCTTGTTACTAAGTTCTACTTGAACTTAGGTAAAAGGTAATAAATAATAAAAAATAAGTACCTTAAATATTATTTGGATGTTTAAATGTACTTTCTCTGTATTTATTTTTATATAGCCTTCTTGTGTCTTGTGCAAATATTTAATATTCTCGAATGCAAATATACAATATTTTATTATATAACAATATATAATAAATTGTTTTATTATTATTTTTTTTCTTTTGTGAACTTTGCCAGTGATTTTCATGCCTAAAATAGTCCATGACTATATTTCGATCTAATATATCTACCGTATTATTCAAGTGAGAGTAACACAGGGCTTTCTTTTTCAATTTATAACCTAAGTTCAAGTAGAACTTAGGCATTTTTTAGCATTTGATTCAGTGTACTCGATCAAAGTTTCATAGAATCGCGTTATCTTTTTGAATACCAACAATATACATTACGCGAACGTCTTAATCTTAATAATTACAAATATCAGAAATTAGTTACATTTTCCCTAAATGCTTCCACTATTATGAAAAAAAGTTCTCACTGTAGTGAGAACTTTTTTCCTTATCGCGACATTTTTTCTTATTATGATGAAATTTACAACAACACACTATAATTTAGTAATAGTATTGGCTACAACTGAAACTCGTCTTTTACTTAAACCTTATAAGACTAAAACTATTCAAATGTTTTTCGGTATGTACATCCATTTTTCCATTCCGAACACCCGTAGGCTGTTTTTCCTTTTATGATAATTCCCTTACCACAAACCGGACAGGGTTGTCCTACTAATGAGTCCGGAGTATTATTCAGAGAAGAAATAGGGGTAGCAACAGGAGACGGTGATACTTCTGTTTTTGCCTCTTTTGATTCTCCTGCTTCGGAATTCTTTTTTTTCTCTTTCGGCGGCGTACTTACTTTCCGTTCACGTTTTTTAGGTTCCTTCTTTGCCTTCTCTTCGGTCTTGGCAGCTACCGCATCTTGAATAGTGATACGACGATTGGTATTATCAGAAAGTACACTCATTACAATTTCCGAAACCATTTGTTTCAGTTCTTCAAGAAATTGGCGAGCATCGTATGTTTTCTTTTCTATCTCACGCAACTTCTTTTCCCAAATACCCGTCAACTCCGCTGATTTCAAAAGTTCTTCGTGGATTAGCTGCACCAATTCTACTCCTGTCGGTGTAGCGATCAGATTCTTTCTCTCCTTGCGGATATAATTTCGTTTGAACAGCGTTTCAATAATAGCGGCACGGGTAGAGGGGCGACCGATACCATTCTCTTTCAAGGCATCGCGAAGTTCATCATTATCGACTAGTTTTCCGGCGGTTTCCATAGCCCGGAGCAAGGTCGCTTCCGTAAAAGGTCTTGGCGGCTGCGTCCATTTTTCATTCAAGTCGGGGATGTGAGGACCACTCTCCCCTTTTGCAAAGGCAGGAAGGACATTTTCATCGTCATCGTCCTTTTCTTCAGTAGTGTCTTTCACATCTTTAGCGAATACCACACGCCAGCCTGGTTCTAAGATTTGCTTACCGGTGACTTTAAATTCTATTTTATCCACTTCACCCATCACGGTAGTAGTCGAAATCTTACAATCAGGATAGAACACTGCTATAAAACGGCGCGCTATTAAGTCATAGACACGACGTTCCATATCAGTAAGGTTTTGAGCATAAACTCCGGTAGGGATAATGGCGTGGTGGTCCGTCACTTTCGAATTATCAAATACCTTTTTTGATTTAGGCAACGTAGAACCATTCAACGGGGCAGTCAATACTTCGTAATCACGAAGCCCTTTCAGAATACCAGGACATTTCGGATAAATATCGTCGCTCAGAAAAGTGGTATCAACACGTGGATATGTAGCTACTTTCTTCTCATAAAGAGATTGGATCAGTTTCAGTGTTTCATCGGCAGAATAGGCGAATTTCTTGTTACACTCTACCTGAAGGGAAGTCAAGTCAAACAAACGCGGAGCATATTCCTTTCCGTCTTTCTTACCAACACTGGTTACCACAAAAGGAAGGTCTTTGATACGTTGTACCAAGGCTTCACCTTCTTCACGATTGGCGATAGGATCGATACCCGGATTGTCTATTTTCTTTTTTCCACCGTTTTTTTCTTCTTCTGCCGCTATTTCTTCATCACTTTTGCGGATAAGTGCGGAGAAAGTAGTATCTCGATAATTTGTTTTTAGTTCCCAATATTGCTTGGGTTGGAAATTGGCAATTTCCAACTGACGGTTGACAATCAATGCCAAAGTAGGTGTCTGCACACGTCCGATAGAAAGCACCTGTTTGTTTTGACCATATTTAATAGTATATAAGCGTGTGGCGTTCATTCCCAGCAGCCAGTCACCTATTGCACGAGAAAGTCCCGCCTCATACAACGATTGGAAATCAGACTGATCTTTTAACTTGGAAAAACCTTCACGAATAGCCTCTTCCGTCAAAGAAGAAATCCACAAACGCCTCACCGGACAGCGTGCACCCGCCTTTTGCATCACCCAGCGCTGAATCAATTCTCCTTCCTGACCGGCATCACCGCAATTGATAATCTCATCTGCATTCTGCATCAACTGTTCGATAATATGAAACTGTTTCTCAATACCCGGGTCATGTCCAATCAGTTTGATACCGAAACGTGGGGGGATCATCGGCAAGCTACCCAAGCTCCACGATTTCCAATTGGGTGTGTATTCATGCGGTTCTTTCAAGGTACAGAGATGCCCGAATGTCCAGGTCACCTGGTATCCGTTCCCTTCTATATACCCCTCTTTCCTTGTATGAGCGCCGAGTACCTCGGCTATATCGCGTGCAACAGATGGCTTTTCGGCTATGCAAACTATCATTCTTTCTCCTCTTGTTTTTATACTATCAGTCTACAAAGTTACATGATTATTTCTCACTGACCGCATGAAGATAAAAAAAAGTCTATCATAAGAAAAAAGTGATTGCCTCTATTATAAAAGACAATCACTTCGTTAACGTTCTAATCTAGATATATCAACTACAATTATTCTTCATCCATAAGAATTTCCAGAATTTGACAAGCAGCTTTCGCTACCGGAGTACCCGGACCGAAAATAGCGGCCACACCTGCCTTATACAAGAAGTCATAATCCTGTGCAGGGATAACGCCACCGGCAATCACTACAATGTCTTCACGTCCCAGTTTCTTCAACTCTTCGATAATCTGCGGAACCAATGTCTTGTGTCCGGCAGCCAGTGAAGAAACACCTACTACATGAACATCGTTTTCTACCGCTTCGCGAGCTGCTTCCGCAGGAGTCTGGAACAGAGGTCCCATATCCACGTCGAAACCACAGTCCGCATAACCTGTTGCTACCACTTTAGCACCACGGTCGTGACCGTCCTGTCCCATTTTGGCAACCATAATACGAGGTTGACGCCCCTCTTTCTTCGCAAACTTCTCAGCCAGTTCACAAGCACGCTTGAAGTCGCTGTCGTTTTTACTTTCTGATGAATACACGCCTGATATAGTTCTAATTATTGCTTTATAACGTCCTACTATCTGTTCGCAAGCAAATGAGATTTCACCCAATGTCGCACGAACACGAGCCGCTTCCACAGCCAGTTCCAGCAAGTTACCCTTACCGGTCTTCACACATTCGGTAATTGCAGCCAATGTCTTGTCCACTTCAGCCTGGTTGCGTCCTTCTTTCAAACGTTTCAGGTTTTCAATCTGTTCAAGACGAACGGCAGTATTATCAATTTCAAGAATATCAATCGGAGCTTCTTTATCCAGACGGTACTTGTTCACACCCACAATAGTCTGCTGACCACTGTCGATACGAGCCTGTGTACGTGCGGCAGCTTCTTCGATACGCATCTTCGGAATGCCGGTTTCGATAGCTTTCGCCATACCACCCAGTTTTTCGATTTCCTGAATGTGCTCCCAAGCCTTATGAGCCAATTCGTTCGTCAAAGACTCTACATAATAAGAACCGCCCCACGGGTCAACATTCTTACAAATGTAAGTTTCTTCCTGAATATAAATCTGAGTATTACGTGCAATACGTGCGGAGAAATCTGTCGGAAGAGCGATAGCCTCATCCAATGCATTGGTATGCAGAGACTGAGTATGTCCCAAAGCGGCAGCCATAGCTTCGATACAAGTACGTCCCACGTTGTTGAACGGGTCTTGTTCGGTCAGTGACCAACCGGAAGTCTGTGAGTGAGTACGCAATGCCAGTGATTTCGGGTTCTTCGGATTGAACTGTTTCACAATCTTCGCCCACAACATACGTGCGGCACGCATCTTGGCAATTTCCATAAAGTGGTTTGTACCGATTGCCCAGAAGAAAGACAGACGCGGAGCAAACGCATCAATGTCGATGCCTGCGGCAGTTCCGGCACGAAGATATTCCAAACCGTCAGCCAATGTATAAGCCAACTCGATATCCGCCGTAGCACCTGCTTCCTGCATGTGGTAACCGGAGATAGAGATAGAATTGAATTTCGGCATCTTCTGTGAAGTATATTCGAAGATATCGGAAATAATCTTCATAGAGAATGCAGGCGGATAAATATAGGTGTTACGCACCATAAACTCTTTCAGAATATCGTTTTGGATTGTACCTGCCATTTCTTCCAGTTTGGCACCTTGTTCCAGTCCGGCATTGATATAGAATGCCATAATAGGAAGTACCGCACCGTTCATTGTCATAGACACGGACATCTTGTTCAAAGGAATGCCATCGAACAGGACTTTCATGTTCTCTAAGGAACAGATAGACACACCTGCCTTACCTACGTCGCCCACAACACGTTCGTGGTCGGGGTCATAACCGCGGTGAGTAGCCAAGTCGAATGCTACCGACAGACCTTTCTGACCGGAAGCCAGGTTACGGCGATAGAAAGCATTTGATTCTTCAGCAGTGGAGAATCCGGCATACTGGCGGATAGTCCAAGGACGAAGCGTGTACATTACTGAATACGGACCACGCAGATAGGGCGGAAGTCCGGCAGCATAGCCGAGGTGCTCCATTCCTTCGAGGTCTTCTTTTGTATAAACAGGCTTCACTTCAATGTGTTCCGGCGTTTTCCAGTCAGCGGAGATACCGTTAGCCTTTTGCCATTCAGCACCGTTAGCAGGCTGAAATGCGGCATATATATCTAAGTTTTTAAAATCTTTTCTCATCTTACTTCAATAGTTTGGCGTTAAACTCTTTCAAGGTATCCAGTACGTTGACACGGACATGGATGAAGTTTTCGATACCTGCTGCTTTCAGTTCGTCCATACAAGCAGGAGCACCGGCAACGATAAACATAGCACGGCCGTCCAATGCCTTGAATGCAGGAATTGCATATTCCGCATATTCATCATCACTTGAACAGATTACGACAATATCAGCTTTGGCAGCCATAGCTGCTTCTACTCCGGCTTCTACCGTTTCAAATCCGAGATTATCAACCACTTCATAACCGGCACAAGCCAGGAAGTTGCAAGAATACTGCGCACGTGCCTGACGCATAGCCAGATTACCGATAGTCAACATGAATGCTTTCGGACGTTTGCCGGATGCTTCCGTTTCGAGACGCAATGCTTCAAACTCGCTGGCAGCACGGTCGAATACCAATGTATCCACATCTTTCTCACAAGTATGGTCTTTTCCACCACAGCAGCATTTTGCTTCAACCGGTTGCTTATCTCCGGCCTTTTCATTGAAGTTCGGGAATTGGTTAGTACCCAGCAATACTTCACGACGTTGGGCCACCGCTTTATGACGGGCTTTATTACTTTCGTTGACAGCAGCCTGAACAGTCCCCGCCTTCAATGCTACATAGAAACCACCGGCTTCTTCTACAGACAGGAACAAGTTCCATGCTTGCTGTGCAATAGAAATTGTCAGGTTTTCAATATAATAAGAGCCGGCAGCCGGGTCAATTACTTTATCGAAATGAGATTCTTCCTTCAACAATAGTTGTTGATTGCGTGCCAGACGTTCGGAGAATTCATCCGGAGTCTCGTATGTCTTGTCAAACGGAGTCACTGTCATAGAATCCACACCACCTAATGCAGCGCTCATCGCTTCAGTCTGTGTACGGAGCAGGTTCACGTGTGCATCAAACAAAGTCAGATTGAAAGTGGAAGTTTCGGCATGAACCGCCATTTTTGCCGCGCAACGACATTCACCGTTAGCACCTTTGTTATCACAGTCGCGCAAACATTCCGGATTGTAAGAAGCTACAATATTCGCCCACAACAGACGTGCTGCACGGAATTTAGCAATTTCAAGGAAATAGTTGGAACTGATACCGAAGTTGAATTTGATTTTTTTAGCCACTATAGCAGCAGGAACACCGGCATCGGTCAGTTGGCTCATGTATTCATTACCCCAAGCCAGTGCATACCCCAATTCCTGAGAAATATAAGCTCCGGCATTGTTCAGCGATAATGCGTTCACATTCAGTACGCGGTAGAAAGGAAGCGGTTGGATAGCTTCAATCAGTGCTTTAGCAGTTTGCACCATATCACCCTTTTCCTTGCCGCGGGTCAGCATTTTGTTGAAGAAATCATAGTTGATAGAGCCTTTCAGCTTCTTCACATCATAATCCTTCTTCCGGAAATAAGCTACCAGCAGATTAGCCAGTTCAACAACGTGTCCCTGACAAGTAGAGAAGTTCAGTTCAACACACTCAGCTTGAATATCATTCAACAGAGTCTCAAGATATTCCGCATTGAGTTCTTTTGCCTTTACATGGAAAGAAAGTGAATCGACACCTTTGTTCAGGATATCCAGTGCTTTCGCATTGGCCTCTTTAGGACATTCCACTTTGATTTCCTGACGTACCAGCCATTCATTGTTGTCCTTCTTGGTTCCTCTTAAATAAGGGAATTCTCCGGGAAGTGCGTCTGTCGTCTTCAACCCTTCCAGGTCCTCCATCCGGTAGAAAGGTTTCACTTTGAATCCTTCGTTCGTCTTCCAAACGAGCTTCTTCTCAAAATCAGCACCTTTCAAGTCGGCTGTAACCTTCTCCATCCATTGTTCGGTGGAGACAGGAGAAAAGTCTGAGAAGAGTTTTTCTTTTTTGTCTGCCATAGTTTATCTAAAATTAAAACAAGAATTAATATTGTCTCTATTTTTATCTGTCTCTTTCCAAATGTCTGTTGTTCGACTTGCAAATATAATTAATAAGTTCAAACGAAACTTCTTTTTATAGAAAATTCGCACACCTCCACTTCGTATAGAATCTGTATGGAAATTCTTCTTTCCCGCAATTTTTAGTTCTTCTTTTATTTGATTAGCTCCAATGTTATGACTAATTTTGCACCCGTTTTTAGAAAAGACATTATAAAAACTACTAAATTATGGATTGGTTACAAAGTTTATTGTGGGACCCCAGTTCCGTGGCACACATCGTGTTCCTCTACGCATTCGTAGTGGCAGCCGGCGTGTATCTCGGTAAGATAAAGATATTCGGTGTATCTTTGGGCGTCACATTTGTTTTGTTTGCCGGCATCCTAATGGGACATTTCGGCTTCACGGCCGATACACACATCCTACATTTCATCCGTGAGTTCGGATTGATTTTGTTCGTATTCTGTATCGGTCTTCAGGTGGGGCCGTCTTTCTTCTCTTCTTTCAAAAAGGGGGGAATGACATTGAACCTGTTGGCTGTAGGCATCGTAGTGTTAAATATTGCTGTTGCATTGGGGCTCTATTACCTTTGGAACGGTCGTGTTGAATTGCCGATGATGGTAGGTATTCTCTACGGAGCTGTGACGAACACTCCGGGACTTGGTGCTGCCAACGAAGCACTGAACCAGTTGAGCTACAACGGCCCGCAGATCGCATTGGGTTATGCCTGTGCTTATCCGCTCGGCGTAGTAGGTATTATCGGTTCTATCATCGCTATCCGCTACATCTTCCGTGTCAATATGGCAAAAGAAGAAGAAAGCCTGAAAATGCAGAGCGGAGATGCACACCATAAGCCGCATATGTTAAGCCTTGAGGTACGCAACGAGTCTATCAGTGGAAAGACACTGATTGAGATTAAAGAATTTCTAGGACGTCAGTTCGTTTGCTCCCGCATTCGTCACGAAGGACACGTAAGCATTCCGAACCATGAGACTATTTTCAATGTAGGCGACCAGCTATTTATCGTCTGCTCTGAAGAAGATGCACCCGCCATTACCGTATTCATCGGTAAGGAAGTAGATATAGACTGGGAGAAACAAGATCTCCCAATGGTATCCCGCCGTATCCTGGTCACCAAACCGGAAATCAACGGAAAGACGCTGGGTTCTATGCACTTCCGTAGTATGTACGATGTTAATGTAACCCGTGTCAATCGTTCCGGTATGGACTTGTTTGCTGATCCCAACCTGATACTGCAAGTAGGCGACCGTGTTATGGTAGTAGGCCAGCAGGATGCAGTAGAGCGTGTAGCAGGTGTCTTAGGTAATCAATTGAAGCGCTTGGATACTCCGAATATCGTAACTATTTTCGTAGGTATTTTCCTGGGTATCCTTTTGGGTAGTCTTCCTATCGCATTCCCCGGTATGCCGACACCATTGAAACTTGGTCTGGCAGGTGGTCCGCTGGTAGTTGCAATCCTTATCGGACGCTTCGGTCATAAACTCCACCTGGTGACTTATACCACCATGAGCGCCAACCTGATGCTTCGTGAAATCGGTATTGTGCTGTTCCTTGCCAGTGTGGGTATAGATGCCGGCGCCAACTTCGTACAAACGGTTGTCGAGGGTGATGGATTACTTTATGTAGGTTGTGGTTTCTTAATTACCGTCATTCCGTTACTCATTATCGGTGCTATCGCCAGACTATATTATAAAGTAAACTACTTTACCCTCATGGGATTGATTGCCGGTAGTAATACCGACCCTCCCGCATTGGCGTACGCCAATCAGACAACATCCGGAGATGCTCCGGCAGTAGGTTACTCTACTGTTTATCCATTATCTATGTTCCTCCGCATTCTGACGGGACAAATGATATTACTGGCAATGATGTAAATCAAGCTTAGCTTATATAAATGATAAAGCCGGCCAACTCCATAAAAGGAATAGCCGGCTTTATTTTATTTACTACCCAGTCAGTTTCTCCGAATCAAAACCTTAATTGTAACTTCTTAGCCACAAATTCTTCTACAAACCGTACCGTTTCTTCAATCCCTAAAGAAGACGAATCAATACACAGATGATAAGTAGCTGCCGCTCCCCATGTCTTATAACTATAATAATTATAATATTCCGAACGTCTTTTATCGGCTTTCTCTATCATCTCTTCCGCCACTTCTTCATTCACATTATGAATCCGGCAAAGACGTATGATACGGTCTTCTTTGGAAGCCGAGATAAAAACATTGGCACAACGGGGATGTTCCCTTAAAATATAGTCAGCACAGCGCCCTACAAACACACAGGATTTTTCTGCCGCCAAACGACGGATAACGTCACTCTGTACCTTGAACAGTGCATCATTACTCAAACAATTGTTACAAGGCATGGCTCCCTCACTGATAAAGGGGAAACGCATACCAAATAATCCGCCGATAATTCCCTGCGAAGCTTTCTCGTCCGCCTTCTCAAAAAACTCTTTGCATAATCCGCTCTCCTCAGATGCCAGATTAATCAGTTCTTTATCGTAAAAGTCAATGCCCAGACGAGCAGCCAGTTTCTCTCCTATTTCTTTTCCGCCGCTACCTAGTTGGCGACCGATATTAATGACATAATTACCGTTCATAGTAAACTTAATTTTATGGTTGTGTAGCAAACATACGACTTTTTTCTAAAACTCACATCATCAAACGAAAGTTATATTTAAAAGTGACGATGAAATATCCCTTTATTTCCTGCGTACGATACTCATAAAAGCCATCAGAAGTAGCCATACGCCCATAACTTTTTTTCTTTCCCAGAATATCCGCCCAATAAGCCGACAATTCCGCTTCCTTCTTCTTCAGGAAACGCCATGTAGCACCGGCATTCCACAATATTTCATCATCTTCCCCTTTCTGAATATTCGTTCCGCTACGAAGATTATACGTAGCATCTGTGCGCAACTGCAACCCGAAAGGAAAATCAACATAACCATTCAGACCGAAATTATAATAACGCGTATAGGTATCATTATCGTTCAAAGAATTAAGCGAGTATTGGTAATTCCAGGAAGTAGATAAGTCAATGCCTCCCCAAGAAGGTTGATAAGACGCCTGTGCCTCACAATTCAATCCGGTATCACGGGTTGTACTCTTTTCCGGCTGTAAGCTTTTATCTTCATTAATCATACCTACACGGTTACTATGATTACCGGACATATCCAATCTTAAAGAGAAATGTCCAAAACGTTTCCACCAGCTAGCCCCTCCGGACAAATTCCAATTACCGTTTATATTGACCGGATACGTTTCGCGTCCACCGGTCTGCACGTCATATATCATGACTTGTGTAACACTGTTTTGCTCCACCTGTCCGCCTAGGTTTGCAGATATACCTTTAGGTGAGTTCTGAAAATTCAGACGTATATTATGACTAAACATCTGCTTCAAGTCAGGATTTCCACGGGTGATATACAGCGGATTGCTATTATCCGTCAACGGCATCAAATCCGACAAAGAAGGCTGCCGGGTATTACCGTTATAATTCAGGCTGACACGCATCTCTTTCTTCCGCCAACTCATCCATATCATAGGTTGGAAATCAATCATATTCATGGCAGTATCCGCATAAAGTTTCCCTACTTTCCGGTCAATGGTACGCCTTTGCGGCGTAACCCCCAGTGATGCGTTAAACATCCATGTGTCATCCGAATAGTTGACTCCTACATTCAGGTCGTGCCCATTACTGCGGCTGTGGCTACGGTTGCTCAAACTATCTACATACCCCGCCTCGTAACCGGAAGGTAACTCACCGTAAATATCCGAACTCGCCAAGGAAGACAATTCATAAGTATCGCGGTTACTCCGTTCATACCGGGTACTCCAGTTATATGCCACCCGCAGACGTACCTTCTTTCCGACAGGTTGAGTAAACGAAAGTCCCACCCTCCAGGAATTATTGCGCTGGGGTGACTTCAAATACTGGTTACGATAAAGTACCGAGTCATTCCCATTCTTATCCTTCAAGCGAAAATAGGTAGTCTCGGAAAGAGAGAAACTTTCATTATTTCCCCACGAATCGGAATTCTGAATATTCAGTCCCAGAGTTGTTCCTTTTTCGTTCAGGCGTCTCATCACTCCCATTGCCCAATGGTAGCGGTGGGATTCATTTTCCGACCGTGACCGATTCTCACTACGGTTCACCTTTATATCCCGGGGAACAGACTCAAAATCACTGAACAAGTTCTCATGGTTTACGCCGGGAGGAGCGTCAAAAGAAGCACTCTGACTGTTACTTTCATTTTGATTGGGAGTATACCCGAAATTTCCACTGAAGTTGACACGCGTGCTTTTATCTACTTTCCACTCTCCCATCAAGCTGGAATTGACCGACCGCCCTTTAGAGTTTCCTTCGTTGGCAGAGGCCGAATATTGGTTGCCACCAGTCAAATACTGCTCCTGATACATAGAAGATATATTCCCGTTCCTGTTAAGATTATAATTCACATGGCCATTCAAAGAAAACTTTCCACCAAATTTATGTGCCATATTCAATCCCAGCGAATTATTGATATTATCTTTGTATGTACTGTTCTGATATCTATTAGTAGAACGGGCTATAAAAGACAGGTTTTCCCCATTCTTACGGAAATAATTCACTTGTGCCTCCAGATCCTTCTTCTTATTATTGCCATACCCTACCGTCGCATTTGTCAGCCAAGTCTTATTCAGTTCATCCTTGGTTTGCAAGTCAAGCACATATTTCTTTTCTCCCGAACTGATTCCCGTAAATTCTTCCTCTTTTGATTTCTTGTCGTACACCTTTAACTTGCTAATCAAGTTTGCCGGCAGATTCTCAAGCGCGGTCTTTTTATCTCCTGAAAAGAAAGACTCCCCATTTACATTAATTTCGCTGATAGGCTGACCGTTGTAAGTCAATGAATGGTCTTTTTTGTTATACACCAGTCCGGGAATACGTTTCACCAAGTCTTCCAGATAAGCTCCTTCGGGAGTTTTGTAGGCAGAAGCATTGATAACAGTCGTATCTCCTTCCATAACCACTTCCCTCAATTTTCCGGTCACTACCACCTCATCAATCTGAAGGTCATCATCCTTCAGTACGATAGTGCCCGCATTTATAGATACGGAATCTCCCAATGCACGGTAGAAAGACTGCATTCCCATAAATGAAACCTTCAACAGATATTCTTTCTTTTTCTGTGGCTGATAAGTTAGAGTAAATCGACCGTTTTTGTCACTTGCCGTACCTTTTACAAAAGCAGAGTCCATCTTTTCCAAGACGACAATACTGGCAGAAGGCAAAGATTGTTTCCTTTCACTTCCGGTTTCCAGCATTTGTACCCTTCCCCTGACAGTCCTCACCTGTTGCGCATACACTGTTGTATGCATACAAAATAACAGTAAAAGTAATCCGCCCAGTCTGCAAATTTTCATGTCAATAGCAGTATAAGTCTATATTTTAGTTTGAGTCTTAGTAAACAATGTAAAATTAAGGAGTTTCTTTAGAAAGCTTACTATTTTATTCATTTTATTAAAACAAATTACATTCCAATCACACAAGGTCACAATATAAACTAACAAAAAGACTTCCTCCACATATAAAAATATACTCTTTGAGAAGAATATCCTTTTTATAGAGGAAGAAGTCTCCCTATCAACAAAAACTATCAATTAGAAACTCATGATCACTTAAAATTCTCCGTAAAGAAAACTCCTGCCGGAAAACTATTCTTATTTTTTATATCAAACTGTAAAGCCGGTGTTTTATTGAAATCAAAAATAGCAATATCATTGGTTTTATAATCTGCATATCCTTTCAGAGTGGCAAAATAAACTTCCCCGCTCACCGGATCAACTCCCAAACTATTATAATAGATCCCTGCATCCTCCACATACTCTTTTATATCAGCAACTTCTTCCGTCTCATTCTGAGAAAAAATATGCCGATATAGCTTAAAGCCGGCATTACTGAAATAGATAATATCATCTTTAGCAGAAAAAGCAGGGGCAACTCCCCACCCGGCACCAATACTGACATTCAAAGTATGAGAATCAATAGTCTTATAATCAACCGGACTGACTTTTATAATACTCGCAGGCTTTGTACATGAAACCCACAAATTCCCATCATATGTTTTAGCAACACCGGATAAAGCGCTTTCAAAAGAAACAGTATGTATAACAGTCCCGTTTTGAATAACAAAAAGTTGCTTATTGCCCATCACAAAAGCTTTGTCTCCAACCACAGCCATACGATTTTTCAAAGCGCCCTTCGTCCCCTCAACAAAAGTCAGAACTTCGGTGGAAGTATCCAGCATATAAACTCCATTATTATCACGAATATAAAGATTCTCTCCGACTACAGCCAAATTGGACGGCCAGGACAAAGTAGTATTATCATAAACCTTTTCTTTCTCCAAACTAGTAGCATTCGCAATAGTCAGCAGCCCTTCACCACCATTTTTGGCTCCATTTTGAGAAAGTATATACATCTTATTATCACTGATAAACAGGTCTTGACAGACATTACCAAGCAAAGTTTGATTTACCCGATAATATGCACTATCTACCGCTATGCCTTTTGAATCCACAAAAGTCAAAGTTCCGGTTTCATTCCCCATATTTCCTTCATTCAAAATAAAGGCACCTTTGCCAAACCGCCCTTCCACCTTGGCTGTCATAGTCGTTTGAAGGTTTTCTCCCTTATCATCCGATACCGCCAGTCCTATAACATACTCTCCAGTCTTAGGCTGTGAAAACTTATATGTTGAAGCGGTTGAAACTTCCTTTCCGTCTACTGTCCACAAATATCTCATCGCCCCAGACAGATTTTCAATCCGGGCATCCAGATACAATGTATCTAACTGCGCAATCACATTACTTTCCGATTCACTCCCGATCCATACAGATGAGTTCAAATTTTCCTCCTCATCACATGCTGTAAAAACCAGCCCCAAGGCAACAACTGCCAATACAAAATACCTTTTCATTTCAAATTCTTATTATCAATTATTTCTTAACTTATTTGCGGGTATCGATATCAACTCCTAAAACATGCAAATCCTCAACCCCTGATATCTCAGTGGAACATTCACCTAACCAACCATTTTCCTGATTGACACCGGTATATATCTTTATGAAATCAATTCCCGGCAAATGTACCTTCTGACCTTTTGAATTTACTGCCCAATCTATATCAATAGCAGACTCATCTTTAGTGTTCACCTCATTATCAGCATAACCATAACGGAACTTATACAAAACAAAATAATTACCTTGTCCACTTTCATCAACAGCATTTTGAGGTAAACAAGTCCCTTTAAATGTTATCTTATCTTCTTTTATCCATTCCGGAAAATAACACTGATTATGAAATGTATTTTTCACTTTATATCCCGAATTTCCCCGGTTATCTTCCCACCGGATATATTTCTCTCTTTCTTCCGAAGTTTCCGGTTCTTTTTCCGGACGATAATAAGTGATTTCATAGTTTCGATAAGTCTCCACATCATTTCCCGCAGCTACAGCCTTGTCATACCATAATTCCAGTGCAGCGTCTTCATGAGCACTACCGGCAATCTCATACCATTCGTCCTCATCCGGCATACCATTCTGATTTTTATCATAAGCTACCATGATCACTCCCGGCTCACAACTTCCTCCCTCCGGTGCATCAGAGTCCGGATTGGCCGCAGAATAAAAAGCATTGCCAAGTACCCGGAAATCGCGTTTTCCGGTAACATTAGTTATTGTATGGTCAAAACCTACTACGACATATCCTCCGAACCCTCCTAAAGAAATCATCCCCTTTTTATTGTTACCGATAGCTGCCAATACTTTTTCGTTCATAGCCTCTTGTGTGTCTCCTTCGTCATATGCCGGCAACGCATTAGTAAATTGTCCCACGGCCGGAACAAAATCAAGAACTTTAGTGATATAAGCCGTTGCTCCTTCAGGAGCCGGTTCGATATTATCAAAAGTTACTGTGACCGTAAAAAGATAATCATAATGATTCTCACCTTGTGACGCACGTAAAATCAGTTCGTATTCTCCTACCTCCTCAAACATATACTCCAAATCTTTTGTCCGGGCAATTTCACTGCCGTCCAGCAACCATAAATAAGAGATCCCTTCATCCGACTCACTTTCAACCCGTACCTTCAACAGTTGATCAACAACAACCGCAAAGCCACCCTCCGGTTGCGACACACGGATGTCTTCCTTTTTCAGTAGGTAAGGCTCCGAAGCATCTTCTCCATCATTACATCCTGTGAATACAGTTCCTACAAACAAAGAAACTGCAATGACTAATGCTAGTCTTAAAATTTTCCTGTCCATTTTTATTCATTATTAGTTATTGAAATGTTTTCGTTGTAAAAGCAAAATGAGCCGGTATATCCCCCGCCCTGACTTTCCATCTTTTCTTTCCTTCAGGACTGAAACAGTAGAGATAACCGGGTACAACATAACTTTTTGCATCCGTTACAAATATTTCTTTGGTCTCGGGATTTACAGCTATCCCATACGGAATTGTTATTTCTGTTTCAGTTCCATCAGTAATAAAATTGCGGGATACTATTTTATTTTGTTTCACGTCATAGAGGGCGTAAGTAATAGTATTACTTTCCGTCACATAACTCCATTCTACACTTGTCATGTAAATCGAATCTCCACTCAAACACATTTCACTGGCAGCAATTCCCAAATTTCCTGTCACACGATCTGTCTGAGTATCTATAATAAAAACATCCGATCCCGTTCCATAATAATCTCCTCTCGAACTCACATATATACGGCCGTATCTATCCAGTTTCATACGGTGAAGATTTATAGCTACATCAATTGTTTTAATAACTTGAAAAGTCTTCAAGTCAATCACCGATACCGTCCGGTCATAGTCCGGAAAACGATAACCGCCGGAATTGGCAACATAAAGTTTTCCATCTTTTATTACCATTTCTTCCGGTTGATAGCCGACTACCACTTCACGGGTTACAGCCAAACTTGTCGTATCCACTTCAACCACTTTTCCCGGACGCGCATTGGGATCTATTCCGACAGGGCCTGCATAAGAACTTACATAAGCCTTTCCATCATTAAAAGTGATATACCGGCAATTTGTCACATTTATTTGCCCCAGATGTTGTGCCGTTTCCACATCCATCACCTCTATAAAATTCGAGCAATTGATTACGGCATACAGCTTATCTCCATAAATCTGCAAATCATTTCCAACATCCCCCAGTTCTTTCACTACGGACGGATTCCGCTCGGCATAAATATTACGATGATACTTACCGGTAGTGCTGTCATAAAAATCAAGCGTACACTTATTACTTCCCATATTTCCTTCATTGAGAAGATACATTCCTTTAATACTGACGCCCCCTAAAGGATCCTTGCCAACATCTATCTCGTCAGAAGGTAGAACCGGAAGCTCGCCCCGACAAGCCAGTAAACAACAGCCTGTTAATATACCAAGCAAGACACGCGAAAGAATATTATTCACAATCATATCGTTAAGTTTAAAATGAATTTAAAGTTAGTTCCGGGCATCGGATAAGACCTCACCACCTCATATTGTTGATTAAAAATATTGTTTACTTCCAAGGTCAACTTGAAATCATACTTTCTCCAACTGAATTTCTTTGCCAAAGAAAAATCACTTGTATACCAAGGAAGACGATAATTCTCCGGAGTATTGGCCGAAACGTCATAGCGCTCTCCCGTATATATAAAGCTATAATTCAATTCCCACGATTTATATCCGGCATTTAATATAGCCGAGCCACTATGCCAGGGGATATACGATATTTGTCCCCCATACGTATCTTTATCCGACTTATCTGTAAAATCCTGTGCTTTCTGATACGTATATGATAACCGGCTGTCAAATACCCAATCGTTACCAAACTTCCAAAGTCCTTGCAAAACGACATCCACTCCTTTTATTTTAACAAGTCCCATATTAATCATTGTCCAACGAAAGAAATTATTGGTAGGAGTAGCTATTATTTTATTTTCCACCTCATTATAATACGCATCCAATTGCACATTCAGTGCTTGCAGCCAGGTTCCGGAAGATAATTTCTGATAAGTGAATCCTAGGTTATACTGATTAGTATACTCAGGTTTCAGCTTTATATTCCCTATAAATGTATAATACAAATCGTTCAAAGTCGGCATACGAAATATCCGTTTGTAAAAAGCACGCAGACTTAAATCAATATTCTTGAAAGGTTTATAGGAAGTGATAACGGTAGGAGTAAATTCCATTTTATTCCCGGCCGAAGTAGTATCTGAAGCTACGTTCTCATTTACAAAAGTTCCCAAGACACTGGCCTGCAACTTAAAACACTCAAAATGCAAAGAGGTAGCTGCCGCTACCAACGCCGTATTTCTCCGGGGATAAGGAAAATCTGTCAAATTAGCGTTCAGTTTATTCCATTGGTAGTCTGCTGAAATATTTATATCCCAAAAAGGAAAAAGAGTAACCCTGTTAGCCATTGACAGGTAAACTTCCTGTTGGCGATATGTATTATTTACATACATGGTAGCCTCCTCCTTTTGGGGATCTGCCAGATAATGCAGATAATCATACGCGTATTTGGCATTCAACAACAGACTGTACACATCACCGAAATCTTTTTTGAAAGAAGATTGGAAAAAGAAATTTGTATCCCATTGGCGATCCTCATGTGAGAAACGATTCCGCACAACAGCACCGGGATATCCACGTTCTGAATTATAAAAATAAGCTTTCGTACGCCAGTAACCACTTTTTATCTTGCCATATAAGCCGCCCTCAGCACGCAGTGCATTGACATCCCCATTACGGCGTACTGCCGTAGTATCATATCCTCCATCCACCGCATAAGTAAATTTATACTTTCCGGTTGTATACATATATTCAGTACTAAGTGACGCACTCACATTCTCACTCAGTTTCTGTTCCCAAAGCAAAGAAGGATTGACAACTCCGAAAGAACCCGTCTTAAAAGTCGCTTTCACATGATAAGCCCTATTCTCCCGAAAAACGGGTGTTCTCGACTGGAGATAAATAGAACCTGCAGAACCAAAATCTTTCGCCGGTTGGAAAATGGCACTTTTCTGACCATTATATAAAGTGACAGCTTCCATATTATCCAAAGAGAAACGTCCCAAATCAATCACTCCATTCTGCGCATTACCCAGTTCAATACCGTCATAAAACACTCCCACATGATTCGTTCCCATACTTCGGATATTAACGGTCTTCAACCCGCCTATTCCACCATAATCTTTTATTTGTACTCCGGAAAAATAACGTATAGCGTCCGCTACCGAATGTGCAGCCAGTTTCTCCAACTTATCCCCTGATAAAGATTGCACCGGAATTACCTCCTTATTAATTCTGGCAGTAACCACTACTTCATTAAGATGATGCAAACTGTCCAGTTTGCTTTGTGCTGACGACAATAAAGCCATACTCAAAAAGCATCCTATCCCCAATACCCTAAAATAAATCTGCCCGAACATAATCCTCCTGTTTATTAATTAAAATAATAAACTTTCATAGGGTTACAGTGAGGATGCAATTTTCCATACACTCAAACATATACACGTGCTTCTCCCCGCATAATGGAACACTCAAAAAGGCATATTCCTCCTTCCTGAAACTTCACATCACCAATCAAAGATGTATTTTGAATAAAAAACTGCACTCTTCAAACTCTAATCCCGGAAAGTTTCAAGAATTCAATTTTGGCAGGTCTTCTGACTTACTCCATTTTCCTAACGCCCTTCCCATTCCTCCAAAGCGGAACAGTGGATTTGAGTATTGTAGGAAAACTTTTGGCGGAGCTTACAGCAGCGGGTCTGTTCAGGATTTACACCTGATTCCCTTTTCACCACTCTTTCCGTAGAATCGGAAAAGTGACACCAAAATTTCTGGGGACAAAGATACACAAATAGGAACAAATCGAAAGAAAAATCCAACTAAAATAAAAACAAACTAATAATTAAGTCCTATCTTTGCCGTTCGAAAGGACCCACTATTATTTTTTTCTAATTAAACATCTTATAAAAGTGAAATCTCCTGCTCCGACTATCACGTTACTTTGCCTGCTCTTTTTGGCAAGCTGTATCACCCGTAATAATACATCTCTGGAAGCATTCAACCAAGATGTATATACCCCTGAATACGCTTCGGGATTTAAAATCCTGGGTGCTGAGAACGCTGCCAGTACGCTTATACAGATTACCAACCCGTGGCAAGGCGCCAACGACGTAACAATGTCTTATTTTGTTACACGCAACGGCGAGCAAGCGCCTGCCGGATTCAACGGTCCCGTCATCCCTGCCGGAGCCAAACAGATTGTATGCATGTCTTCTTCCTATGTTGCCATGCTCGATGAACTGGGAGAAGTCAACCGGATTGTCGGAGTTTCGGGCATTGATTATATCGCCAATCCCTACATCCTTGCCCACAAAGATTCAATCAAGGATATGGGTCCTGAAATGAACTACGAACTGCTGATTGGATTAAAGCCCGACGTAGTCTTGCTCTATGGCATAGGTGACGCCCAAACCGCTGTAACGGACAAACTGAAAGAACTTTCCATACCTTATCTATATATGGGGGAATATCTGGAAGAATCACCGCTCGGCAAAGCCGAATGGATGATTGTCCTTTCCGAACTGACAGACAAACGGGAAAAGGGAATAGAAATATTCCAGGAAATTCCCCAACGTTATTACGCACTGAAAGCCCTCACGGATTCCGTCAGCCAGCGTCCTACCGTTATGCTCAACACTCCATGGAACGACAGTTGGGTAATGCCTTCCACCCAAAGTTATATGGCACGACTGATTGCCGATGCAGGCGCAGAGTACATTTATAAAGAAAACAGTTCCAACAGTTCAACCCCAATCGGACTGGAAACAGCCTATGGCCTGATACAAAAAGCCGATTACTGGATTAATGTCGGTTCGGCAACTACACTTGAGGAGCTGAAAGCTGTCAACCCTAAATTCGCAGACGCAAAAGCCGTGAACGAAAAGACTGTTTATAACAACAACTTACGGTTGACGCCGACAGGCGGAAACGATTATTGGGAATCGGCAGTTGTCCGTCCCGACGTTGTGTTACGCGACTTGATTCATATTTTTCATCCGGAGCTTGTATCCGATTCACTTTATTATTACAGGCGTCTGAAATGAAACAACCCCGCAAACATACTGCACTTTTATTTATCGCGCTAGGCATAATCGCCCTGCTATTGCTAGTCATAGATATGGCAACCGGAGACACGTATATCCCTGTCTCCAAGGTATGGGCTGTGCTCACCGGAGGCGAATGTGATGAAATGACACGCAACATTCTTCTTTCTATCCGGTTCATACGGGTAATAGTGGCGGCACTGATAGGCGTGGCACTCTCCGTAAGCGGTTTGCAGATGCAGACAGTTTTCCAAAATCCATTGGCGGATCCCTATTTGCTGGGAGTAAGTTCCGGTGCAGGATTAGGGGTTGCCTTGTTTATATTGGGAGCTCCACTGCTCGGCTGGTCTGAATTTCCACTGCTCCAGTCATTGGGCATCGTCGGTTCCAGTTGGATAGGAACGGCTGTCATTTTACTGGGAGTAGCCGTTATCAGCCGGAAAGTAAAAAATATCCTCGGTGTATTGATTATGGGAGTCATGATAGGTTATGTGGCAGGCGCCATTATCCAGATACTGCAATATCTGAGTTCTGCCGAACAATTAAAAATGTTCACGCTTTGGTCAATGGGTTCTCTCGGACACATCACCACCACCCAACTGGGAATCATGACACCGATGTTATGCCTGGGACTGCTCATTTCCATAGTCTGCATCAAACCTTTGAACCTGTTGCTTCTTGGAGAAAACTATGCACGGACAATGGGAATGAATATCAAGCGTTCACGTACACTCATCTTCATCTCCACCGCGCTGCTGACAGGAACGGTGACCGCATTCTGCGGCCCGGTAGGTTTTATCGGGCTGGCAGTGCCGCATGTCACACGGTTGCTGTTCAACAACGCCGACCACCGGATACTTGTCCCCGCCACTATGCTGACGGGACTTATCAGCATGCTTCTTTGCGACATCATCGCCAAGAAATTCCTGCTTCCGGTGAACTGTATCACCGCCTTGCTCGGTGTTCCGGTCATTTTATGGGTAATAGCTAAAAACTTGCATGGATTCAAATGATTGAACTTAAGGAACTGACATTAGGATACGGACAGCGCACGCTGTTGAAAACGGTAAACGCCCGAATCACAGGCGGACAACTCGTTGCACTGCTAGGACGCAACGGAACAGGAAAAAGTACTCTCCTGCGTGCCATAATGGGACTGGAAAGTCCTCAATCGGGAGAAATCAATCTGCAAGGAAAAGACATTGCTTCACTGAAACCGGAAAAATTAGCTCTGAGCATTAGTTTCGTAACCACCGACAAAGTGCGCATCGCCAATCTTCGCTGCAAAGATGTGGTAGCGTTGGGGCGCGCTCCCTACACAAACTGGCTCGGTCAGCTTCAACCGGAAGACCGGAAAATAGTAGATAATGCCATTCAGTTGGTCGGCATGTCCGGTTATGCAGAAAAGACAATGGATAAGATGTCCGACGGCGAATGCCAGCGAATTATGATTGCCCGTGCGCTTGCGCAGGACACCCCGGTTATCCTGCTCGACGAGCCGACTGCCTTTCTTGACTTGCCCAATCGTTATGAACTCTGCCTGCTACTGAAAAAGCTGGCACAAGAAGAAGGCAAATGTATCTTATTCTCCACACATGACCTTGACATCGCATTGTCGCTTTGTGACTCTATCATGCTGATAGATAACCCATATATGTACACTTTGCCCACTTCGGAAATGATAACCAGCGGACATATAGAAAGACTTTTCCGTAATGAATCAGTGACATTCGACGCTCAGGAGATGAGGGTGCGCATCAAATCAGTATAGTCTCAAACTTTTCTTTATATCAAAATAATTGCTACCTTTGTTCCTATAAACAGAACATAAATAGAAAATGGTTACAAGAGCCTAACTGTTTTACAATACAGGATATAAAAATAGGCACTTTTGTTTTGTATACAAAACAAAATAACAGAAAGAAACAACAACTCATATACAAACGATTAAAGCCATGAATGAAAAAATCAATTACAAGGATGTGCCCAAAACTTTTCTATACTGCAACAACAAACAATGTCCGCGTCGTAACAAATGTCTCCGTTATCAAGCTACATTATCTATTCCGCAAGAAATCCCTTATTACACGGCAGTCAATCCACTTCACATAGCAGGAAACGAAAACAAATGTGATTATTTCAAGCCATTCTGCACTTCACACTTTGCTTCCGGTATAGATCATTTGCTAGACAATATATCATATTCTATTGCTGTTGCCATACGTAGAGAACTGTATACGTTAATGGGGCGTAATATGTATTACCGTATCCGCAACAAAGAACGCTTGCTGCATCCTTGCGAGCAAGAACAGATTGCGGCTATCTTTTTGAAACATGGTATTAAGACTAAACCCGAATTTGACCAGTATATTGATAAATACGACTGGTAAATCGCTGTTCCGGAATGTTCTGACAAAGGGTTATTCTCACCATAGTGAGAATAAATACTCATCACTATGAGAAAAAGTTCTCACCGTGATGAGAAAAATTTCTCATCACGGTGAGAATACTTTGAGAAAAACACTATCATTTTTTGAAGGAAGCAATTAGTCGGTCGGATGCAGTTGCCCCGCCGCTTTCAGATAAGCAATATAATTCACATACAGTTGGAAATGAGCGTCTACACGTGTCTGGTAAGCCTGTTGCCAGAGCATTTGCGCTTCCAAATAATCCGAGAGAGTTTCCAGTCCGACCTCATACTGTTTGCCGCTGACTTTCATATTTTCTTCCGCCTGTTCCAGTGAACGATCGGAAAGTTCCGTTTCAAGACGCGCCTCATCCAAGTTATTGGCTGCCTGTATTAATTCCAGCAACATCTTTTCACTGGCATTTTCTTGTTCAAGACGGGTTTGTTCGAGTTTCGCTTTGGCGGATTTTACCTTATTGGTACGTTCACCAAAATGAAACAGGGGGACGGAGACATTCAAAAAGACGGAGAAAGCTCCTTTTTTCATAAATGTTTCGTCGTTGATTTCCAGCCCGTGAAGATAGTCGTAGCTGCCTCTGACGCCGATACGAGGGAGCAATTCACTACGGTTCAGCTTCACTTCCTGCTCAGCGATAGCAACTTGTTTGTTCAGTATTCCATATTCCGGACGGGCGGTAATATCGGAAACCTGGATTTTCCACTCCTGTTCCACTTCGGGGAAGTCATCGGAAATATCAATTTGCGTTGTCAAGGGACGTCCGATGTAATGGCAAAGATTCATGGAAGCAAGGCGAAGGGCATTGTCTGCCTTACGCAAAGAAAGTTCGCTGTCGTTGAGCTTCACTTGCACTTTCAATACGTCATTCTGAGGTTTCATGCCATGTTGGTGGGCACTTTTCACGTTCCGGGACAGTTCCGTCAATAAAGCGTGATATTTCTCGGCCACTTTCTTCATTTCTTTGGCTTTCACTAGTTGGACGTAAGCTTTGTCCGTATTCAGAAGAACTTCCGAGGTAGTCAGCGCTTCGTTCAGGTGAGCCATCTCTTTACCCAGCAAAGACATTTTATAGGCCGCACGAATTTTGCCGCCCATATAGAGAGGCTGCTCCATTTGTATGCCGCCGGAATAAACGGTTCCTACTTTATAATCCAGGTTCAACCCGGGGAAATAGGCGAAACCGCTGGATACCAGTTCTCCCGTAGTGGGGTTGGGCATGAAAACAGGGAGATTACCGCCCGGAATGCCGAGACTTCCATCGGCAGTGCTGTAAATCCCTGTTCCGTTGGCGGTAAAGTTCGGGAAAAAATTGGCTTTATAGCTGAGGGACATCAACCGCGCTGCTTCTGTCTGCCGGTCGGCAGCAGCCATTTCCTTGTTGTATTTCAACGCCATTTCGCGGCATTGTTTCAGGCTTAGTTTCTCTTGTGCGGAAAGAGAAAGCGTTGTGCCGAACAATATGCCCGCTATTATTCCAATGGCTGAAAGAATCTCTTTTTTCATTTGTCTGTCTTTTTTATATGAAAGAATAGTGCATACAAAATAGGAATAAACAATAAAGTAATCAGCGTACCGAACAACAGTCCGCCCATAATGGAAGCCGCCAATGAGCCGAACATGGCATCCGGCAACAATGGAATCATTCCCAGAATAGTAGTGAGCGATGCCATCATCACAGGACGGAGACGGCTCTGCGAACTATCTATCAGTGCCGTTACCGGTTCCACTCCCTGACTGATTTGCAGGGTAATTTCATCCATCAGCACAATACCGTTTTTGATAATCATACCGATAAGTCCCAGTGTACCGACGATAGCAACAAAGTTGAACGTCTTTCCGGTCAGCAGCATTACAGCTACCACACCGACAAATACCAAAGGAATCGTGCAGAAGATGATAACCGGCTTCCGATAATCCTTGAACAGCATAATCAAGATAGAAATCATCAGGATGATAGCAAACGGGAAGTTCTTGAACAAATACTGCATGGATTTCGTGCTCGCATTTCTTTCGCCTTGCCATTGCAGCTTGTAGCCGTCGGGAAGCGGAATCCGTTCAATCTGCCCGGCAATAGACTGCCGGGCTTTCTCCGTTTCCACGCCCGGAACAGGGGAACATTGCACGCGCTGGCTACGTTGCCCGTTATAGCGGGGGACAACCGGGTCTTCCCATTCCACGTCTATCCGCTTGCTGATTTGTTTCAGCGGAGTAGTTCCCATTAAAGTTTCCACAAGTTCCTCTTTAGAGAGTGTTCCCGCTTTCAGCTTCATCATCATCTCCTGTGTCAACAAGCCGTTGAGGGAAGGAAGGGAAGAAAATATCTGCGTGTTATCCAGATTCTCAATAGGTTTTCCATGTTCGTCAAGACAGCGCAAGTAGATGTTATCCTTATGAATTCCTTCGTAGAAAGAACCAATCGGGATACCACTCGTAGCCGTGAGCAGGGAAAGACTCACGTCATTTCGGCTCAGTCCGATAGCACGTGCTGTAGGCTGATCGTATTCAATCGTCAGGACGGGAACCTGCGGTTCCCAGTCGGTGGTAATCAGACAGACGTCCGGGCAATTTTCCATGATTTTCCGGGCACTGTCTGCCAGTTGATGCAGCACGGCAGGGTCGGGACCGGTAAATTGCGCTTCGATAGGATATTTCTTGAACATCAGGTTATAGCGGTTCAGCTTCACATAGGCATCCGGATAATGGGAAGAAAGATACTGTTGAATCTCTGCCATGTTGTCGACCAGTGCATCGGGCGAAGTAAAGTCGATTATCAGTTCACCGTAAGATAAAGAAGGGTTGGCTATATTACGTACCAAGTTGTAACGGGCAGGCGTCCCGCCGATAGAAGTGGTGACGTGCGTGATTTCAGGACGTTTCTTCAAGTAAGCCTCTATCTCTTCCAAGTCGCGTGCCACCCGTGTGGAATTAATGCCTTCGGGAAGTTTATATTCCATGTATAGCTGGTCGTAGACCATATCCGGGAAAAAACCCTGCTTCATAAACCGGTAACTAAACCCCGAAAGTACCACCAAGGCAATCATGGCAAAGACAAAGCTCCAGCGATGTGCCAGGCTGAATCTCAATAATGAACGCAGCACTGCATATATTTTTCCTTCGTACACCCGCTTTCCGGTAGTGGCAGTAGCTGCGGATACGTCCGGATGCAGAATCCGGTTCGCCATTAACGGGACGTGCACCAAGGCGAGTACCCAACTAAGCAGCAGGGAGACCGCCAACACAATAAACAAGTCGCGCGTGTAGACTCCTGCCGTATCGGGAGACATGAATATAGGAAGGAAAGCGATAATAGCAATCAGGGTAGCGCCGAGCAGAGGCATTGCCGTCTGCCGCCCGATAGCGGTCATGGCTTCCATGCGGCTCTTTCCGGCTTTCAAATCAACCAGAATACCGTCTATAATGACAATCGCATTATCCACCAACATTCCCATGGCAAGGACAAAGGATGCCAAAGATACACGCTGCATCGTGCCGTCCATAAAATACAAAAACAGGAAAGTGCCGAACACTGTCACTACCAGACTGATACCGATAATCACCCCGCTCTTGAATCCCATTGCAATCATCAGGATGACAACTACAATAATCACGGATTCTATCAGATTCAGGATAAATGTCCCCAAAGAACTTCCGACACGTTCGGGCTGATAGAATACCTTGTGGCATTCCATTCCTGCCGGCAGGCGTTCGGCTTTCAGTTGTTCAAGTTTCTGCTCCACCCGTTTGCCGACTTTGATAATATCGGCATCGGGAGAGGCGGCAACCATGATTCCCATGGCACGCTGACGGTCATAGAACAATTCGTTACGGGTGGGGTCTTCGTAGTCTTTTTCAATGCGGGCGATGTCGCTCAGACGCAGCTGGTCGGCATCGTGTCCCTGAATCAGCATACGTCCGATGTCTTCCACCGTCTTGAATTTATCGCTGACCGTGACCCGGATACGGCTGTCACCGTTGTCGTAATAGCCGGTATAGGTTGTTTTATTCTGTCCGTTCAGGGTGGCAAGCACTTCGGCAGGTTTCACACCCAAGTTGGCCATTCGGTCTTGCAATAGGGAGATGTTGATACATTCCGGACGGTTGCCGTATAAATCGACGCGTTCCACACCGTCCAATTCGCTGACTTCACGTTTGATTAATTCGGAATAGTCGGAAAGTTCCCTGTCAGAAAGTCCGTCGCCCGTCAAGGCAAAAAACATTCCGTAGACATTACCGAAATCATCTTTCACGATAGAAGGGCTGGCACCTTCAGGAAGTTCCGCCTGTGCGTTCGCCACCTTACGGCGCAGCAAGTCCCAGCACTGTTCCACGTCGGTTTCCTTGACAGTCGTTTTCAGTTCTACCTGAATCAGGGAGAGGTCGTTGTAGGAATAGCTTTCCACATTATCTATATTCCCCATAGAACGGATATTCTTTTCGAGTACATCCGTCACTTCCAGTTCCACCTGATGCGCGGATGCACCGGGATAGGTAGTAACCACCATGGCGAGCTTTACCGTTATTTCAGGGTCTTCCAGTTTACTCATCTCGTAGCTGGAATAAGCTCCGCCCACAATCAGTACAGCAATCAGGAAGTAGATTAACTTCTTGTTTTCAAATGCCCATTTACTAATATCTATCATAGCAGTCCTCCCACATTCGTTTCGGCAGCCGGAAGAAGAGGTTCCACCTGTTGCCCATCTTTCACATGATGCACTCCCGAGACAACAATCAAGTCACCCGGTTTCACTTCGTCCGAAACTATAAGGCATCTGCCGTCACTAAGCAAGCGAGTAACGGTCACATCGCAACGACGAATCGTTTTATCGGACGGATTATAAAGAAAGACACCCGTATTCCCGTTCTGACGGAGAATCGCTCCGCCGGGAACGGACAGGTTACGCATTTCCCCTTCGGCACATTCGATAGTGACCATTGTATTCATCCCAGGAGAAGGAACCGCCTGCTTGTCTCCGCTTTTCAATTGAAGGCGCATGGTATAGAGCTGGTTGGCATTCGCTTTGGGAGTGACGCTAATCAAATCCAGCACATATCTCTGCTGCGGATATACATCGAATGTGCAATAATAGCGGGTAAACTGCCGGCGACGGATATATTCCACTGCCGGAAGATTAATCTCCACTTCCGGCGTTCCCTCGCTGATTATGGAAACGACAGGCATTCCGGCAGCCACCGTCTCATGGGAGTCGAAAAGGCGTTTCTGTACATATCCGCTGAAAGGGGCATATAGGCGGGTATATTCCAACTGGTCCTTAGCATGGTTGTATTTGGCGGTGATCTGCCTCAGTCCGTACACGGCTTTGTCGTTTGCGTCGGGAGTGGTTACATTTTCCTTATAAAGAGCCATTACGCGCTCCGCTTCCGCCTTGACACGCTGGTATTCGGCTTCCGCCGCATCCAGTTGAATCTGATAATCTGTAGGATCAAGTTCGGCAAGCAGTTGTCCTTTGCGCACATAAGCACCGTCATTCACATACATATGCTGGATAGTTCCGCTCACCCGGAATGCCAGGCTTATGTCCTGAGCCGCTTTCACCCGTCCGGGAAACTGCAAGGCAGTCTGTTTGTCAGCAGAAAGTACGGTATCAATCTTCACTGCCGGCTTATTTTCTATATTCTGCGCACGCTGATTGCATGACGCCAGCAAAACTGCAAGAAGTCCTGTCAATAAGAAGTTTAATCGTCTCATATTTTCATTTGTTATTTAGTTATTACAAAAGTATCCCAAGCAAACAAGTGGGGAAAGGTTGATATAGACGAAATATTGTTCTATTTGTAGGTTATCGGAGATAAAAAGCCGGAATAGTTTGTTATTTGTAGCTATTTGTTTGTTAATTTGCAGTGAAACCCATTTGAAACGAAAAGATACATGGAGCCACTGATGCCATTCAATTATGTTATAATAACTCCGGAAGATACATCTATGAGTGAAGGGTGTATGTCGGCATCTCTCCCAAGGAGTATCGCAACAAGCCCGTCAGACAGACACTTTCCTGAATTGCTTGAACTGCCACCAAAGCATTGTCCCGGCAATCAAGCTTGCTATAAGATCGGAAATCGGCATACTTATCCAGACTCCCAGTTGTCCGTAGAACTGTGGAAGAATCAGCAGACAAGGTATCAGGATAAGAACCTGGCGGGAGACAGACAAAAATATCGCCTTACTCGCCATGCCGATACTCTGGAAGAAGTTGGAAGTCACCATTTGGAAACCCACAATAGGAAAGAACATCACAACAATACGCAGCCCTTTGGCAGAAATGCGTACCAGTTCTTCGTGTGTCGTAAAAATCGAGACTGCTAGCCGGGGAATAAACATTCCCATCAGGAAGCCTGTAGTGGTAACAATGGTTGCTGCATAAATAGTTATTTTCAAGACTTTTGTCACACGCGGATATTGCTTGGCTCCATAGTTGTAACCGGCGATCGGCTGCATACCCTGGTTCAGTCCCATTACAATCATGACAAAGAGGAATACCAATCGGTTGACAATACCGAACGCTCCGATAGCCAAGTCACCACCGTGATGCTGCAAACCTTGATTGATAAGAATAACGATGAAACAGGCTGCCAGATTCATAAGGAAAGGCGCCATACCGATTGCTAAAGAATCGACTACGATTTTCTTCTTCAACCGGAAAATTCCTTTATGGAAGTGCAACAGTTCTTCTTTGTTAGAGAATAGCTTGAACTGCCATGCCAATGCGATGACCTGTGCGGTAATGGTAGCGATTGCCGCCCCTTGTATTCCCCAGCCGAAGCCATAGATAAAAACAGGGTCGAGTATCGTATTAATCACCACCGTGGCAATCGTGGCAACCATCGCTTTCTGCGGATGCCCCGCCGAACGGAGTACGGCATTCAGACCTAAATAAAGGTGGGTGACGACGTTACCCAATAAGATAACGACCATATAATCACGGGCATAGCCTACCGTGGCGTCACTACCACCGAAGAAATAAAGAATAGGGTCGAGAAATATCAGTGTGACAACCGTAAAGGCAAGTCCGATGATAATATTCAGTACCAGCACATTGCCGAGTACCCGTTGTGCGGTGTCGTAATCTTTCTGTCCCAGTTTCACCGAGACCAATGTAGCCGCTCCCACACCGACCAGCGAGCCGAAAGCGGCAGCGAGATTCATTAGCGGAAAGGTCAGCGCCAATCCGGAGATAGCCATTGCCCCTACCCCGTGACCGATGAAAATACTGTCCACCATATTATATAGAGAAGATGCCGTCATGGCGATAATTGCCGGAATGGCATACTGCATTAAAAGCTTCCCGATCTTTTCCGTTCCCAACGCAGTGGGTGTCTTTTGTCCTGTCATACCTATTAGTTTGAGGGCGCAAAGATACAAAAAAGAGACAGATTACGGGATATATGAGAAAAGTTTCGTATTTTTGCCCACAAAATTGAGTTAATACGTAACGAAATGAATATACTAGAACTAAGTGAACAGGAAATCATTCGACGCAACAGCCTGAATGAGCTTCGTGCAATGGGTATCGACCCATACCCTGCAGCAGAGTATGTAACCAATGCTTTCTCTACAGATATTAAAGCTGAATTCAAGGACGAGGACGAGCCGCGCCAGGTTTCTGTAGCCGGACGTATCATGAGCCGCCGCGTAATGGGTAAAGCTTCTTTTATCGAATTACAGGACTCTAAAGGTCGCATCCAGGTGTACATCACCCGTGACGACATCTGTCCGGGAGAAGACAAGGAACTGTACAACGCTGTATTCAAACGCCTGCTCGACTTAGGTGACTTTATCGGTATCGAGGGCTTTGTATTCCGCACCCAAATGGGCGAAATCAGTATTCACGCAAAGAAGCTGACCGTACTTGCAAAATCCATCAAACCGCTTCCTATCGTAAAATACAAGGACGGCGTAGCTTACGACTCTTTTGAAGATCCCGAACTCCGTTATCGCCAACGTTATGTAGACCTGGTGGTAAACGACGGTGTGAAAGAGACATTCCTGAAGCGTGCCACCGTAGTGAAAACACTGCGTAACGCTCTCGATGAAGCCGGATACACTGAAGTGGAAACGCCTATCTTGCAATCTATTGCCGGTGGAGCAAGCGCCCGCCCGTTCATCACGCACCATAACTCACTGGATATAGACCTTTACCTGCGCATCGCAACGGAACTTTATCTGAAGCGACTGATTGTAGGTGGTTTTGAAGGTGTATATGAAATCGGCAAGAACTTCCGTAACGAGGGTATGGACAAGACCCACAATCCGGAATTTACCTGTATGGAACTCTATGTTCAGTACAAGGATTACAACTGGATGATGAACTTCACCGAGAAATTGCTGGAACGTATCTGTATCGCTGTAAACGGCTGTACGGAAAGCGTTGTCGACGGAAAGACTATCAGCTTCAAAGCTCCTTACCGCCGTCTGCCTATCCTCGACGCTATCAAGGAAAAGACCGGTTACGACCTGAACGGCAAGAGCGAAGAAGAAATCCGCCAAGTCTGCAAGGAACTGAAAATGGAGGAAATCGACGACACAATGGGTAAGGGCAAGTTGATTGACGAAATCTTCGGCGAATTCTGCGAAGGTACTTATATCCAGCCGACTTTCATCACCGATTATCCGGTTGAAATGTCTCCGCTGACCAAGATGCACCGTTCCAAACCGGGACTGACCGAACGTTTCGAATTAATGGTAAACGGCAAGGAACTTGCCAACGCCTACTCGGAATTGAACGACCCGATCGACCAGGAAGAACGCTTCAAAGAACAGATGCGTCTGGCTGACAAGGGTGACGATGAAGCAATGATTATCGACCAGGACTTCCTGCGTTCTTTACAATATGGTATGCCTCCTACATCGGGTATCGGCATCGGTATCGACCGTCTGGTTATGTTAATGACCGGTCAGACTACCATTCAGGAAGTGTTATTCTTCCCGCAAATGCGCCCGGAAAAGGTGGTGAAGAAAGACGCAGCCGCCAAATATATGGAACTGGGTATCGCAGAAGACTGGGTGCCTGTTATTCAGAAAGCCGGCTACAACACCGTAGAAGACATGAAAGATGTCAATGCGCAGAAGCTACACCAGGACATCTGCGGCATCAATAAGAAATACAAATTAGAACTGGCCAACCCGTCGGTAAACGACGTAACTGATTGGATACAGAAAATTAAATAAGTTCTTCATCCAAATCCATACAAATGAAATTACCCGGTAAGATAGCGATAATGGGCGGTGGAAGTTGGGCCACAGCTATTGCGAAGATGTGTCTGGCTCAAGAAGACTCTATCAATTGGTATATGCGACGCGATGACCGCATCGCTGATTTCAAGAGATTGGGGCACAATCCGGCTTATCTGACAGGAGTGAAATTCGATACCAAGCGTATCTCTTTCAGTTCCAACATCAACGATGTTGTGAAAGAATCGGATACGCTGATTTTCGTCACTCCTTCCCCTTATCTGAAAGCTCACCTGAAAAAGCTGAAAACCAAGATAAAGGATAAGTTCATCATCACCGCTATCAAAGGAATCGTACCCGACGACAACGTTATCGTATCAGAATACTTTACCAAGGAATACGGTGTTCCTCCCGAAAATATCGCTGTACTGGCAGGTCCCTGCCACGCAGAAGAAGTAGCTTTGGAACGCCTTTCTTATCTGACCATCGCCTGCCCGGACAAAGACAAAGCACGTATCTTCGCGCGCCGACTGGGAAGCAGCTTTATCAAAACATCTGTTAGTGACGACGTATCAGGTATCGAGTACAGTTCGGTACTCAAAAACGTATATGCTATCGCCGCCGGTATTTGCAGCGGACTGAAATACGGCGACAACTTTCAGGCCGTACTGATTTCCAACGCTATCCAGGAGATGAACCGTTTCCTGAATACGGTACATCCGTTGAACAGAAACGTAGATGAATCTGTTTATCTGGGTGACTTGCTGGTGACCGGCTATTCGAATTTCAGCCGTAACCGGACATTCGGCACAATGATCGGTAAGGGATATTCCGTAAAGAGCGCACAGATTGAAATGGAAATGATCGCTGAAGGTTACTACGGTACGAAGTGTATCAAGGAAATCAACAAGCATCATCATGTCAATATGCCGATACTGGACGCTGTGTACAACATTCTATACGAACGTATCTCGCCTATGATCGAGATTAAATTACTAACTGATTCTTTTAGATAACCTTTAAACAAGAAAGATATGATTAGCTTGAACATTGAAAAGACTTTTGGATTTATCTCCAAAGAAAAGGTTTCTGCCTACGAAGCAGAGGTAAAAGCCGCACAGGAAATGCTGGAAAAAGGAACTGGAAAAGGGAACGACTTTTTAGGCTGGCTGCACTTGCCTTCTTCTATCAGCAAAGAACACTTGGCTGACTTGAACGCTACCGCAAAGGTCTTGAGAGACAACTGTGAAGTAGTGATCATTGCAGGTATCGGCGGTAGCTATCTGGGCGCACGTGCCGTAATCGAGGCGTTATCTAATAGCTTCACTTGGTTGCAGGAAAAAAAGACAGCTCCGATCATGATTTATGCCGGACACAATATCAGCGAAGATTATCTATTCGAACTGACTGAGTATCTGAAAGACAAGAAATTCGGTGTTATCAATATCTCCAAATCGGGAACTACTACCGAAACTGCGCTTGCCTTCCGCCTGTTGAAGAAACAATGCGAAGACCAACGCGGCAAAGAAACTGCAAAACAGGTAATCGTAGCTGTAACAGACGCCAAGAAAGGTGCAGCACGTGTTACTGCCGACAAGGAAGGTTACAAAACATTCATCATCCCCGATAATGTAGGCGGACGTTTCTCTGTACTGACTCCGGTCGGTTTGCTGCCGATTGCTGTTGCCGGGTTCGACATTGAGCAACTGGTTGCTGGCGCTGCCGACATGGAAAAAGCATGTGGCGCAGACGTTCCGTTTGCAGAAAACCCTGCTGCTATCTATGCTGCTACCCGTAATGAACTGTACAGAAACGGAAAGAAGATCGAAATCCTCGTCAACTTCTGTCCGAAACTGCATTATGTAAGCGAATGGTGGAAACAGCTTTACGGAGAATCAGAAGGTAAGGACAACAAAGGTATTTTCCCCGCATCAGTAGACTTCTCTACCGACCTTCACTCTATGGGACAATGGATTCAGGAAGGTGAACGTTCTATCTTCGAAACTGTCATCTCACTGGATAAGGTAGACCATAAACTGGAAGTGCCTTCTGACGAAGCCAACCTGGATGGTCTGAATTTCCTAGCCGGCAAACGTGTGGATGAAGTGAACAAAATGGCGGAACTGGGAACTCAATTGGCCCACGTAGACGGTGGCGTACCTAATATGCGTATTGTTCTTCCTTCATTGAGCGAATACAATATCGGTAGCCTGCTTTATTTCTTCGAAAAGGCTTGCGGTATCAGCGGTTATCTGCTGGGCGTGAATCCTTTCAACCAGCCGGGTGTAGAAGCATACAAGAAGAACATGTTTGCGTTGCTGAACAAACCGGGTTACGAGGAAGAATCCAAAGCGATCCAATCAAGATTGTAATAGAATCTATACATAAAAAAGAAGCGGTCTTATTAAGACCGCTTCTTTTTTATGTTGTCTATCGACATTCCGTTCTTAATCTTCCTCCTCTACCTCTTTGGTTTTCAAGCCGATTTCCTCTTGTGCGCCTTCACATTCAGCCTTGGAGGAAAGATAGAAAGCCAACTTCACATCACCGTTCTTATCTACATGTTCAATAGTAGCTTTCACCATGACCCTGGTTTGCGTCACACCGTCCTTAAAACGTAACTGACCTTTTTCCTCATCCGTCAGGTTTCCTTCGGTAGAGACTTCGGCTTTTTCATAACGAAGTTCGGCTTTCACCGCTTCGTCATTCTGAAGTTTAAAGGTTTTAAGTTCAGCTCCATTCCCATCCAAGAGCAAAAAAGCATTCACCTTATCCCCTACCTTTAAAGCCTGCAGATTATCTTTCTGATTAGTATAGTCTTCCCCTTTAGAATCCTCACTGTCCGGACCAGTATTTACATACAGTCTTTCTATCGTGATAACAGGACTCTCCCCACTATCGGAACAAGCACCTAAAAACAAAGGTAGCAACAATAATACTCTCTTTTTCATGCTATCATTGAGTTTATAATGCTACAAAAATACACATAATCTTCTAAATGACAAATAATTGGATACTTTATTGCTCAAAGAGCCCGCTTGCAACTATCCGTCCGTTTTGTCTTATCTCTCATTTTTTATAGTTATCTTTGCCTCGTATATGTTTCGAAATAAGAAGATTAAACTCTAAACAGATAATGGTTCACTATTTATAAAGTATGAAGAAAAAACTGAAAGCCGTCCTGTTCGATATGGACGGCGTGCTTTTTAATTCCATGCCCTATCATTCCGAAGCCTGGCATAAGGTGATGAAATCACACGGGCTTACTCTTAGCCGTGAAGAAGCCTATATGCACGAAGGACGGACAGGGGCTGCCACTATTAATATTGTATTTCAGCGTGAACTGGGAAGGGAGGCCACGCAGGAAGAAATAGAAAGTATATATCAGGAGAAAAGTGTCTTATTCAACTCGTATGCAGAAGCTGAACGTATGCCCGGCGCATGGGAACTGTTGCAAAAAGTAAAAGGTGAAGGACTCACTCCAATGGTGGTAACAGGTTCCGGACAACTTTCATTACTCGAACGGTTGGAGCATAACTTTCCGGGAATGTTTCACAAAGAACTAATGGTTACGGCATTCGATGTCAAATACGGAAAGCCAAACCCGGAACCGTATCTTATGGCCCTGAAAAAAGGTGGTCTGAAAGCCGATGAAGCGGTGGTAGTGGAGAACGCACCTCTCGGGGTGGAAGCCGGACACAAAGCCGGCATTTTCACAATCGCTGTGAACACGGGACCTCTGGACGGACAGGTATTGCTGGACTCCGGAGCCGATTTATTACTACCGTCCATGCAAGCGCTCTGTGAGGCTTGGGATGGACTTGATCTATAGAAATTCTAACCAACAAACGACGATTCTATCATGCAAAAGTTATTATCTTTACCCCCAAACCTGATCCACTGTTTTCACGAACTGGAAGAAGTTAATCATAACGAATGGTTTTGTACATCCGATCCCATAGGCAGCAAGCTTGGCTCCGGAGGCGGAACAACCTGGCTCTTGCAAGCCTGCCACCAGGCATTTGCCCCACAAGAGTCTTTCAATGATTGGATAGGACGCGAAAAAAGGATATTACTTCATGCAGGAGGACAAAGCCGCCGCTTACCCAGTTACGGACCTTCCGGTAAGATACTGACCCCTATCCCGATCTTCAGTTGGGAAAGAGGACAAAGACTGGGACAGAACCTGCTGTCTTTGCAACTCCCGTTATACGAAAGAATCATGCAGCAAGCGCCGGCCGGCATGAATACATTGATAGCCAGTGGAGATGTATATATCCGTTCGGAAAAACCTTTGCAGGACATCCCCAATGTGGACGTCGTATGCTACGGCTTATGGGTAAATCCTTCTCTGGCCACTCATCACGGAGTTTTTGTCTCCGACCGGAAAAGCCCTGAAGTACTCGACTTCATGTTACAGAAGCCCTCTCTGGAAGAATTGGAAGGTTTATCCAAGACTCACCTTTTCCTAATGGACATCGGCATCTGGATTTTAAGTGACCGTGCCGTAGAGGTCTTAATGAAGCGCTCGCTCAAGGAAGGAACGAATGACATCAATTACTATGACTTATATTCCGACTATGGGCTGGCTTTGGGAGAACATCCCAAGACGGAAGATGAAGAAGTCAACCAACTATCCGTAGCCATATTACCGTTACCCGGCGGCGAATTTTACCATTTCGGTACAAGTCATGAACTGATTTCTTCTACGCTAGCCATACAGGACAAGGTACGTGACCAAAGAAAGATCATGCACCGGAAAGTAAAACCGAATCCGGCAATCTTTATCCAGAACTCCAGTACACAAGTCTCCCTCTGTGCAGATAACGCTAACCTATGGATTGAAAACAGCCATGTAGGGGAAGGCTGGCATCTCGGATCACGCCAGATAATCACAGGTGTTCCCGAAAATCAATGGAATATAAATCTGCCGGACGGTATCTGTATTGACGTGGTTCCTTTTGGCGACAACGCATTCGTTGCACGTCCTTACGGATTGGATGATGTATTCAAAGGAGCATTGAAAAATGAAACGACCACATATCTCAATATCCCTTTTTCACAGTGGATGCAGGAAAGAGCCCTTACTTGGGAAGACATAAATGGACGCACGGACGATTTACAGTCTGCTTCCATTTTCCCGGTAACAGCTTCCGTAGAAGATTTGGGTATATTGATACGTTGGATGATCTCCGAACCCCAACTGGAAGAAGGAAAACAACTTTGGCTAAAAGCAGAAAAAGTCTCTGCCGACGAAATATCCGCACGCGCGAATCTGAAACGACTGTATGAGCAGCGTAGCGCTTATCGCCGGAGCAACTGGAAAGGGCTGGCCGACAATTACGAAAAGAGCGTATTCTATCAACTCGATTTGCAGGATGCTGCCAAAGAATTTGTCCGCTTTGATTTAGCCACGCCTGACATATTAAAAGAAGACGCCGCGCCAATGGTCAGAATCCACAACCGGATGCTACGGGGACGTATCATGAAGCTACACGGCGACAGCAACTATAAAGAAGAAGAACAATCGGCATTCCAACTTCTTCGCGACGGATTATTGGGAGCTATGCCCAGCCGGAAGAACCAGCCCCGTCTCGATGTATATTCAGACCAAATTGTATGGGGACGTAGCCCCGTCCGCATCGACCTGGCAGGAGGGTGGACAGATACCCCTCCCTACTCTCTCTATTCGGGAGGAAGTGTTGTCAACCTGGCTATCGAATTGAACGGACAGCCACCCTTGCAAGTATATGTGAAACCATGCAAAGAGTATCACATCGTACTTCGCTCCATTGATATGGGTGCTGTGGAAATCATAGAAAACTATGAGGAACTGCAAGACTACAAGAAAGTCGGTTCTCCTTTCTCTATTCCCAAAGCGGCCCTTACTTTAGCCGGATTTGCACCGGAATTTTCCGCCGAGAACTACGCTTCGCTGGAAGAACATCTGAAAGCCTTCGGCGCAGGACTCGAAATTACCTTATTAGCGGCAATTCCTGCGGGTTCGGGGTTAGGAACCAGTTCCATTCTGGCTTCCACCGTTCTCGGAGCTATCAATGATTTCTGCGGACTGGCATGGGATAGAAACGATATTTGCAGTTATACGCTGGCATTAGAGCAGTTGCTGACCACCGGCGGTGGTTGGCAGGATCAATATGGCGGTGTTTTCCCCGGTGTCAAGTTGCTTCAGTCCGAAGCCGGTTTCGAACAGAATCCTTTAGTACGCTGGCTGCCCGACCAACTATTCACCCATCCCGACTATCGCGACTGCCATTTGCTTTACTACACAGGCATCACCCGTACAGCGAAAGGAATATTAGCCGAAATCGTCAGCTCCATGTTCCTCAATTCCGGTCCGCACCTCAGCTTATTAGCCGAGATGAAAGTACACGCAACGGACATGAGCGAGGCTATTCTACGTGGTAATTTCGAGAACTTCGCCAGTCTGATTAATAAAACCTGGGCACAAAACCAGGCGCTGGACAGCGGCACAAACCCTCCGGCAGTAGCAGCCATTATCGAGACAATCAAAGACTATACATTAGGATATAAATTGCCCGGTGCAGGAGGCGGCGGTTATTTGTATATGGTAGCTAAAGACCCACAAGCCGCAGGACAGATACGACGGATACTGACAGAGCATGCTCCTAATCCACGAGCACGTTTTGTTGATATGACTCTTTCCGACAAAGGGCTGCAAGTTTCACGAAGCTAATAAAAGAATAGAGGTTGTGTCAGTATTTTTGACACAACCTCTATTCTTTTAAATGTAATTATTTTATAAGAAATATATCAACGATCTTCACAGACAGTTGATATATGGGGTAAAAAAAGCATATCGGAAATCAAACCGATATGAAAGTGTCGGTTAAGATATACCGCTGTATTCTTCTTAACCAACGAAAAATGTAGGGTTCTTCATCTTGTAGTATGAAGTTAGGGACCTACATATAGCAATTCAATATAAAATGTAACATATAATACTAATATTCAGATCAATATGCTATTTAAGGACTATTTAAGAAGATAGCTTCTCATATAACATAACTGCTTTTATCAACTGTAGATTCTCCCTGCAAAACCAAGGAAAGTCAACACAACGGAAATCAACACGATATTCATCAAGCAGATCGTAAAAGCGAATATCCTGTATCAACTCACGAACTGAAATGAACAGAAGCAAATACTTCTTCCTTTTACAATAAAACAATGCTTTCTGCAGTTCTGCATAGGCAATATTTTCTCCTGTTTTACATTCTGAGGTTTCTTCATCACAAAAAGACAATTGAATCTTTAACGAATTATTCCGTTCCAAATATTCAGTCAATCGTTCTTGTACTACAGGAGAGGAAGTATTACCATATAATACAACATCTTTATATTCCATATCCGATATTTCCCCAGAAGGAGTGCTTTTCAAGTCAGAACACAACATATTATATTCTTTAAAGAGGCTTTGTTTCGTAGGTCTTCGTAATTTTTCAACAGAATAGAAAGCATACCTGAATACAAAATGTGTCCCCCGCTTCTCTATTGTTTCCTGTTCTGAGAAAAAAGCATGTAAACGCCTTTTATTGGTTTGAAGAGATTGCTTGGGAATATCTTCAAGCGTATCTGTGATATATTCGACTACCGTCTTTTTCATATATCACAGATTTATCTGTCACTTTTCTCCATATCCATAGCCGTAGCCATAACGTTTACCATAACCGTAGTACTTACCGTACTTGCCGTAACCGTAGTAATAACCGTATTTTCTCTTTTTCAAGTCCACACCGTTGATTACGGTACAAAGCTTAGACAACTTCTTCTCAATAGCCAACTCATTGATCAATGTATATTCGGCTTTATGAGTATAGTCGGCACGACATACGTATACTGACAAATCAGCCACACGACCTACCAATAAAGTATCGGTTACCATACCGATAGGGGCAGTATCCATTATCACATAGTCGAAGTTCTGCTTCAAGATTTCTATGGCTTTATCCAGACCGTTACGAGCTAACAACTCCGTTGGATTAGGAGGCACAGCACCACCCGGAAGAATAAACAGATTCTTATTGATATCAGAAGGTTGCACAAGTTCCATTAGATCCGTTTCAGGATTGGAAAGATACTGAGTAATGCCTTTCTCTTTATTGGAGAGATGGAATACTTTATTCAGTCCCGGCTTGCGAATATCGAGTCCGACAATCACGACCTTCTTTCCCAAAAGAGAAAGACTGATAGCCAAGTTTGCCGAAACAAACGATTTTCCTTCTCCACTGACTGTTGAGGTTACAAGGATAACCTTCTGATCATTATCGAGCATAAACTGAAGATTAGTACGAATATTACGGAAGGTTTCACTCATCAGATTATTCTTGTTCTCGAAGACAGCAATAGAACCATTCTTATCATTCTTTTCGTCAGTCAATGGAATATCACCTATAATAGGAACACTCGTCAGTTTTTCTACGTCGGCACGACCTTCTATCTTGAATTTCGTCAGTTCAATCAGGTAAATGATGCCAACAGGAATCCCAACACCCAACACCAATGCAATTAAATAAATCATAGAGCGTTTGGGAGATACCGGAGTATCATCAGCTATCGCTTCATCAATAATCTTCGCATTATTTGCAGTAGCAGCTAACGCAATTGCATTCTCTTCACGTTTCTGCAACAACATCAGATACAACCCTGCTTTAATTTCCTGCTGGCGGGCAATGCTTACATAAGCACGTTCCTGCCCCGGAGCGTTACTGATACGACGAGAGTAGCGGCTTGCCTCACGGTCCAGATTTGACTTGGTTATCATCAACCCCTGCAAAGTTCCTTCAAGAGTAGCCTGTACATTAGCTTTCATAGCACGGATACTCGTATCCAGATTCACAATAGCCGGGTTATTCTCTGTTGATGTACGTAGCAGACGTTTACGTTCCACCAACATTTCATTATAACGTTCAATTGCACCAATCAAGGCAGCATCCTGTAAACCAACATTACTTGGTAATACTTCATATTCATTACCTCTCAAGTATTTACGCAAGTCATTCACCAGACTGATTTGAGTACGGTTCTCCACACTCTTCTTTTCATATTCAGCATTACCGGCTAAGGCTATCTGAGCTTCACTCGTCAAGTCCGTGATACCAGCGTCACGCTTAAAGGTTTCCAAATCCGCTTCTGTACTTCCCAGTTCTTTTGAAATAATACTAATACGTTCATCAATAAACTCAGCAGTCTTCTGGGCGATTTCGTTTTTATCATTATTCGTATTACGATTATACATCTCCAGTAATTGGTTGATAAAATCCTGTCCACACTGCAAACTGGAATTTTTTAATGATATCACAGCCACAGAAGTAGTCTTGGAGGTTGGCGCAATAGACAAGCTGCTGCAATACCCCTTTGCCACTCTCATCGGTTTGTTGATAGTCGCAGTTATATGACGTACGTTCTTCTCTAACCGAGGAGCTTTCGTGCCATCCTGCAAAGTTACCGAGTCAACATCTTGAAAGAAAGCCAATGTACCTTCATCAGTCGGGAAGATAGCAGGCAGTTTCTCAAAATGCTTCTGATATCCTTTCTCACCAACAGTCACATTCACATCTATACTTCCTTTAGGCTGCAGCATCATTTCCACTACCATCGGAGAACTTAGTTTCTCAGCCTCCTGAGGTGTCAAACTTACTTGTACCGGAGATGTCTTGTATAAACTTTTAGCCGGAAACTCATCCTCGTCTTTATAAGTTATATATAGGTTTAATTGATTAACAACTTCTTTTACAAGCGTTTTTGAGCGTAGGACTTCCAACTCGTTATCAATGTTCTTAGAAGAAGTCATCAGACCACTTAATCCCATATCCTCCAATTCCGAAGAAACTCCCGAACCTCCTCCCTTCTTCTCATCTTTTATTAGAACGGTGGCTGAAATATTATAAATGGGGGTAGCCCAATGCAGATAAAACCATGCACCAACAAGGCAGAGCAACACTGCCCCTACAAACCAAGGCCAATGAATAATATATTTAAAAAGCAATGTCCGGAAATCTATTTGTTCTTCAGCCATTTGGCGTTCCTTCCCGTTTTGATTTTCTTCTTTCATGACTCTTTCTTTTTATTTCAAGATGTTAAACAACAAGCTGGCAATAGAAACAAGTATGGAAGTAGCAGAGAACCATAAACTTGTACTATTTCCCACGTCTGAATTTCGTGCTTTCGCCTTATTCGGAGTAACGTATATGATATCATTCTGCTGCAGATAATAATAAGGGGAAAGGATTGTCTCAGCTTTATTCAGGTCCAATGGAATTATTTCTTGCTTGCCATTAGCATTCTCCCGTATTAGTTTTACATCATCACGCAGACCATATACGGTCATATCACCTGCCATAGCCAAAGCTTCCAGGATATTCACTTTTTCATTGGAAATCGTGAATGTACCGGGACGGGTAACTTCTCCGATCACAGAAATCTTATAATTTACCATACGTACTGTTACAATAGGAGTTTCAGTAATATAAGGTTTCAACTTTTCAACGATCATTTGTTCGGTTGCCTTCTTGGTTAGGCCACCAACATGCAGTTCACCCAATACGGGGAAGTTAATATTACCGTCGTTATCCACTAGATATTGTTGTAGGACTGGCTGAGTAGTTGTATAACTCAAAGCAGCATTATTTTGCGTAGCCACTGTTAAGTTGAAAGGTGCTGCCAATTCAGGACTGGTACATGACACCACTATCGTCAGTAGGTCCTTGGGCATGATCTTAGCATCATAAAGTTCTGCATCTCGGGTATTGTACAATACAACTTCAGCATCCTGTAGGTAAGGTACTTTTTTGTAGGACTGGCAGCCTGTAAACATTAATGTCGCCAATGCGCAATAGAATAATTGTTTCAATCGTTTCATATATTTCTTCACTTGTTGGGGTTATACAATTCTCCGTAAGGCCGGATACCCCATTTAGCACGGCCGATACGGTATATGATTGGGGTAAGATATTTTTCTTTTATATCGTAATTGGATAAACAGTGAACAAAGCATCTTTACTGACCCTCCTGCACCTTCTTCTTTCGCCCTCCGGTATGCCCGTCCATATCCCACATCCCCGCTATGTCAAGGAACATCTTCAGTTTCCACTCTTCCAGCGTGCCTTGACTGATTTTACAGCGGACAAATTTTATCTTGTTCAAAAGACGGGTATGCTTATTCGGGAAGTGACGGTTTTCCAGGACATATGCTCTTAACTCGTCACAGAAGGCAATAAAGCTCTGATCGTTCTTTCCGGACATTCATTTGATATTTATGGGATTCGTAATCTGACATCCGCCTGCCGGGTGGTTTGTTTCCGTTTCCTCCTCACGGGCTATGACCGCCTCCAGCCTTCGTGCGACATCAAAGAAAGACATAGGATCGTTATAGTCCAGGTCAGAGAGGGCATTGTCAAAGTCATTGAGGGTATAGTGGCCCCATTCAAAGGTGTCAGGGTCAATCTCCCCACCAACGAAACTGATATTGTCATACCTCTCCTCGAAACGCTCCAGAAACATGGCCTCATATATCACCCTTTATGATGAATTTATGGAATGCCTTGGACACTTTGACCAGGGAATTATAGTGAATTGCGGACAGCTGTCACAAGCTCCGATACCATTGAATATTTAGTCTTTGGGGGAAATTCAAGGTTGTCATCCGGTCCGTCAGGATCAGCATCATCAAAGCAACCGTCAGTCAGCAGGTCATCATCCAGAATATGCTCGAGAAAGTGTCAAAACATCTCTTTCGGGGGAATTCCGTCAAAGTCATCGATTTCAGTTTTGGAAGGGTAGATGACCGGCATGTTCGGTTCTGCCGCCAATTCCTTCACTTCTTCCAGGCCTTTTTCATGACGGAATCAAGGTGGGGGCAAACAAACCCCGCAATTCATCGGCTATCAGCAAATTCTCCTTCCGTGTCTTCTTGTCATAACACACACAGACCAGGAGAAGCATCTTCAGGGTATCATAAGTCCGGCAGGGAGCTTTTACCACAGGGGTATCGGGCCCCGCCTTGACGAACTCCCTGACCAGTTCCAGTACCTTCACGCAAAGCTTTTCCAATACCTCTATCGGATTTGACTTGACGTAGGAATCGATCTTCTCAATCATGGCAGGCTTACCCGCTGATTTACTGACGGGCACACCCAAGAAGGCGGCAATCCGAGAAAGTGCCCCCTTATAGACAAGATTCAGATTACTACGGTATGTAAACGATGTTATACTCATCGTCTTTTTATGGGAAATATTGGAGAAATTCATTGTAGTTGATATTAGCAGACTTCTGTCAAACCGCAGGAATTAGCACTACTTGGTAATCGTTCGGTGATAAGGCCCACCAAACAACATCAATACTGAAAAGCACCGATGCATTTGAAAAATTATAATCTTGATTGATTAAACTTTCGCCTGAGGATTACTTTTTATCCAGTTCTGGGGAAGCAACTCACTCAATTTTTCTTTTGGAGTTAAAGGTATCTCAGATAACCATTTCTCCGGATTAATACCCAGTACCTTGCGGGTAGCAAAGAATGTGTACATCACTGCAACATAATGGCATGACTCATCGTTCTGACAAAACAGATAATTCTGTTTTCCCATGACCAAAGCACGAATAGCCAATTCCGTAGCGTTATTGTCCAACAGAACCATATCATAATCCATATAAGCCGTCAGTTCATTATAGTGACGGATTATATAATTACAAGCCTTATGTATCTGGCTGTTTGGGGGCACACCATTTACGGTGAAAACACACCAAGCCAACAAAGACTGCCAGGTTATTTCTACATTTGATTTCCGGTAGGCAATCTTATCCACACCGGTAAAGCACAATTCCTTAATCTGGTCTTCCACCCCATAAATGATTTGGAAAGAAGCAAGACCAAAATTTGATAAAAGAACATTTTCCGTCTTTGCCCGTTCGAATTCACGGCGAACATGGGCGGAGTAGCGACACACCACTCAACCTATCTTGGCTATCCAGTCATAGCTCTGGTAGCCGTCACATAAAATTAGGCTTCTCCTCCAGGGGAGCAGATGAATTTTTATCACCTCAGCACCACAGTAACCTGCAACCGGTAAAGACCTTCCAAAGCCTAGCAGACCCTCTGATGGACATCATTCACCCTAGCCTTGGCCACTTCCCTTCCGTCTCACTTCATCTGTTCTATCTGACGGTAGAACGGCATGTGGTTCATATATTCATTCACCTCCATCTTCTATGCCAGCTCATTGGAGAAATAGTTTTTGTATAAAACAGCATTTTCTGCATTGTCACAGACGGGAGTTCTCGTCGGATCATCCTTCTTGACTGCCACTATACGATTGCTGGTTTGTTTAAGCAACCTGGAACAGGCAGGAAAAACCTTGGTATCGGGAATGGGGGACAAGATGTAACACTCATCCTCATTGCAGTTTCTTTAAAGCCGCAAATTCAAAAGCCGACTGTTCTTTCACCATCTCAGAGCGAAGCGGCCGTTCCTTTTCCAGTTCAGAAGACAATGCGTCATAGCGCTCTGACATATTAGCCAGCTGCTCACTTACATTGGTGTAGCGTTCCTCCAATGTAACCTCACGCCTTATGTCCTTTATGGAGTCATTCATAGCTATTTCTCTCTTTGATTACGATAGTAAAGATACGTAAAAATCCAACACACGCAAGCCTATCCATCTGATTATAAATACAATAAGTTAATTACCATTTAATTTAAGCATCCTTTTTATCTTGATTCCTTTCAGCTTTTCTAACCCAATCTTCGCCCAATATCAGCAGGCTGAACTCCTAGGAAGCCAAAATACAGGTGCAACCGTTCGACTCCGGACTCGGCATTTTAAAACGACCGGAAGTAAGCTTACGGACATACAAGGTCATGCCGTTACCTTCACGATGAAGGATTTTTAAGATAGTCCCCCTCTTGCCGACGTAAACAAATGCTTCATTGGAGGTTATATAACGGCCAAACTCTTGGGTTACGATTCCCTGAAGACCATTGAACTGTTTACGCATATCAACCAAATACATACACAGATAATACCTAAGATCAGGAGTTCGGTTACAAACACGTCCCATAGATAGAAACTTTACAAATTGATAAAACGAGACAAATCTTTTGAGTCAATACCGTATGGCAGCAACAACGTAACGCCATCAGGATAAAGGAGTCTGACATACTTCCAGCCTAAAGAACAGGACGAACGGATCGTTTCCGGCACATTACCGGTCTTAATTTCTGCGAAAGCAGGAATGGATTTTTTTACCTTTCATAATACTTCGTTTTTAGTACAAAGCAAAGGTGAAATCTATAGAGGTGTTCATCAAGTATAGTTCACCGAACGGTTACCTCCTATCCCCTTCATTACTTTCTGTACATCTTCCTGTGGAATATTCAGCAGACAAGAGACATACAGAAGAGAAATTGGGGTAAAATTTCCTTCTGAACGTTCTTTTCCTATAAGATACTCAATATTCTTTTTGAGATCGCCAATGGAGTTTGAGAAGGGGACTTCAACGATGTTGACCATTGCTTAATTTTGAAATCGTTCAATTTCTCTGTGCCATCATCACCGTATTTACCGTCTTTAACCTCAAAAAGGACAGAAGGCTCCAACACATCGACAGAATACCATGTGTTTGCAGGTATGACACAGCCAAAATTACCGACAACTGAGTCAAAGGTGGATACGCTTTAACTCAATGCCGTTGTCATCGTATGTGATTACGATAAACTTACCGCACACAATCATCAAGTTCTCAATTGAGTTCGGATGACAATGAATTGGAACCAGTGTTTCTGGCATGAGTGCCGTGACCAAACGCTGGTTACCATCATCTTTTGAATTACGCAAATCGTAAGCCTCACGAAGGCAAGAATTGACCAATGCTTTATCGAAAAGCTTTGAAATAAATTTGTTATCTATTAGTATCATGATTTTGGACGCTTTGTATTGTGAGAATCATTATATCTCGTCTTGTCTGATCTCTGGGGCCAGAAAAGAAAAGATACAAAATTCCAAATACATTTCAACAATTTCATAGTTTTCGTAGCAAGTACTCAAGAACACATGTTCCAAGGAAGATATTCAAATCTACATACGGATTCTCACCTTTCTCCACTGCTTCTAACATAACATCATAAGCCTTATAAGTTAGAATATTTGGAGATTCTGAACAACCAGTACATTACATCGCAACATACTTCGCTGCACGTATTAGTTGTTTTTCATCCATTTTCGTGTTGTACTTTTGCTGGATTGCCAAATGCCGTTACATTATCAGGAATATCCTTAACCACAACACTTCCTGCGCCAATCATACAGTTACTTCCTATATTTAGATACTGTATCACACAAGAGCCGACACCAATCCAAGTGCCTTCGCCTACATGAGTACCTCCGCTAATGTGAACACCCGGAGCCACATGACAATAGTCCTCTATAACGCAATCGTGATCTACAGTGGTACCGGTATTAATAATGCAATGATCACCGATGACCGCATCAGCATTTATTACTGTTCCAGCCATCACCACAGTACCCTTACCTATCTTAGCAGATGGCGAGATAACCGCAGAAGGATGAACGGCTGTAGTGAACTCAATATTTGGAGTTAATGAGCAAATCTTCTCCACCACAATCTTACGAATGCGATTCACCCCTATACTCACAATCATAGGTGTAAGACCTGTAGCATCATGCAGCACAGGTTTTACTGCACATTTGTAGACATTCTTGTTGTCATCCACGAATGCCTCTACCTCTCCACCATTCGCCTCGATAATCTCCTTGACCACCTTCCCGTGACCACTTGCTCCAAAAAGATACATTTAAATAAGATTTACATTATAATTTACGATTATTTTTTACAAATCAATTCGTTCCATCGAAGTAGTCCATCGTTGCAGATTGACCTGTTGTTGTATTAATATCCTCACGCCCCAACACCTTCTTGATGGTAGTGAAGAATACTTTCAAGTCCATCATCGGACCAATGTGATTCACATAATACACATCCAACTCAAATTTCTTTGTCCAGCTGATATTATTTCTTCCATTTACTTGAGCCCATCCACTCATGCCAGGGGTCACATCATGTCGGTGGTGTTGTTCCTCGCTGTATAGCGGTAAGTACTGCACCAACAACGGACGAGGCCCAATGAACGCCATGTCGCCTTTCAATATATTAATCAACTGTGGCAACTCGTCAATAGACGTTGAACGGATGAACTTACCTACCTTGGTCAATCGGTTAGCATCAGGCAGCAGATTGCCCTCAACATCGCGTTCATCCGTCATCGTCTTAAACTTCAACGCTTTGAAAATCTTCTCATTCTTACCTGGACGATCCTGCGCAAAAAATACGCCCTTCCATCCATTCTTATTAACAAAAAAAAGTAAAATTGCAACACAAATAAACAGCGGCGAAAACAAGATCAATGCCATTAATGCACCAAAGAAGCCAATAGGTCTCTTTACTATATATATATATATTTTTTGTCCAGTTGATAACATAAAAAATTATATCATGTTTACTTATCTTCTCCTATGAAAAATTCAGAAGAAAAGACTATAATGAAACTGTAATAACCTCAAACGAGTAATGTTATATTAATCACAAAAGATAATAAGTACAATAATTCGAAAACCACACCAAGTAGTCAATAGAGTTGCGACGAACAGCGAAAAATTAAATGCTAAATATTTTTCTTATACCACATCCTATTTCATAAACGCCCCCATGAAAATTAAACATCCAATAGTATCACAGATTACGTCATCAGTCCCACAGAGTCCTGTCTGCGTGACTAACTGAAATAGTTCAATAGTCAAGAAATCAATATTGCAAATCCGATTTATTTCAAGCAGTAACATAATCTTGATTGATATTTGTTGGAACTTAACAAAATCTTCAATCCGAGAAGAAAGCCTAATGGCATAAAAAGGATAACGCTATTAAGTTTCTCATATAATATCTCTATCATCCCATCTCGATAGTAATCTATACCCCAAAGAGGTTTCAGTTCTATTTGAAATTTTTGTGTTCTGATATCAAAACGACTAATTATCGTTATCCACAACATCAAAATGATACAAGCAACTATCCATATATCAATAATCCAATCTCTATTGCGTTTGAAGGTATATACAGATAGAATCAATAATATACGGACAACTGGTAAAAATACCTAAGAGAGATATTTAGCTTACTAAATTCCCATATAAAAATTTCCAAATTCACACAACTCTTTTTATTTGTTCCAAAAACAATTACATCCTATCATACATGAAACAAAAGAGCCATTTGCATCAAGATAATCATATGATGCTATTTGAAAAGTCATTTCATAATCGCCTCCTTTATACATTCAACGATGTATTTCACATCATCATCAGTTACATATGGACCAGCAGGCAAACAGAAGCCTACCTTGAAGATTTCTTCTGATACACCATTGATATAAGCTACAGCATCTGCGTAAACAGGCTGCTTGTGCATTGGTTTCCATACTGGACGGCACTCTACCTTCTTGGAGAGCATGAATACACGGAGAGCCTCGACATTCTCATTTGGCTGACAATCTGTTACAGCAGAGTCAACAGCCTTGATGATTCCTGCGGCCCCACCTACAGCTGTCTTGATAACCTCCTTATAGGCATTCTCCTGTCCCTGGACCTTAACATCGGGATCGAGAGTTGCGGCACAGAGCCAGAAGTTTGCATCATAACGCGGGTCGGCAGGTTGTTTGTGTATATGTACTCCAGGAACATCCTTCAGGAACTCTTCATAAAGCGCCTGTACATGCTTGTGATGAGCGATATGGTCTTCAAGGACTGTCATCTGACCACGACCAATACCGGCACATACGTTTGACATGCGGTAGTTGTAACCTATCTCGGTATGCTGATAGTATGGGTATGCGTCACGTGCCTGTGTGGCGTGCCACATCACGTTGTTGGCATCTTCGTCATTACGACAGATGAGGGCACCGCCACCTGAGGTGGTAATCATTTTATTGCCGTTGAAAGAGAGAACTCCAAAACGTCCAAAGGTACCGAGTACCTGTCCATTAAAGCGTGAACCCATGCCTTCTGCGGCATCCTCAATGACAGGAATGTTATACTTGTTGGCGATAGCCATGATCTTTCCACAGTCGTATGGCATACCATAAAGGGCTACAGGAATGATGACTTTTGGATATTTACCGGTCTTCTCCTTACGGTCAAGAATTGCCTTTTCAAGGAGTTCAGGATCCATGTTCCATGTCTCACGCTCTGAATCGATGAACACAGGCTTGGCTCCGAGGTATGTGATTGGATGTGATGAGGCGCAGAACGTGAATGACTGAACGCACACCTCATCACTAGGCTGAACACCACAAGCTATAAGCGCAAGGTGAACGGCTGCGGTTCCCGCAGAGAGGCATACTACTTTACGGTTGAGCTTACTTCCATCACTATTATTGTTGGCAAAGTCTGCTAGATTCTGCTCAAAAGCATTCACATTTGGGCCCATTGGTACTACCCAATTTGTATCGAAGGCTTCCTTCACATATTTCTGTTCCATATTACTCTCAGACATATGTGCCAAGCACAAATAAATGGTTTTTCTTTCTTCCATAGTTCTCAATTTTTATTATTTTTTTCTACGATATCTCTAAAAGTGTATTGAGACTTGATTCTATTCCATGCAAAGCGAAAAAGGATGTTCCAGAAACTTTCTTTATAAGTAATGTCGTATTTCCATTTGTCAGCAAACTGGCGTTTTGTTTTCACATAGCAGTATTTCACAAAGTTCTTTCGTATCTCAAGAGCCGATTCTATAAATTCAGGCTGCTACAATACATCCGAAAAAAACGTTGCTCCAATTTAGGATAGCGCTTTTGTATTGGGGAATGATCCTCTGAGAAACCTAACTCATGTACACACACCGCATTTTGACAATTTAGAAACACATATATGTTTTTCTCCATGTCATGAACTATAGGGCATCCCAATCAATCTGGTCGTGATATTTCTCCACAAAAAAGCCCAATCCAGCAAATGTCGAAGAGTTATGCTCTCAGTAGTGAAATGAGCCGAAGGGTGACACAAAAGGAAGAATGTATTCAGATTGACAGGAGGTACTAGCATTCTGATTCCATTTACCCCCCTTCACCTCTACAACTAGAGCCTTGGCATACTATAATAAGATCTCTTCGCTGCCATCTGCTTCATGACAATCAACCTCCTTTCAGTAGCATCATCTTCAGTCCATGCCTCTCATAGAATGAAGATAGGTTTGCAATGGCTTGTGCATGCAGATTATGTACTTCTTCTATTACAACAGATTATCCAATCCAAGACATAAGAGACTCCCTCTCAAGTCGCAATTCTACGGGCAAAGTAGAAAGAACATCAAGAATGACAGCCTATACTCCTTGCCTCAGAACCAGTTCTCTTACATCTTCCCAATTAACAGACCTCAGCAAAGCTTCATCTATCCCAGAACTAGAATTAACCATCTTATTTAGCAGATGACAAATTACATTTGCCGCATTGGAAACAGTTTGAATCATCAGATTTCCTTTCTATCTGGTGTTATTCTCATCAAAACGTTCTTTTATCAGCCTATAGAAGTCATACACATCCTTAGACGTTTTCTTGGCGTTGAGTAAGTCATGCAGATACGCCTTTCCATATTCAGCCATCTGCTTTGCTTCTGCAGGATTAGCAATAACTTTTTCTATCGCCTTTGCAATTGACATAGGGTTGAAAGGTTCAGAAAGATAGCCTGTCTTTCCAGGAATAACGATATCAGGGAAACCACCAACATTTGAAGCAATAGTAGGAACCGCTAACATGAGCGATTCAGCTGCGCCTCCCAAATTCTCAGAGTGAGAAGGATGAACCACCATATCGAAATCCTGATAAAGATCTGGCACATTCCTACGAGTGCCAAGGAAATGCACGTTACGTACTTTCTCCTTACCGTATGCAATCACCTCCTGTTCGTACTTCTCTGCTCCCACCCAAGGACCACCAATAAATACGAGATGCATATTTGGATACTTATCCTGGATCATGGCTACAGCATCGATCAAGTCTTCGTGGCCTTTCAGTCCTCTCTTTTCTCCGAGATACTTCTTAGGAGCGTACATATATGCTACCATACCAACAATGATATCCTTATCTGTCAGTCCCAGTTCATTTCTGAGTACCCCCTTTTGATACTCTCTATCCACCAAATCACCACCGTAATAAGTCAAGAACAAACGACTGTCGTCTATACCACATGCTTTATATTTGTCCATTGACCACTGACAAGTTGGAATCCAAAAATCTCTCTTCTTCTGAGCTGTCCACAGGTCTGCATTTTGATAAATAGCATGCTCCAGATGTAAAGGACCCGGAACTTCAAATACACGTGCTATGTTACGCTTACGAAGAGCCATACGCATTAATAATGTGGTCAATACAAAATGGCTATGAATGATATCAGGCTTTACTTCATCCACCACTTCACGGATTTTACTAATGGTCGAAAAAGCACTCTTCATCGAGTAGTTTAGCTCGTGGATTACAATTCCAGCATCCTTGTACTGTTGAACTAATATACCATCCACTGGCATTGCTACATGCACATCTTCGCCCATCTGTACCAAATCGCGCATCACACGAAAAGCCCAAGTAGCACCCGTTGATGTTTTTACTAAATGTAGTGATTTCATTATCGTGATTACTATTTTATGTATCCTTCTGTTGCGTGATCTCTATGCTTTAAAATGCATGGATTACCAAATACCACAGTATGAGACGGAACATTACAATTCACAAAAGCGTTTGGCGCAATCATGACATCGTCGCCAATTGAAACTTTCCCAACAACAACTGCACCAGCACCTATCAAAACCTTATCACCTATTGCTGGACAACCTTTTCGAAGGCCTCTATTTTCCATGCCAATAGTGACATTTTGAGCAATATTACAATTGGCACCAATAACTGCACCTTGATTAATAACTACAGGTCCATGATGACCAAGATATAAGCCCTCCCCAATAGAAGTATTCAAAGGAATTTGGTATCCATATTTGTATGAATAATGTCTAAGGAGGAGTTAGTTTAATTACCCCCATTTTATGAGCTGACCTCCAGTAAATCATATATCTGCAACCTAGCACAGAATATCTTTTTAAAAACCTTACCACACCACTACCAGGAATATTATACCTATTAATATCTGACAATATCAACTGCTTACAACTATTCATCTCTTTGAGCCTTTATATATTCAAAATACTGATTTCTCAACTCTTTGAGTCTATCCTCTTTATAGAGGAGTGCTTCATTCAGATTACGCTTCGCCTGCTCGTTCGTAAAATCATAATCTGTGACCAATCTCTGAATAAGGTCTGCCAATGCCTCAGGATTTTCTTTCTCTACAAGAACTGATGGTTCAAGTAATTCCGGGATTCCTCCCACTCGCGATCCTATACAAGGTAAACCATGAGCCATTGCTTCTACCACAGCACGAGGTAGTCCCTCTGTTCTTGATACTAAGAGAAAAATATCTGATTCTGACAAGTTTTTATACACAATATCCGATGATACATTTCCTTTGAAATCAGCATCAACTCCCAATTTATTTGCGAGATTTACCATATCCTGTTTGAATATACCATCTCCCAACCAAGTTAAATGAATATTTATTCCTCGTTTTTTCAATATCTCCATAGCCAACAACACAATATCTGGAGCTTTATACATTTGCGCCAGAGAGCCTACAGAGATTATTGAATATCTTTCTTTCTTACATAAGATCCTTGACTCTTTTGCGATTACCTCGTCTCTTACAATCACATCAGAGACTCCCACAGAGAACGAGCCTTTTCCTACAGGATACATCTGCTGAAGGGTTCTTTGCGTTACATAAAGACAAGCTTTTGCATTTTTCACCTGTCGTTTTAGATTGTATGTGCTTATTCTACGAATGACAGGTCTAAGCGGATGACTTACACTACCTTTGACAAATACATCCCATGGATTGCCAACGACCTCACAAGAATATGGTATTTTCTTTTTTTCAAGAACAGAAATAACGGTTCCGCCTATTTGACCTGGGAGTCTACAGATGAAACAACCATCGCTCTTCAACTTTTCCGAGAGGATTGATTTGATAGATTTTCTATTAGAAATATATCCACCGAAACCTATATAATATGGTAGTTCTATGAAACTGACTCCATTACATGAGGCATTCATAGAATCATCAACGTGAATTGAATCATCGGTAGTAACACGAGCAATTACTACTAACTTATCAAAATGTTCAAGATAACGTTCCCAAAGTTCTGTAGAAAAGCCTCCTAGGCTATAGTAGTTGTTATTTCTTCTTACAAAACGGGCTTCTGTCGCAAAATATAGTTTCATCATTCAATTCGTTTATTTATGCGTCCATTGTACATGTGAACGACAATCAGATAAATGGGAATTATATAGTAAAAAATGCTTCGTACAGTTGCAAGAAATGAGTTTCTTACAGTTTTGATAATCAAGAAACAGAATACGAAGGCCAATACAATCAGCAGAGGATTTCGCTTGTCTCGGATATTTATGTTAAAAACAAGACCAAACACATACCCCAAAAACATCATCATCAGAAATCCCAGGTTTCCAAAATTGATATAAGCTTCTGCCACTATCGAATATCCCGGTCCATAATTCAAACTCATAGCATTCTGTAACCAGTCGTTCAAGTTGCCATACTTCATGGCTGGATGTAAATCCCAAAAACCTAGATTAGGAATAATGCTTGTTGCAGAATAGAGATAACTTGATCCATATCTAAATTCCTCTCTTTCAGGAACAATTTCCATTGTAGTAATCATTGGATACATACTACCTCCCATTTCACTTATGGCAGAATAAAAGGCATTACTATTGCTCATACTCTTAGAGAATGTTTCTGAAATATTTGCATTTGAATCTGCTCGGATATCAGCAATAACACCCAATAGCGAAATAAAAAAGAAGCCAGCAATACCAATAACCAATGCCTGCTTTAACTTAATTGGCTTTACACAGATGTGAAAATACATCAAGAGAATTGATGCAATGATTACGCCATTACTACGACCTCCTGTGAATAGCCAGAAACAGGCTTCAAATACCAATAATGAAATGAAGAGTCTTTGCTTAGATTTTACCTCTTCCACTAACAGTAAACACAGAATCCCAGGCACAAAATACTGAGACAGAATTGACAATATGTTAGCTATTCCAACTTTTACTTCTTGCAGATAAATTCCGGAATATCCTGTTGACAAAACAACGTAGAATAGTGTAAAACGTTCAATGATATATGGTATTATAGATATTACCAAGAATATTGTACCTATTTTTTTTATTCCGAAAATTTGATTCTCCATATTCTGTTCTTCATATGGAGACATCATTTCATAAGTATAGCTATCAGAAGAACTATTCTTGCAACTAAACATCCCCCCAATATGGAAGAAATTCAAGAATAATAACGTCAGATACTGCGCCGGCATTATTGAAGCCGGTGAAAACATATCTGTCAAGTCGCGTTCAGGCGATACTTTACCAAATACGAACAATAGTGACTGTCCGAATGTAAAGGTGTATGCTGAAATTAGAAATATTACATAAGGAGTTATCGCAGAGCCTGTTATTTGCTTCCAGCTATATATTGAGTATGCTAACTGAATAAGGCCCAATACACCAAAGACCTTCATTCCGTAGTCAGAAAAAGGCAAATAGCTATTGAAAGCAACTATACAAGCTGTCAGCATAAGCGATCCAAAGATGTATGAGGAGGTTCTCATATATAAATCTTTTCTGTAAGATAGTCGACAGTCTTATTGATGTTATAGCCTGACACCTCTAACTGGTTGACAAATCTATTTCGGTCTAATACTTCCAAATTTTGAATATATTGGGCCCAATCCATAGCTGACTTTTCCAATTCAAAGTAGTTAAGATAATCTGACAGTTTTGCCTCTGGTGAAACCTTACTTGAGCATATTGTCATAACGCCAGATGCCTGAGCTTCAACAAGTGCTACAGGAAGACCTTCATATAAAGAAGGAAACACAAAATAATCAAAAGCAGACAAATACTTATAGACCTCTGACTGAAGTCCAGCAAATACTACGCTATTGGAGAGTCCAATTTCTTTTACCTTATTTTTTACCACTTCTAGTTCTCCGCCAACGCCCACACACAAAAGCTTTGCCTTTGGCTGAATCTGTAAGAAGGCCTCAAAAATATCAATTAAGAATGTATGATTCTTTACTACGTCGAAACGTCCCACGTGACCTACAACAACGTCATTCAGAGAAAGACCATGTTTCTTACGAACTTCATTTCTGTATGATTCCTCATATGCAAACTGAGCCAAATCAACACCATTGTTGACTACTATTGATTTACTCCAAACTCCTGTATATTTATACAACCAATCTGATGCCACTTGTGAACAAGAGAGGTAGTCAGTCGCTAAAAATTTCAAAACTGGCTTGTTTATCCAATGAAGAATATTATGCACAAGACCAGCCTGCACAGTACTATGTGAATGGATTACCCTCTTCTTCACTCCATGTTTTTTTGCATAATAAAGGAATTCAAGCGAAGAAAGCGAAGATGTATGCATATGTACTGCATCAAACTCTCCCTTATGTTCTTTTAAAAAACTGTCTAAAGCCTTACAATAGGTTCTTAAGCCAGCTGCTCGCGTAGGAATAGTATAGATATGTCCGCCTAACTCTTCAATCTCCTTTGTATAGTCACATTCCTTCTCATTGAGAAGGAAACAGAAGTTGTATTTTGAACGGTCAATATGGCGGAAAATATTCATTATCAGTGTTTCAGCTCCGCCACGATTCATACGTGCAAGGCTATGTAATACAGTATATGCCATATTTAAATATTTTGCAACAACCAATCTTTTCCATTTTGACAAGAAATAGAAATCAGATTTTCCTTAGTAGAATAATCAATAGGTGTATCTATTGTCTTATCAATATCTGTAATATTCAATCTGTCTAACATTTCCATTTCTGCTAAGACAGAATGCATTCGAGATGAGTTTGCTTTACTGTGATAATTGTATGTACAGAATTGCCGACGAGATATTATTGAAAAAGCAGTAGCATGAAATGAGTTAGTAAAAACAAATGAAGCATTAAAAATAAGTGACACAAAACGTTCTGGACCAACATTTGCAAAGCATTTATCAGCTTCTTTAATTTGCATTGGTGATACAGAATACAATTTTGCTCCCAATCGGTCTGCTGTTTTTTTTGCATCACAGATCAGTTGCTCATTTTTTGCGGTCAGATTATAAATCAAGACATACTTTTCATCGTTTTTAGAGATATTCAGATTATGAATCCATTCTTCTTTAGAAAGCAAGAACACAGGATCACATACATGAGTTCCTTTGATACCTAGATCTTGAAGAACTTCTACTCCGCTATTCTCACGTACAGAGATTGCATCAAAAGTAGATAACCATTGCTTGATAATATCTTTATGTTTCTCTGAGACAGATATAGACCCAAAACTTGCAGCATAAGAAAGTCTTTTCTTCGACTTAGGGGCAAACTGCAAATAAAAAGCAGAATCAGAACCATTGAGCATCGTAATTGAGTTCCACACCTGATCACTTCCTACTATATATGTGTCTGCTGCTGGTACATCCTTAGAAAGACCATCATTGCATGAGTATTTTTTAGTCAACTTTAGATATTGCTTGGTAAACCTATCAAATGCTCTCTTTCGACCTATCGTGGGAATATACCACAAGTATCTCTTAATTCCATATAGCAATTTTATTATGGAACACTTGTCTGTAAATCTTCTAACAGGAGAATCGGGATGTACAAATGTACTAACTTTATAAGGAAAATCAATATAATCGGGTTTATAGTCAATGATTTCTACATTATGTCCATCCTTCTCCAAAAAAGTTTGGAGTGCGAACGCCTGCAATGATGCGCCATAATTATATACATCATGACATGTTATAGTCTTTATGTTCATACTACTTGCTTAACATTTTTCTCACAATAGACAATCCGCTTTTGCCAAGAATCTTCATTATTGTATTACCCAATGATGTTTGGTATAATTTGATAGCTAACTTTCTAACGTTATTTTTTAACGCTCCAGACTGGGTGGTCTCGATATTCCATATTCTCTTCAATGTATTACTTTCATCTTCGCTATCTGTAAAGATCTCGAGCACCATCGGTTTTTGTGTAATCTCAGGGGTCACAAAGCGATTGTATACAGAAAGGAATTCTTCTTTTGTGGAAGCCGATAAATACTCGTAACCAAGATCTTGAGTATAATTCTTAACAAGATTCTTTGACTGCACACCGTAGTGACCTGCTGCTGCAATATAAGCATCAGCATCATCTCCAAAGGTAGAGCCTACATGATAGAAGTTGCGGAACTCTGTTCCTCTACCATTGTTCACAATTAGTAGGCGCACATTATTTCCAACATGTCTATTCCCCAATGAGTTCATATCATAAAAGAATGCAAGATCACCTACGATACAGAAATATAGTTTGTTCTTATTGGCAAGTGATGCACCAATAACAGTAGATATACTACCATCAATTCCAAAGCCACCCACATTGGCAAACGATGTTACGCTTTTAGGAATCTGGAACAAGTTCCATGAGCGAACAGAATTGAGAATTCCTAAGTGAAGAGATGAACCATTTGGTAATTTAGGCGCAATCATAGATGCAGCCCAAATGTTGGTAAAACCCATTTCAGGCATTCTTGAAAATATTCTATCGTACTCTTCATGACAAGCTTTGAGGTATTCTTCTTGGGGTTCTGCATTTTCAATCGTGTAAAAACGGAAGAAATCCGACTCTGTCATCTCAAATATATAAGACAATGCATTAAACTGATCTCTTATCTCTCCGTCTTCACTAACTCTCCATACTTCTTTTTTGGGCATACCAACACTGCCATATTCAGCTGATATTTCTCCAATATGAATGCACAAATCCATCTTCGTCAAAGGAGACGTGTATGTTTCCTGTACAGCCACTAAAGAGAAATTGACCTTATACTTTCCATAATAGCCACTTGTATGATCACAGAATACAACCGCATTGCGAGAAGCACAGAAAGTATCAATTGCATCTGTGAGTTCTTGATTGAAAGTATTGTGAGAACCAACAAATATCGCAATTCTTCCTTCTGGCATCTCTGGAAATTGTTCAACGGTACCATAGGTCATACGCCTTACCATTTTTACTTCTGGTAATTTTGCTACAGAAAAATCCCAACTATAGAGAGTTTGCAAGTTGATATGCACAGGACCACCTCCATGTCGAGTAAGAGCAGTAATAGCTCTATTCATCTCAACCTGGGCATGCCTTTTCTCTTCGAATGAGGAAGTCTCAACAAGTCCAGGAATATGTACCGAAAGAACAGCTACGTCCTTCTGAATTGAACTACGATCAATAAGCTGTGAATGAAGATCACCAATACGACCTTCATATTGCGTACCGGTAACAGCCAAAATTGGAAGCTTTCGGTAATATGCCTCAGTTAGTGCAGGAAGATAGTTTCGCGATGCCGTTGCACCTGTACAAGTAATAACAACAGGTTCGTTGGTTTCTGCAGCCAAGCCAACTGCCATATATGCAGCAGAACGCTCATCTACACAAGAATACATCTCAAAAAATGGGTCACACTGCATACTTGCCACAAACGACAAAGCTGTTGTTCCTGGACTGGCGATAACTCGCTTAATATTATGAGCCTTAAGAAGAGCGACAAGGTACTGTACACTCAATTCGCTGGAATATTGTTTCATATCTATGATTGTTACAATGAGTATTCTGATTTGGTAAGCGTACACTTCTCCCCAAAGTTCTTATAAACAAATGATTTTCATCATTTTAATTGACCTGTAAAAAGTAGTACAATTCCATAATTTAACATTTAAAAGTCCTAAATCAGGGGTTCGAGACTGCATTTTGTGCTTTAATCCTAATTTAGGAGATAAATCATCAAGTTCATGACCAGCATTCTCCATGTATTCCTGTAAATGTTTGCAGTAACCCAGTACTGCCGTTCTATGTAAACCTCACGTATTTCATCAGAACTTTCATCTCCTGGTTCCATAAGGTTTAATAAATCAACATTTCCTTTATGTTTGTTTATCTCTTGATAATATCGTAACCTGTCAGAAGCAAATGTATAGAAGTCGCCCAAACACTTAATACAACTGTTTATTTCCATCATGGAATCCTGGTGATATTTTAATTCTTCTATTTTCATTGTTTTATAATTAACAATTACAAAGTAGTACATTCTTTTGTCAGCAGTTGCATCCAAAGAACATAAAGAAACTAAGAGATGCGAAATATATTTTATGGGAGATAATTGATTAAAGCCACAACTCTCAACTAAAGAATACAAAAACAAAAATTTTGTGCACACTACTCGCTACCTATGTTTAAACTGTTCTTCAGGTTGATTTTTACATGACGTATCATCTGCTCACAGAGATTATTGCTTAATTCCACATCACCTAATTTCAACACATTCCTCATAGCCTTCCATTCCTTTTGGATATAATTTAGTGCTCTTTGTGTCATCAGCCCAAGCTTACTGAAGCCACCATTATTGATGAAATATTTTATTTACATATCTGCGAAGCTTGCTATAATTGTAATCCTCATCCTCATAAAAATTTTTCAATATACGTCCACGCCCATAAGTGCAATACAGTCTGTATGCGGCTGCATAATCTGTCTGATCTGTCTTTAACATAATGCATGTTTTTATTGGTTCATGCACAAAAGTAAATCGTACTTTTCAACCAACCTTGGGGAGAAGTGGACGCTTACCTGATTCTGTTCCGTTTATTTTCAAATGACTGCCGGCATCACAATATATGACCTTTCGTGTGATGCACTTAGAAGCATCGCTAAGGATAAAACAAGCTGCCTCTGCTATCTCTTTGAGTAACAACTATCTGCCTGCAGCACCAACTGTGCCAAAGTCAGTAGATTTATCTAATTTGCCGCCATTGGTCATATCAGTTAGCGTAACATCAAGAGCAATTGCATTTACTCTTATACCTTTTTGATATACTCATCGAGCTAGACTACCTACAAGACTAATTAATTACTGCTTTTGTGAGACCATAAGGAATGTCTATGCTTTTTCCGGCAGTCTCAGATGAGATAAACAAAAGATCTCTTTCAGATTGTTCGCAAAACTTATACTTTAAAAAGACCTGAGCCCAAAAATAGTTTGCTTTCAAATTGGTGTTAAATTGTTTATCGTAACCTTCCTGTGTTATAGTAAGAAAATTGCCTTCATGAAGCGACACTCTTGCATTTAGTACAATAGAATGAAAGTTCCCATTCTTTTCTTACACTCTTCAATAAATCCTGCAATATTATCAGTATTTGAATTATCAAAAGTTATGTAATCAGATTTATCACCAAGTTCTGAAACTGCTTTCTTCAACCCCTTCTTCACTGTGACCAGTTATCAACACTTTAACTCCTTCAGACACATACTTTTTTGCCATCGAGAATCTGATGCCCCTTGAACCGCCAGTTACTACAATGGTCCTGTCGGATAGGATGCCTTTATAATTCACCTGCTGTAATGAGACATGAACATTTGCTTTTGGCTGTGAGTTTGTTTGTTCATTCAAAAAGGAACAAACCTTTGTACATAACCCACATTTGACACTCTGTTCTTGCCTTATAATAGTTGGTTGATAGAAACCGTCTTCATTCTGTTGCATTTCAATCACACCATACTTACATACTACAGAACAAAGGCCACAACCAAAACAATCTTTTATCGTTAATACATTTTTAATTTCTTTGCTATTTTAACGATTACTGATTTTAGTTTCCTAAGGATTGTAATACGTTCTCCTTTAGTTAGTCCGAATAACATTATAAAGGTTCCTGTCCAAAGTATTGAAAAAAGACAATCAATAAACACTCGCGTAATTGAAACTTCGAAATATTGGCATACATAAAAAGGGCCAATTATAGCCATCATAGTTGGAAGCAATATTTTTCCAATTACTTCTTTAAAATATATCGAGATTGGGAACTGAAGTATTTCTTTCATTAGCATAAGTCTAGCTATCAAGACTACAATGTATACTAAAATATATATATAGTATGTCATCTCAACAGAAGCTCCCAGGTTATATGCAATCCATGTAAATATAAAGTTTAGATTTCCAATTAGTGTTATTACAATGGAGTATTTCTTTATATTGCCTGTCGCTAAACATGCAGTGTAACCTGTGTTACCAAGGATGGTCACTAAAGCGCCAATCAGAGCGAGTCTTGTAAATAAGGACGCTCCTTCAGGTACGTTGACGAGCCATATTTTTAGGATGGTGTCTGCTTCAAAAAATAACGGTACAGCAAATAACAACAACAAGAAAAAAGAAAATTTGGCCCCCTTGCAAACAAGATAGTTCAGTCTCTGACTATCACCTTGTGCGTATGATTTTGTAATCTGAGGATTAACTGCTGTTGTAAATGTGACAACTAGCTGATTGACTGCAGCATCGATCTGCGAAGCAATACCTCTAGCTGAATTTGCAACAACACCAAAAAATACATTGATAAGGATATTAACGCCCTGGATATTTAACACACTTGTTGCATTACCAAAGAAGTTCCAGCCCGCAAAGCCCATCATTTCCTTAAAAAGGACTCTATCGTAGATTGGCTTATATTTGCATTCCTTAAAGTGCCGTCCGCAATAGAAACCATAAAGCAAACGAACGCCTAAGGCTGTGACAAACAACAAAACTGAATAAGCAATGAGTTTATCAACAGGAGAAACTATGAGCAAATAGGCTACACTCATTTTCAAAATCGCATCAAAAATACTAATGTAGGCGTAAGCATTCATGTGCTCATGTGCAATAATACAAGCGTTGTATGGCACACTGATAAGATTAACAACAAATGTCAGAAGGGAACAATGGAGTACCCAATTAGCAGCAACAAGACGGTCTTCTGGTATATTCATTCTGCTATTCAAAAACCATAGACCGACAATTTCACAAAGAACGAAAATGATAAGAGCTATAATAATCTGAATATTGACACTCGTACAGAATATCATCTTAAGTTTCTCCTTGTCTCCCTTACCTAAACCATAAGTAATGTATCGACTAATGGCATTGGATAATGCTCCAGATATTACTGCAAACATAGAGACAACGCCTCCTACTGCATTATAAACACCGAAGTCCTCTACACCAAGGGTATTTAGCACCACTCGGCTGGTATAGAGTGTTACGAGCATAATCAGTATTGTACGGAAGTACAGAAACAGAGTATTCTTCGCTATTCGTTTGTTATTTGCTGAATTATCTGACATTTACTTATTTTTTACTTATCCAACTCTTCATACTTTGAATGCTTACTTTTAAACTCAGGAACTATCTCCTTCATCTTACCAACGATCTTCATGTCATCATGGGTAAATGTAAACTGTAGAAGTTCATCCTCATTTTGTTTAGCCACATCATAGTCATAACTACGGACTTCTGCAATCATGATTTTTGGATGATGAGTTGGCTTAGTGTTCTCCTGAGTGGCAAGGAGTTCCTCATAGAGTTTTTCTCCATCGCGAAGACCGGTAAACTTTATATCAACATTTTTAACTCCAGAAAGTGAAATCATACGTTTAGCAAGATCTACAATCTTGACAGGTTTACCCATATCAAAGACGAAAATCTCACCACCTTTACCCATAGTTCCTGCTTCCAACACAAGTTTACAAGCCTCTGGTATAAGCATGAAGTAACGGATGATATCAGGATGAGTAACAGTAAGTGGTCCTCCCTTCTTTATTTGCTCTTTAAAAAGAGGGATGACGGAGCCATTACTACCAAGGACGTTGCCAAATCGTGTGGTGACGAACTGCGTTTCTCCTTTTACCTTACCATCGAGAATAGCTTGATTGAGACTCTGGCAGTATATCTCACAGATTCGTTTAGAGCAACCCATAACATTAGTTGGATTGACGGCCTTATCTGTTGAAATCATTACGAATTTCTTTGTGCCGTACTTAACTGCAAGGTCAGCAATGACACGTGTGCCTGCGATATTGTTACGGACAGCCTGAATAGGATTATCCTCCATCATGGGCACATGCTTGTAGGCGGCAGCATGGAAGACATACTCAGGACGATGCTCTGAAAAGAGTTTCTCCATGTGGTCTTTGTCTGCAATAGAGGCTACTACAGTTTCATTCTTGACATCGGAGAACTGGCGTGCCATCATCAGGCGCACATCATGCATTGGGGATTCTGCCTGATCGACAAGGATCATTTCTGCTGGATGGTATGGAGCAATCTGACGGACCATTTCAGATCCAATGGAGCCTGCTGCTCCTGTAATAAGAACTCTACGACCTGATAACATAGCTCCAATAACATCCATATCGACCTCAATCTTGTCACGGGGCAGGAGGTCTTCGATTTCTACCTCGCAAAGTTGTTGATGGGTAAGTTCGGACTTGCCGTCCCACTCTTCTGCTTCTCGTGGCATCATCATGATGCGTATATTGGCGGCAACGAGGGCATCAATGAGGGTGGTACGATTGATAAAATTGTTGGTTTGAAGAGGTGAAACAAGGAGGGTTGTAACTTTATACTTCTTCATTGTCTCGACAATTGTATCATCATCATAGTGTACCTGTTCACCTAGAAGCCATGTACCTGCCATAGATTTATCCGTGGAAATGAAACCACGAAGACGGTATTTGCGAGGTTCAGTATTTGCAAGACTCTTTGCGAGAGCTACACCACCTTGCATACAACCGTAGATGAATACCTTCTGAATGGAAGCATCACCACGATAAATATCGTGCATAGCTTTGACTAATACCCGAATACACCACATAAGCATAGTGGCTACGATAAAGAGCATGAGTGCACTATCGAATCGTGGAACAAGCATATAGGGTGTAAGACCAGCATAGACCTGAACCTGATGTAGAAGGCATACGCCAATACCTGCTGTAGCAGTTGAATAGGCCACGCGATGGAGATCGACAAAGCTGGAGTAGCGCATTACGCCATAGAAGGTGTGGAAAAACACGAAAGCGAGAATGTAAACCACGAGACACACACAGAGGCCAAGAGTGACTTGCCAGAATTGCTGTGCCAAGTCTAAGCCTCCATGCTGAAGGTAGTATACAAAAAGACCCGATACATAGACTGCCATACAGTCCATGACAAGGATACACCAATAAGGTAAGGCCTTACGTGAAAAGTACCAGTTGCAAAATTTACGTAATGGATTCATTATCAAAAGTAAGTAGTCACTTTAGCCCCGTTAAGGACCTAAAGAAACAAGTTTTTATTAAGTTTTAAGAATAAAGTTTGATTTAAACATCAGATTACACGGTCATAGGTCGCCATTTGTGTGGCAACAGATTGACTAACTCCTCTTTTGTAGTTTTGTTAATCCGGCGAAAAACATCACACAGATATGATACCGCATTTAATTTATGATTACGGATATTGGCAAAAATAGATTGAAGTCTTGCAAATCGAACCCCAACTTCGGGACTACCTACGAAGAAACTATTGTTGCGGTACTTGGCAATTCTACGGATTTGCCGTTCACAACAATTATTGGATAAATCCACCGAACCATCTTCCAGACAATGCAGAATGCTAGGATATTCCACAAGAACATACTTAACCGCCTCGAGAAGTTCTGGCTCTTTCTCCGGGTCTAACAAGTTATACAATCTATCTAATTCCTGTTTCAGATCATTAAATAAAGGAACAAGTTGTAAGTTACGTTCCCTTTTTATATCATCGGGATTCCGATATTGCTTTTTATCTCTTTATCGAAATGGAATATGGAATCCATGATATCTACAAGCCTTTTGCATCTTCTAATACATGCTTCAATTTATAAAGAGGCCGTCGCATATGTACCAGACAGGCTACTCTCACTATCAACTCACATACATCATAACACTTATAGATAAGAGCACCAGCCGTATGCAAGTAGATCGTGTAAATCACTTCTTCCAGATATTTTTGTTCCGCCTCACGGATTCAACGCCCTCGTTCATGGAATACAAACTGGATAAGATTCCATTTCGGAGAATAATGGCAGAATATCCATCGCTTAGAATAATGTTCCTCAGGCTCAACGTCTTTTTCTGTTTCACCTTTACCAGGAAGACGAGCATCACAGGTCTTCACGGTGGATTCATCTGAATGCATATACCCATCAGTTATAATCTCACGCTGAAGAGGTTTATCCTGAGGCTCCAGAATTTTGACCGCCTGTTCAATCCAGCCGACAACGGTAGCATGGGAAAAGTTTACTCCCATATCTTTCAGCCACAATTCTATATCTCCTATAGTCATGCCAACCTCAAAATATTTAGTTAGCACTTCGGATATAAGAGATTCTGTAACTTTGCTTCTACCCATACAGTTCCTGTATTTTTCAAGTAGGTTTAATAAGAACTCCACGAGGATCTCTATATTTCTTCCGGATAATGCGAAGGTTTCACATAGCCTTTTACGCAGATTAAACGTTCTGTTATACCTTCGCCGATTTCATATGCATCAGACGGAAGTCCTTCTGGGCGTAGAACTATCACGCGATGCTGGTCTTCTAGTTTCATAGCTTCCTGTTCCGAGTCTATGCCATCCAATGTGAAAAACAAAAGCTGTCCTCTATGAGGTTTCTTCTACCCCCTTGGAACTTTGATGATTCTTGATTTGAACTGCTATTTCGACGATTTTTTCATCTGGAACATCTGCCCCGTCTAAATCAAGTGTATCAGCATCTATATTTTGCTAGTCTCCAGATTATACTTACCTGATCGGTTTGTTGCCCATGAGCAACCGTAGCTAGATTAGCATTCTGCTGTTCAAGTTGTTTGATCTAGGCATCTTCATCTGTAGTCGGAAGGAAAAAGGCACCTTGAGGACTGGAAGTTGCAGAAGGTTCATTATTACCATTCTTCTTGCCTCTCAACATAGCTATTTCATTGTACTTAACTGCCAAATTAAGAGCAAAAGAATCCAGCATCTCTTGCTTTTTCCGACCAAATGAAACTATCAACTCTTGTTTCTGCATCTCAAATTCATCACGGATAGCACCAACCAAAGATTCCTTGATAGAATCTGACAAGCTCACCACTCCATTACCCATGAACATAGCAGCCATCTGAGAAACTAGTTCAGAAATCTTGACCAACTATTCAGCAACTTTAGACTGAAGTTCATTGACTTTATCCAGAAGAGTGAAAATACGAAACTCAGCATCGTGCGCCTTCTTTTCGGTTGCACGACGGGCTCGCTTCTCTATACTAAGCTGGGAAACGAATATTTTCCTGAGTATGTTCTTCCGACTTTAGCATATCATAAAGATACTCATTTTCCTCATATACACAAGATTTAAGCAAATCCAAAGTCTGAGGTGCGGAGCAAACACAATATCCCATTGGCAATCCCAGCGTAGTCACGATTTGATACAACAAACTGTGGATGTCCCTTACGCAAATCCAATGCTGTTATTCTCATAGTCGTATTGAGAAGAATATGGAATTCAGGATAATCTGATGAATGTTCACCTTTCTTCTATTTTTGTTCTCTGTATGGTGAAGAGTTATAGACTATTCTAATTATTTATCCAGAACCTCAAACCGCGGTGAGTTCTTGGATTTAAACTCCGGTACCACTTTCTTCATCAACCTCACCGTATCCATGATCTTTACTGTACGCGACAACTTCTCAAACTCCGCATAAGTGTCAAGAATATCAGCATATTCATAATGACGTACCTTAGCTATCATAATTTTCTTATTTTCAGTAGGAATCGTATTCTCCTTATCACTCAGGACTTCCTCATAAAGTTTCTCACCCGGACGTAATCCTGTAAACTTAATCTCAATATCTTCACCCGGACGATAACCGGCAAGTTCGATCATACGGGTAGCCAAGTCAACAATCTTCACAGCCTTGCCCATCTCAAAGACAAAAATCTCATTGCCCTCACCCATAGTAGCGGCCTCCATTACCAGGCGACAAGCTTCGGGAATAGTCATAAAGAAACGGATGATATCGGGATGAGTCACTGTGACAGGACCACCATTCTCGATTTGTTCCTTAAAACGGGGAATTACAGAGCCGTTACTACCCAAGACATTTCCAAAGCGGGTAGTGATAAATTTGGTATGACCTTTCACTTTTCCCTCACGAATAGCACATCCCAGACTCTGTACATAGATTTCTGCCAAACGTTTCGAGCATCCCATTACATTGGTCGGATTCACCGCCTTATCGGTAGAAACCATGATCATTTTCTCAGCTCCGTATTCTACAGCCATATCAGCAACCTGACGCGAACCGACCACATTGACCAGCACAGCTTCACAGGGATTTTCCTCCATTAACGGAACATGCTTATAAGCAGCAGCATGGAAGATCACCTGAGGGTGATAGATATCGAACACCATACGAAGACGCTCTTTCACGCGGACATCTCCAATGACAGGAACAAAATCAAGACCGGGATAATTCTTCTCAAATTCCAGACGGACATTATGCAGAGGTGACTCGGCAGAGTCAAACATGATCAGTTTCTTGATATTCATCTGAGCCAATTGCCGGCAAAGCTCGCTACCAATACTACCGGCAGCTCCTGTCACCAACACAACCTTGCCACAAAACTCAGTCATCACCTCCTCCATATTAATATGAATTTCTGAGCGACCCAGCAAATCCTCAATCTTGATAGGACGTACCCACTGGTGGAAACTTCCGTTTTCGTCAGCCTCACTAATACTCGGAGCTATCAATGTTTTCAACCCGTTTCTTTTACAATACTGAAGCAAACGTCCTTCCTCTTCACGGGTATTCTCATAGCGGGCAAACAAGATACCTCCGATACATTTCTTATGAATCAGTTTATTGAAGCACTCTTCATCTTTAAAAGAATAAACAGGAAGATCAGCCACACGCCGAATAGAATTACCTGTTCCATAAATGCAAAAACCTACAACTTTATAATGAGAACTGTTCAGTAACCGGACTTTCAATGCCACACTCTTATCATCAATACCATAAATCAGAATACGCATATTCTTTTTATTCAGTACATTCAGTAAGAATTCATAAACAATAATCAACTGCATACGAAACCCGACCATAACAATAAAAGTAAGCATAGCGTCAAACAGTACAAAAATTATTTTCTGACTGTTATGTAATCCCGTCTGTGGCAGAAGAAACCAAATGACAATGGCTATGCAGACAGCCTTTATGAGCACACTTCCCGCCAACCTCCATAATTCCTTCAACTGGGAAAAACGGATCGTATTACGATAAGTATGAAATAGAGTAGCCCCCAAAACACTCGATATAACTGAAACCGCCAAGATATGGAAAAGCGAAACTATTTCTTTGGAAGTTTCCGTAATATAATGAATGCCAATAAATGACACCCAAGTACACAGTAAAGCTATGAATGTATCGATTCCCAATACAACCCAATAACTAAAGTAGTTTTTCTGTAAATAATGAATAAAACGGTCAAATGCGTGTTTCATAATTTAAATCCCCCAATTAATTATCATATATTCTTACAACGCTGATTATAAACAACTAGAATAATAGTATATAATCGTACATAATTATATTATTTCTATCAAATCAGGATTTACTTCTACACCCACCGAAAAGAAATTAGGCAGTTCGACAAGAAGACGTTTGACTTTAGAGCCACGGGTAGTAAGCAGACGGCCTTCATAACCTTCAAAAGGACCTCCAATAATACGGATCATACGACCATACATTGTATCGCTTATCTCTTCAGGTAAATAATATTTAGGATTTTCCGAACCTCGGACAGCACGTATAAAACGCTCCATATCCAAATCGGCAACCATCATAGGCTGACAATAACCGCCACCTTTCTGGTAACGATATTGAAGGGTCGGTATTTTACGAACAAACAGATCTAGAACTTCTCTTGTATCGTGGATAAAAAGCAGGTCCTGCATAAACGGTACTTCTTCACGAATTCGTTTGCCATTTTTCAACTTTAACCGCCATTGCATAGGAGTAAATACTTCTAGATGTTCATCACTGAGCTGCTTATAAGCAGGCAATTTAGCATTGGGACGTTTGAGGTCACGCATTACATACCAATGCATCCGTTGTTCATTCTTCAGAAGCGCCATAAAACCTCAAGACAATTATCCTAGTCCTGCCCGATCATATATAGAACTATATATCAAGCAGTTACAATCAAATTCTACAAAAATAAGAGATTCCTCCCCGTTATTATCAGACTGTTTCATCTTCACCATACAAGATGCATTCAAGGTCTATTTACAACCTTACTTCTTATTTCTCTCTATAAGATAAATAACAGGGTGTAAGTTTTAATTTAACAACTTATATATCAGATAATTACAATCATTATATAATTAATGATAATTAAACATTTGTTAAGTAAATCCTTCTCTAGAAGAAGCAATTACCCAAAATTACATCTGTTTTATGCTGTTATTTCCAATAAATTACGTACCTTTGTGCCCGTTAGTATTTCTCTTATAGAGAGAACTATATTTTGCTAAACAAATTTAGTTTATATCAATATTATCCCTTCTTGTAGTTTCTCTTTAATAACCAGCACGATATCATTATAGAATTAAGAATGATGTATAATGACTATTAAATCGTATCCGGATCCTGTTTTACTTTGTTATATCCTTACTTTAGGAAAGTTTTAATGTGCAAAAAAAGTAACAGTAAATCATACATATCCTTTGATACATATTTCCGATTTACAAATTCATGGCTATATGGTAGATTATCTTATCTCTACAATGATTTAAGAATAAGACTATTTGCCTTATCTACCAAAGAAGTATCCAATGAGGCGAGATAAATGCGGGTAGTGTTCTCCGAGTCGTGTCCCATAGCTTCACTGATAACAGACAAGGAAATATTTTTACTCTTGGCAATGCTAGCCCAGGCATGGCGGGCAACATACGTAGTTAAAGGTATAGATAACCCCAACCGCATCCCAAGTTTTTTCAGTTTTTGATTCACCAAATGGGCAGTTTTCTTGTACTGTTTCCTTCCGTCTACCTCCATATCTCGTATAATAGGTAGCAGGTAAGGGCTCCCCTGAGTATCATACCTGTCAATTATTTCTTGCATTGGCTTCTCCCATTTGATAAATAATTGTTGCCCCGTCTTCTGCCGGCGATAAGACAGAATTCCGTTCTGCAAATCTTTCTTTCTCAAAAAAGCCATATCAATGAATGACATACCACGGGTATAAAATGAAAACATGAAAATATCTCTCGCATAAGCTAGAGAAGGACTCTTTGTCAGATCAAGTTCCTTTAAACGGCGAATCTCCTCTAACGGAATAGCACGTTTGACCGTCTTGTCTATCCCTGTATAAACATATTTAAAAGGACTTCGCTGAACCGTCAAGCCCTTCTCCACAGCACGATTATAAATAGCCCGAAGATTCCGCATATAATAAGAGGTGGTATTCGGACAAATACCGGTAGACTTCAAATAACTCTCATATTTCATCATCAAACTGGAATCAACTTCTTCCAGCAGGACATCTTTCCCTTTCCGGAAACGTACGAAGCTGTTTAATGTAGTCATATAAGTTTCAGCGGTACGGTGTTTGCCAATTTGATTTAACTCCTTGATAAGATGAAGAGTAAAGGATATGAAACCACTATGCTCTGTGGATGCACAATAAAGTTCCACCAAACTATCTGAAGTATAAGCAATGCCTGAACGCTCAAGACGGGTAATAATATTCTTCAGCCTTACACTATCCTCCAACAGAGAATTTTTCAAAGAAAGCAAGTAATCTCTCCGACTTTCACTGGTTACCGAAGACAGGACAACCTCCGAATGTACCGCGTCCCATTCCGCAGGAAACAACTTGTATCCGGTATGTATTTGTCTTACTATACGCTTATGAATCACTTGATAGAAAAGTGTACCTTCTTTCGTAGCGACGGAAGATGCACGGAATTTTACTTTTACTGTTGCCATACAAAATTATTTCTCAAAATCAATATAACCAAACGTAAACTTATAGATATTGAATGATCCGAATAAAACGTTTTATCCGAATTTTACAATAACCACTCTCTATAATTCACATTCCACTATTTCTTCACTACAGAACATACAATTATCGAAATAACTTGCCGCTTTACCTTATTTTAATAACTAATTCTTATTTTTTATGCAATATGTAACACTATCAGCGCTCAACAACAACACTAAATGCAAAAATCCCTCAATAATCTACTGATTATCAAGGGATATCCATGTGACCCCGGTGCGATTCAAACGCACGACCTTCAGAACCGGAATCTGACGCTCTATTCACTAAGCTACGGGGCCATTCTTTTTATGCGAGGACAAAAGTATAAAAAATCTTCTCATCTTCCTAATGATTCTTCTTTTTTTATAGTTATTAAGGTACCCACACCTGTTAACACTCTGTTATTTTGAAATGCTTTATAGCACATACTTTATCAATTTGACAATCTTTTAGAGAAATCTCAATACATATATCATTTTTATTCCTATCTTTGCCGACAATTAACATTTAACAAACCTATGAGTTACTTGATAAAACCTAAGAACTACAAACCGCTTCTCGACCTGAAACAGACCGAGCTGGGAATCAAGCAAATAAAAGAGTTCTTCCAATTAAACTTATCATCCGAACTACGCCTGCGACGTGTGACAGCCCCCCTGTTTGTGTTGAAAGGCATGGGTATCAACGATGATTTGAATGGAATAGAACGACCTGTTTCTTTCCCGATAAAAGATTTGGGCGACGCACAAGCAGAAGTAGTTCATTCACTGGCTAAATGGAAAAGACTGACCTTAGCCGATTATCACATTGAACCGGGATACGGTATCTATACCGACATGAACGCAATCCGCTCCGACGAAGAACTGGGTAATCTACATTCACTCTATGTAGACCAATGGGACTGGGAGCGTGTTATTACCGACGAAGACAGAAACGTAAACTTCCTGAAAGAAATCGTTAACCGCATTTATGCAGCCATGATTCGCACAGAATATATGGTATACGAAATGTATCCTCAAATCAAGCCGTGCCTGCCTCAAAAGTTACATTTCATCCACTCTGAGGAGTTACGCCAACTCTATCCGAACCTGGAACCTAAATGTCGTGAACACGCTATCTGCCAGAAATACGGTGCCGTATTCATTATCGGCATAGGCTGCAAACTGAGCGACGGCAAGAAACATGACGGCCGTGCTCCGGACTACGACGACTACACAACAAACGGCTTGAACGGCCTGCCCGGACTAAACGGCGACCTGTTGCTTTGGGACGATGTACTGCAACGTTCTATCGAACTTTCGTCTATGGGTATACGTGTAGACAAAGAGGCCTTGCAACGTCAGTTGAAAGAGGAGCACGAAGAAAAAAGACTGGAACTTTATTTCCACAAACGCTTGATGAATGACACTCTCCCGTTATCTATCGGTGGAGGTATCGGACAGTCACGTTTGTGTATGTTCTACCTTCGGAAAGCACATATCGGAGAAATACAGGCCAGCATCTGGCCCGAAGATATGCGCAAAGAATGCGAAGAACTTGATATACACCTTATATAATTGCTATGAACGTACAGATAGAAGAAAGTTGGAAAACACATTTGCAACCGGAATTTGACAAGGACTACTTCCGCACACTTACAGAATTTGTAAAAAGCGAATATAGCCAATATCAGATATTTCCTCCCGGAAGGTTGATATTCAATGCTTTCAACCTTTGTCCTTTCGATAAGGTAAAAGTAGTAATCATCGGACAGGATCCGTATCACGGACCGGGTCAGGCACACGGACTTTGTTTCTCCGTTAACGACGGAGTACAATTCCCGCCTTCACTGGTGAATATATTCAAAGAGATCAAAGCAGATATAGGAACAGATGCTCCTACCACAGGAAACTTAACCCGCTGGGCCGAACAAGGTGTACTGCTGCTCAACGCAACACTGACTGTACGTGCACACCAAGCCGGTTCTCATCAAAACCGAGGTTGGGAGACATTTACCGACGCCGCTATTCGTGCCCTGGCAGAAAGCAAGGAGCACCTGGTGTTTATCTTATGGGGCTCGTACGCTCAAAAGAAGGGAGCTTTCATTGACCGGAACAAGCATTTAGTGCTTACCTCTGCACACCCTTCTCCCCTATCCGCCTATAACGGTTTCTTCGGCAACAAGCATTTCAGCCGAACAAATGATTATTTAAAGGCACATGGAGAAACGGAAATCAACTGGTAGTTGAATACAGGTTGAGAGTTGAAAAAGAAAATGGCTGCGCTATTACCTAATGAATAGCACAGCCATTTTCTTTTTCCATAATATTGCAACAATGCAATTATATATCTTTCAACTCTACGCTTATCCTAGTACCACTGGATATTACTTTGCGTCTGGCTTCTCTGTTCATACTTCAAATCCTGAAGAATGCTTGCATTTGCCCGGATAGTAACATTATAATATCTCCACCGTCCGAAAGGTGAAAGACTGGCGGACAAGTTGAAACAGTGCAAATCGCGGGAAATCGTACAAGAAGTTTGTGTGATCTCCTTTGCCTGGAAGTCGTAACCGGAGTTGAATGAAAGCGACCAGTTATTGGATATTTTCACGTTTCCGTTCGCGTTGATATTATGTGTATACGTATAAGGATATCTCATAGAGTGGCGGTTAATAGGCTTCGTTCTATCTTCACGGATATTGAACGAATAACTAAAACTCAAAGACCAAGGCATTTTGAATACCTGATAACCGTCCGAGTCCGCTTGCGCATTCTCGACCTTCTTAGTGACAGTTCCGTCTTCCTCTGAGCCTTCCGAATCTTCATCATCACCTTCCGGTTTCTTCTTATCCTTATCTTCATCCTCTTTCGGTCCGAACCACTTCTTCCAAGTATCATTATTGAAAGTATAGTTAAATGAAGAACCATATCCCTGGAAACGTCCGAAGCGACCATACGACCACTCCGTCCGGTTACCGGTAACTACATTACCGCTTTTATCAAAAGTATAAGCATACGTAGCAAATGACGCATTCATATTAAAGGTATAACTCTTGGTCAACTTCAAACGAAGATTTATGTTCAAATCACTCCACGGCCGTTCCTTTGCCGCCATATTATAAGACATATTTGCACTCAAGTCATCAATAAGGCTCACTTTCTTGACCGTATCTTCTTTTGCGTCGTAATACTTCATTTCCAAGTTATTGGCTATCGAGAAACTGACTGTTCCCGAACCTTCACGGGAAGGAACGCCATAAGGCTGTCCGGTAAAAGGAGAATAATATTGTGTATCACCGTTATAATCAGTATACTCCTCCCAATACTTGCTAAATCCCGGAGCACCGCTCAGGCTAACTTGTGGCGTAAACACATGACGAATCTGTATTTCCTTTTTCTTCATGAAAAGAGGTTTGTACATACCATACAATTTGGTGCTCAGACTCAAACTTGCCGAATAGTTGGATACCCGGTAGAAACCGTTAATCGTATCGCCCGGCAATGCTTCCAGTCTATGTGTTTCCTCATTATATTGCTGATTTACCTTACGGGTATACCAACGTTCCGTATAATTCACCGAAGGATTAACCTGCAAATATTTGAACAGAGTAAAAGTAGCGCTGATAGGGATATTATGATTCATCGCATTTTCCCATTCGCTCAGTCCGGCTTTGAACAGACGGTCGTCTTTCGTACGGATACTGTTTGTCAGACGTCCTGTATAGCTAAGAGAAATCTTTTCATACCAGCGTTCTTCCCCGGCCGCTTTCTTGCGTTTGAACGGGAAGAGACGGCTCAACGATATATTCAAGTCGGGCAACGTCACCGCAATGGAAGAGTCACGCATGGTCTGTGCGATATTGGTCGTTCCGGAAAGCGTCAGACCGATATCAGGGAAACTGCGTGAATAACTGATACTTGATGTTTTGGTATTCTGAGTCAACAACTGTGAATTATAAAGGTTGTTGATATTTGAGCGTTCGTAGCTACTGGTCGAGAAGTTTACACTGGCAGAGAAAGTACTGTTCGGACTCGCCTTGGCATCCTGGCGATGATTCCAGACAATCTTAAAGTCCTTGGCAACTGCATAATCCGGCATCCCTTTGTCCCCCGTCTTAGTGACCTGATAATCCGCTTGCAGCGTACCGGAGTATTTATATCGTTTATTATAGTTGGTCAATCCGGAAAGTCTCCACGAACCTTTGGTAAAGATATCTCCCGTCATTTTCAGGTCCATGATGTCACTGATAGCAAAATAATATCCGCCTTCTGCCAGACCGAAACCGCGACTGGAGTCGTCCATATAAGTCGGCATGATGAAACCGGAAGAATAGCTGCTGGAGAACGGGAAGAAAAAGAACGGAACAGCCAACGGCAAAGGTACATCTTCCACCACCAAATAGGCAGGTCCCGTCACTACATTCTTTTTAGGACGCACCTTGGCCCTTGTCAACTGCATATAGAAGTGAGGATGGTCATGGTGGTCACAAGTCGTATAGCGCCCATGCTCCATAAAAATTTCATCATTGGACCCCTTCTTGGCTTTGCTTCCGGTCACGTATCCTTCCCCCTGTTGAGTTACGATTTCGGTGATTCCCGCTTTTTTAGTTTTGAAGTTATACCGGATAGTTTCCGTATCATAAGCGGTATCTCCCTCTTTAAATACAGGTTTACCTTTTTCCACTCCCAAAGAGTCTTTGATACCGTAGGCGTGCACCGTACTGCTATCCAGATTCATTGAAATAACTTCCGCTGCCAACTCTATATTCTGGTAATTAACTTTTCCGCTACCATACAACGTAGCGGCTCCGCCCAAAGTAAAAACTGTGGAGTCGTTAGATTCATAAATAACCGGTGCGTCGAGCGGTTGTTTCTTCTTAGCCGGTGCGATAGAGTCCATGCGTACCGTAACCGTATCTGCTTTCAATGAATCATTTCCATGGAGGGAATCATTCTGTGCAGTATTGGGGGCAATCATTCCTCTTCTTCGACGTTGAGACGTAGCCTCATCGGGAAGCATCAGTAAGACAATCAGCAGTATAGATGATATAAGTATTTTTGCTTTCAATGGCGCCATTAACTAATAGTTTACGCTTGAAGTGGCAAAAGTACATAAACTTCACCAATTATGAGTTAGAATCTTCGTTATTTAATTATTTTTTAGTGCTATAAAAAGAGAGAACACCATCTGTCAAAACGGCTTAGGCCTTCTTCACCATATTTAGCAATACTATGACGGGCTTTCTCTACCGACTTTTCTTCGTCCAGGTGAGTCTTAGAAAAGAATTTATCGGCAAAGCAGATTAACTGTTCTTCCAGAGTTATGGGCAACATCTCGCGATGGGGTACAGGAAGCTGTTGGTCGACAATGTCCTGCAAGGATAATCCGGCCCCTGTATGGCGTTCGCAAACCAGTGCATGCTGCGGGAAACCTTCTTCACGCAAGATTTCAGCTCCCAAATAACCGTGAGCTATATAAGGATGCGAACCGAAACACTGAATCGTAGGCGCATTGGTCTGAAAAATACCGATATCATGTAATAGGGCGGCTTCTTTCACGAAACTCCGGTTCAAACGTAGTTCGGGATGCGCATCCAGTATTTTCATGGCCTTTCCGGCCACAGAAAGACTGTGTATTACTAAGATTTGCCGCTGCTCCGTATTTTCCGGATAATACTTATCAATGATTTCGTATGGATTCATGTGCTCTATTTTTTGTTCTCTTGATGAGAAATTAATATTTTTGTGCAATATTACAAAAAATCACCGACATGAGAAATAGAACTTCCCTCATTCTTTTTTTTCTGTTTGTTACAGTCTTTCCTGAATGCATTAGCGGCAAAGTTGTCGCAGGCGCCGGACGCTTCGAACAATATCTGCCGTTCATTCAAGGCAAACGTGTCGGAATGGTGGTCAATCATACCTCTGTTGTAGGAACGGGGCAGACTCATTTGCTCGACACTCTGTTGAAACAGCATATCAACGTAGTCAAGGTATTTGCCCCCGAACATGGTTTCCGTGGAAATGCAGACGCGGGGGAGACTGTGAAAGACGGCAAAGACTCCCGTACCGGAGTCAGTATCGTCTCTCTTTATGGAAACAACAAAAAGCCGACTGCCGCCCAACTGAAAGACATCGACGTTATTTTATTCGATATTCAGGATGTGGGAGCACGTTTCTATACCTATATCAGCACAATGTACTACGTAATGGAAGCCTGTGCAGAAAACAATAAGGAAATGATTGTACTAGACCGGCCCAATCCGTGCGACTACGTAGAGGGTCCGATACTCAAACCGGCCTACCGGAGTTTTGTCGGTATGCTTCCTATCCCGGTACTCCACGGATGCACTATCGGCGAACTGGCACGAATGATTAACGGAGAAGGCTGGATTGCCCACAAGAAAAATCCTTGTTCATTAAAAGTAATTCCAGCCACGGGGTGGATACACGGAGAACCCTATTCGCTTCCCATAAAGCCCTCTCCCAACCTGCCGAACGATCAGTCCATTCGCCTGTATGCGTCACTCTGCCCGTTTGAGGCTACCAGCGTCAGCGTAGGGCGGGGAACGACATTTCCTTTCCAAGTATTGGGCGCACCCAACAAGAAATACGGAGATTTTACTTTCACTCCCCGCTCTCTCCCCGGTTTTGACAAGAATCCGATGCACAAAAATGTAGTCTGCTACGGCGAAGACCTCCGGAACGCAGACGATGTGAACGGATTTACACTCCGCTATTTCCTGCATTTCTACCGTTTATCCGGCGAAGGTACCGCTTTCTTCTCCCGTGCCCGGTGGTTTGACTTGCTCATGGGCACGGATAGTGTACGCAAAGCTATCCTCAGAGGTGATTCGGAAGAGACTATCCGGAATAGTTGGCAAAAGGAGTTACAGGATTACAAGAAGATGAGAAACAAATATCTTCTTTATGAGTAAAAACAAGTATCATACTTTCATTCTTTTTCATAAATCCCTTATAACTAAAGCTATAAGTATGATAGATAACTATTATCTCCGGTATCTATCATACTTATACTATTAAAATGAAGTATCTATTTTACCTCCAAAGGTACGACATGATAATACGTACCATACGTTTTCCGTCTGGATTTCACCCCAAGTCGTTGCAAGATACGTCCGAAATAAGAAGCCTGTCTGGCAGAGAATGTCATCTTACTTGCTTTCTGAATCCGTCGCAGGATGTCGATAGCCAACAGCCATTCACCTTCCTCCTCTTCTTCTGCCCCACGATAATAAACCATAAACAGCTGTTCAATAGCGGGTGATTGTTCAAACTCACGATTGCTTTCCGTCATGATAGCCTCTTCTTCGGAGTCAAACCAATAACGTTCGTTATGATAAAGCAGTTCCAACGCCTGTGCATACAATTGTTCATAATCAATGGGACGCGACACATCTATGCCTCCCGTCATGTAAATGCCGATGAAACGACGGCTACCGGAAGTATCTGTCAACAAATCCCGATGATTGCTCGTAGCGATGAACGAAGCATACCGGCGAAGTTCTTCCACCGCCGAAGCATTCGGACGGCGCGTGTTCACCACCGGTTTTTGCAGAATATGCTTCAGAAAAGCCTGCTGGGTGGGACTTATCTGGTCGAATTCATCCATATTAATAAGCAAAAAGCGATTCAGATACAACTCCGCATCCCGCTTCCGACTGAAATCAATGCTGTCCGTATAGTACGCCTGTAAAGCAGGAGGAAGAAGCATTCTGCAAAAAGTGGACTTCCGGTATGCCTGCGGGCCAATCAGCAAAGGCGAAGTGCTGTTCGCATGTCTTTTATCCATCCCTATCCAATGGGCAGTCATGCTCAGGAACCATCGCCGGAACAACGGTGCCCAGTGCGGATTATCACAGGGAACGCGGTTAGCCAGTTCCAGAATCCGGTCTTTACCATCCCAGCGAGGCAAGTGGTACAAGAAATCCTCCACAGGATGATAGATAGGCACATGGTCGGAATCCAGATAACGGATGACATCCCTGTCCCACATTTTCACTCCTTCACACATGGCGTTCATCGTAATACTCGCCAATACCCGCTTGTCTACCGGGCGAAAATAGAAGTTGAAACTATGCCGTTCGCGATATTCCACCTCCGTGGTCAACGCATTGTATCGGAATTCATAACGACGCTTCATAAATTCATCCATCTGCATGGCGAAAAGCTGTTCGGCCGTCAAACTGCTCTTCTTTCCGAATCCTTTGGCGGTCCGGTATACACTTTTCACCGTTTCGCGAATCAGCAACTCGTCCGAAGGGAGCCTGTAATGCGCCTTCGTCCACCGCACAGTATCTTCTTCGGGAATACCCGCCCGGAAGCAATGCTCCGCCAGACACACCAGCAACGGTTGTATATCGTCTCCCTCCCGATATCCGTCCAGTTCCTCAAGCGCCCTGTTGAATGCAGCGGAGAAAAGCACCGACAACGCTTCATAGTTCTCATATCCGGGCGCCATTCGTTGCAAAGGAGAATCGGTTTCCCGCGTTCGCCTGATGAAAGCCGTTTCGGAGGGAAGGCTGACGGGCTGCTTCATATAAATGGGCATCGCTTCCGGATTGAAATAAAGTTCGGGATCATACGTCAACCGACAATATTGTTCGAGCAACGGTTCTTTCAGTTCAATATCAAAAGGCAGTTGCGGCTGATAATATTTCACGGCCGTCTGATAAGCATGCGCATGAAAAAGCTCTACCTGCTCGCGTGAGACCGGCAAGCGATCGTCCGGATAAGTGAACCGTACCCATATTTTGACAGATTTACCGGAGGAGCCTGTGAAAGCGAGGAACGTTTGCGGAAACTCTTTGACTAATTCCTTTATCTCGTCGGCTTCCGTCCTTCCCGAAAGATGATTGACTTCCATCATCACTACGCCGTTATATTCGTTCAAAGTCATCACTCCTTCTTTACGGACAAAAGCTGCGGCAGGAATCACTTTGGGAACCTTACGCACCCCTTCAATCGAATTTCCCGGAAGAGTATATCTCAAAGCTTCCCTCATTTTGGAGACAGGTTGCGCCTTGACTTCCGTTTTCATCTGCTCCAGAAGGAGCTCTATTTTCAACGTCCGTAAGGTATTTACCTTGCCATCGTCTCTGACTAATGTTATTTTCATCTTTTTTTATTATTCATTCTAGTAAAAGGGAAAGCTGCACTATAACTATACAAAGATACAACAAGCACTTCGTCCAAACAAATTTCCGTATCTTTATTTGCCGCATCATACGGTTTTATTTTACAGAAATAATACTTACTAAATTTGCAAATAAAGCCGGGATAATGTATCTTTGCAGGCAGTAAGACTTCAGCCCGCATACGTGTGCCGTACAGCCCATGTATGCGGGCTGTGCAGTTTACATTCGCGGGCTGTACAGCCCACAAATGTGTGCCCGAAAAAAGCAGCTGCTCCAAGCTGATTATTCAGGCAGCAGAGGTAGGTTATCTTACTGCAAAACAAGCATTAGAGCGCCTTTGAAAAGGCATTTCACCCACATTAACCAATAAAAGAAAAGAGATGTACGCAAAGTATGATTTTCGCAAAAAGCCGTCTTCAAAAGAAGATGAAGATAAACAGCCGTTGTATCCCCGCATCGTATCGAACGGGACTATCGACTTTCAACGCATTGTAAAAGAGATCGCCCAGGCTTCCAGTTTTACCCCGGCAGACATCGAAGGAGTTCAGCTGGCTATTGAAAATAAAATATCTGAATATTTAATCAGTGGTTATCACGTTCAATTGGGCGACCTCGGATATTTTTCAGCCAAGTTGAAAGCACGTCCGGTAATGGATGCCAAAGAGATACATGCGCAGTCCATCTATTTCGACAATGTAAATTTTCGTCCTTCATCTTCTTTCCGAAAGAAGGTTCGCGGATTTGTAGAAAAAGCGAAGTCGGGATTTGCACATTCTGCCGAAATTCCGGTGGAAGAACGTCGTCGCAGGTTGGAGAAATTTCTGGATGAACGTCCGATGATACGACGCAAGGAATATACGCAACTGACGGGACTCCTGAAGAACAAAGCGCTGAATGAGTTGAACGGTTGGGTGAAAGAAGGGGTACTCGACACCATTGGAAGCGGTAGCCATATAATTTATGTGCGGGCAAATACTGGGAAAGATTAAGCAATAAAAGCAGTAAAACAGGAATGACAGATGCTCATTTTTCATGAAGAAAGTATGATAGATACCGGAGTTCGGAATGATCTATCATACTTATTTATCAGTATACCAGCATATTAGCAAAAAGGATGAGAGTCATGAAAGTTATTTTTTGCCTTAAGAAACGGTACAGTTGGAAAATAGCGGCGAAAATCGTGACAGTAGCTCCTAAATATCAGTTATTCACCGATGCAACTACAATGTACTGCAATCATTATTCCATTTCCTTCTTTCTCTTCTTCCACAGTTGCCACGAATTAATAATATTTTGCCACAGCACATACGATCCCGGAGCAACAGAAGACAACGGATTGAGATAGGTATGTGCCATCCAAATAGCCAGAATTGTATTCTTCTGCCCCAATGCCTGACCGCCACTGATACGGTCATTATAGACAGAGCCGATTGTTTTCCCTAAGAAAAACTGCAAACAACAAGCAACCAAAGCCCCGACTGCAATCATTATTTCGGTAAAGCCGTCCGCAGGGTCATTCAACAGCGAATACAACGTTTGGGCTGTAACAATAGCCAGAGAGACTGCCCACAAATAGAAAGCAAGTTCATGATAGCCCAACAGCTTCTGATGCACTTTCGGCAGACATTTGCTCAACAGCCACGCAGCCAGAAAAGGACAGATCAATAATGGAAATACTTTACTCAATATAACAAAGAATGCTCCCCAAAAACTAACATCGGGATGTACTTCCACCAAAGGAAAAAAAATAGGGACGGCAATAGCTGCTCCAATATTCCCTAGCAATGTGTAAGTAGTCAGACTCGCCGCACTCCCTCCCAATTTGGAAGTAATCACTGCCGCAGCAGTAGCCGTAGGGCAGATAATGCAAACCATGACCCCTTCCGCCACAATTTTATTGAAACGATAAAGCAGCAAGTAAGCAGCCAGCGCCCCCGCAATCTGGATCAACAACAGCCATGCATGAAGTGGCTTTGGTTTCAAATCATGCGGAGATACTTTACAAAAAGTGAGCAGCAGCATCGTGAATATGAGATAAGGAGTCAGGAAAGATAGACTAATGAACAAAGGATACCCCACAGCGCCTACCAACATAGCGATAGGTAATGTCCAATTCTTTAAAAACTTAAGCATCGGCATACATTTTAACTTCGGGGTGCAAAGTAACGGAGATTTCAGGAGAAAAGCTACCTTTAAACCGAAAAAAACACAAAACTTAATGGCAAATAATGAGTTTTCTACAAAATTCTACTACATTTGCAGCGTATTACAGATATGAAACTGAATAGACCATACATATTATATATATGCATTTGCCTCTGGCTACTTTTCCTGCCCTCATGCACCAACCGTTTATGGGGGAAAGATTTTGTCGTAGTCATTGATGCCGGACACGGCGGACACGACCCGGGAGCTATCGGCAAAATCTCTAAAGAGAAGAATATCAACCTGAACGTTGCCCTGAAAGTAGGAAATCTGATAAAAAAGAACTGTGATGATGTCAAACTGATTTATACGCGCAGCAAAGATGTGTTCATTCCTCTGGCACGACGGGCGGAAATCGCAAACAACGCGAAAGCCGATCTTTTCATCTCCATTCACACCAACGCACTGGCAAACAACCGTACAGCAAAAGGTGCTTCTACCTGGACCCTGGGTCTGGCCAAATCAGAAGCCAACCTGGAAGTTGCCAAACGAGAGAATGCCGTAATTCTCTACGAAAGCGACTACGAAACAAGATATGCCGGTTTTAATCCGAATTCTGCAGAATCTTATATCATATTCGAATTTATGCAGGATAAATATATGGAGCAGAGCGTGCATCTGGCTTCACTGGTGCAGAAACAATTCCGACATACTTGCAAACGAGTGGACCGGGGCGTGCACCAAGCCGGATTCCTTGTATTAAAAGCAAGCGCCATGCCCAGCATTCTGGTGGAACTAGGATTTATCTCCACTCCCGAGGAAGAACGTTACCTGAACTCGGAAGCAGGTGCCAATACAATGGCGAACGGAATTTACCGTGCTTTTCTGAATTACAAGAGAGAACATGAACTGCGCCTGACAGGAGTCAGCAAGACGATTATTCCTGCCGAAGAACAGGAGGAGAAAAATGCTCCGGTAATCGCACAAGCTTCTCCCCAGCCTGCCGTAACAGCGAAAACAACGCCCAAACGTCCTATTGTAGTAGAAAGTGCAACCAATGACAGTGAAATTACGTTTAAGATACAGATACTCACCTCTTCCAAGCCTCTCACTAAAAATGACAAAAGGTTGAAAGGACTGAAAGGAGTGGACTATTATAAAGAAAAAGGAATCTATAAATATACGTATGGTGCCTCTGCCGATTATAATAAGGTATTGCGTACGAAACGTAGCATCACGGCACAATTCAAGGATGCCTTTATCATCGCTTTCCGGAACGGCGAGAAAATGAACGTCAACGAAGCGATCACCGAATTCAAGAAAAGAAAAAATAAATAAAAATATAAAATGAAGTACATTACAAAAGAAGTCAGAATAGGTATTGCAGGTATAATAGCACTATGCGTACTGATTTATGGAATTAATTGGCTGAAAGGTATACACATGTTCCAGCCTTCCAGTTATTTCTATGCCAAATTTCAAAACGTAAACGGACTGACCAAATCAAGTCCGGTATTTGCAGACGGTGTCCGCGTAGGTATTGTACGTGACATCTATTATGACTACGTGAACCCGGGAAATGTGATCGTCGAAGTTGAACTGGATACGGAACTGCGTATCCCCAAAGGAAGTAGCGCCGAACTGGTATCCGAGTTAATGGGAGGTGTGCGCATGAACATCCTTCTCGCCAACAATCCGCGCGAAAAATATGCCGTAGGAGATACGATTCCCGGCAAACTGAATAACGGAATGATGGAAAGCGTGGCACAGCTCATGCCTAAAGTGCAGGAAATGTTGCCCAAGCTGGATTCAATTCTGATCTCCCTGAACAATATACTGGGAGACAAGAGCATCCCCGCCACCCTGCATTCAATGGAGACTACCACCGCCAACCTCGCAGTAGTCAGCTCACAGATGAAAGGACTAATGAGCAAAGACATCCCCCAGCTCACCGGGAAACTTAATACAATCGGAGACAACTTCATAGCCATTAGCGGTAATTTAAAGGAAATAGACTATGCAGCTACTTTCAAAAAAATAGACGAAACTTTGGCTAACGTAAAAATACTTACAGAGAAATTGAACAGCAAAGACAACACGCTTGGGTTGCTTTTCAACGATCCGTCATTATACAATAATCTGAACGCAACGACAGAGAATGCCGCCAGTTTGCTTGAAGACCTGAAAGCACATCCGAAGCGTTATGTTCACTTCTCATTATTCGGTAAAAAAGATAAGTAAGTTTTCATCGTTATATAGATTTTATCTAAATAACGAGAGAGCGTAAAAAGAATGTGGATCACTCTGCAAATGTCTATCTACAAACCGAAATAATATTCCCGTACAAACAGATAAATGAAAGAAAAGCTACATAATTTAGGGATATAAAAAGCTACTATACAGATACTTATAAAAATGCAATAGCCTTCAGAGGCATCATGTTTTTATAGAAATGTATAAGTCACTGAAAGTAAACACATTATTGTTTTCATGAAATAAACAAGAAAAAATAGATTTGTTTTTTCCAAATAAGATTCCGAATTTTGCAAGCGTAGAAGTTTTGCTTAATTAATAAATGTATTAAAAGTTACTATGATTGAATCAAATCATGCCGTACTTTGGAACCGCTGTCTCGAGGTAATTAAAGACAATGTTCCCGAGACGACATATAATACTTGGTTTGCCCCGATTGTTCCATTAAAATATGAGGACAAAACATTGATCTTGCAGATCCCGAGCCAGTTTTTCTATGAAATTCTGGAGGAGAGATTCGTAGATCTAATCCGCAAGACATTATATAAGGTCATTGGCGAAGGCACCAAGTTGATGTACAACGTCATGGTCGACAAGACTTCGATTCCGAATCAAACCGTGAATCTCGAAGCAAGCAATCGTTCTACCGCTGTTACTCCCAAAAGTATATTTGGTGCCAACAAAGCACCCAATTTCCTGCAAGCTCCTGCTGTTCAGGATTTGGATCCACACTTGAACCCCAACTATAACTTTGAGAACTTCATCGAAGGATACAGCAACAAACTGTCAAGAAGCGTTGCCGAAGCCGTAGCACAAAAACCGGGAGGTACCGCTTTCAACCCGTTATTTCTCTACGGAGCTTCCGGAGTAGGAAAAACGCACCTTGCAAACGCAATCGGCACGAAAATCAAAGAAATATATCCCGAAAAAAGAGTTTTATATGTTTCGGCGCATTTATTTCAGGTTCAATATACAGACTCAGTACGTAACAACACGACCAACGACTTTATCAACTTCTACCAGACTATTGATGTACTTATTATTGATGATATTCAGGAGTTTGCCGGAGTTACCAAAACTCAGAACAACTTTTTCCATATCTTCAATCATCTGCATCAGAACGGCAAGCAGCTCATTCTGACTTCCGACCGCGCTCCAGTGTTGCTGCAAGGTATCGAAGAACGTCTGTTGACCCGTTTCAAATGGGGTATGGTAGCCGAACTCGAAAAGCCGACCGTAGAACTTCGCAAAAATATCCTGCGTAATAAGATACACCGCGACGGATTGCAATTCCCACCGGAAGTGATTGATTATATTGCTGAAAATGTGAATGAGAGCGTACGCGATCTGGAAGGTATCGTTATTGCGATTATGGCACGTTCTACTATTTTCAACAAGGAAATAGATCTGGATTTGGCACAGCACATTGTGCATGGCGTAGTTCACAACGAAACAAAAGCTGTAACAATTGACGATATTCTTAAAGTCGTATGCAAGCATTTCGACTTGGAACCGTCTGCTATACATACGAAATCCAGAAAAAGAGAAGTGGTTCAGGCACGCCAGATTGCCATGTACCTGGCTAAAAATCACACAGACTTTTCAACATCCAAGATAGGCAAATTCATTGGTAACAAAGACCATGCAACAGTACTTCACGCCTGCAAAACAGTAAAAGGCCAACTGGAAGTAGACAAGAGCTTTCATGCAGAAGTACAGGAAATTGAATCACTGCTGAAGAAGAGAAACTAAATCAACGATAAAAATAGCAGGTATTAAGTATTATCCATGCGTGTGCATATAAAGCAAATGTAACTGCGATAATACTTGATACCTGCTGTTTATTTCAAGTACTTATTTCAAAAAACCTTGTTGACGAAGTACTTTCAACAAGTTATCGGACATAAATTCATTATCTTTCTTTGTATAACGTATGTCTGTAAAAACCTGAGCAAGCGTTTCTTTCTGATTCTCTTCGATGAATTGTTTATTTTCAGGCAACGATTCCTTATAGGCATACAGTTTATCAATATCTTCGGATGTGTAGTCATGATAGGTTTCCTGATGTACAGCCGCTTCCAAAGGTAAACGGTCAACTTGTGCAGGGATACTGTCCGGGTAGCCTACCGTTATAGTTGTGAGAGGGAATACCAGCTCCGGAAGTTGCAGAGTATCAATAATCATCTGCGGATTATAAGTAGTTGTTCCCAAATAGCAGATTCCCAGTCCGGCTTCCTCTGCCAACGTACAGAAGGTCTGGGCAACAAGCAAAGTATCCATGGCGGCATTCATAAAAGACATTAAATTGTCATAGCCCGGTACAGCTTTTCGTTGTTCGCACCACTTACAAAAACGACGGAAATCGGCACAAAAAGTAAGCACGACCGGTGCATTTTTTACCATTGGCTGGTTAAAATGTGCAGGCGAAAGTTTCTCCTTCATTTCTGTATCACGCGTGACAATTACACTATAAAGTTGCATTCCTCCCATTGTAGAAGCACGGAAAGAGGTTTCAAGCAAATCATTTAACAAATCGGGAGCGATATCTTTTGGTAGATATTTCCGAATAGTTCTTCTGTTCTTTACGGTTTCAAACATATATTTTTTTTGCAAAGATATAAAAAGAAAAATTCATTCCGCTATATCGACAGAAAAGAATAGTTTTCTTTTTGGAAAACTTTAACCTTTAAACCTTTCTGCGATTTCATTGTTTATCAATTACTTAGCAATAACAAATGGAAAACTTGCAACCTGTTAATAAATTAATTCATTTTTATTTTGATAGATGAAAAAACATTCTTAGATTTGCAACCACATTTGTTAATGATAAGTAAACTTCTACACATTACTTATTAAAAATAAAATCTAAGACACATAACATCGTGGAAAAACAAATTTATTCTTATGATGAAGCCTATGAAGAATCTTTACGATATTTTCAAGGCGATGAGCTTGCTGCCAGGGTTTGGGTAAACAAATACGCAGTCAAGGACTCTTTCGGAAATATTTACGAAAAGTCTCCGGAAGATATGCATTGGAGAATTGCAAATGAAGTGGCACGTATCGAATCTAAGTACCCGAACGGCCTGACTGCAAAGGAACTATATGATCTATTGGATCATTTCAAATATATCGTTCCCCAAGGCAGCCCGATGACAGGCATCGGTAATGATTATCAGGTGGCTTCATTATCCAACTGCTTCGTAATCGGAGTGGACGGCGCCGCAGACTCTTATGGTGCTATCATCAAAATCGACGAAGAACAAGTGCAATTGATGAAAAGACGTGGTGGTGTAGGTCACGACCTGTCTCACATCCGCCCGAAAGGTTCTCCCGTTAAAAACTCGGCTCTTACTTCTACCGGCCTTGTTCCGTTCATGGAACGTTATTCCAATTCGACCCGTGAAGTTGCCCAGGACGGACGTCGTGGCGCGTTGATGTTAAGTGTGTCTATCAAACATCCGGATTCCGAAGCATTCATTGATGCAAAAATGACGGAAGGAAAGGTTACCGGAGCAAATGTATCAGTTAAACTGGACGATGTTTTCATGCAGGCTGCCGTAGAGGGCAAACCTTATGTACAGCAATATCCCATTGACGCTGCCAATCCTGCATTCACAAAAGAAATCGACGCTTCTACCTTATGGAAGAAGATCGTACATAATGCATGGAAATCAGCAGAACCGGGTGTATTGTTCTGGGATACGATTATCCGTGAATCTGTGCCCGATTGTTATGCTGATCTGGGTTACAAGACAGTATCTACTAATCCCTGCGGTGAAATACCATTGTGTCCTTACGATTCTTGCCGATTGCTGGCTATCAATCTATATTCTTATGTAGTGAATCCGTTCAAGCCGGACGCATATTTTGATTTTGATTTATTCAAGAAGCACGTGGCTCTGGCTCAGCGCATCATGGATGATATCATCGACCTCGAACTGGAGAAAATCGAGCGTATCATGAAGAAGATTGATGAAGATCCGGAAAACGAAGAAGTGAAACGTGCGGAACGTGTACTTTGGGAAAAGATATATAAGAAGAGCGGTCAGGGCCGTCGTACCGGTGTGGGTATCACTGCCGAAGGCGATATGCTTGCTGCTTTAGGATTGCGTTATGGTACGGAAGAAGCAACAGAGTTCTCTGAGAAAGTACATAAGACAGTGGCTTTGGGTGCCTATCGTTCTTCTGTCGAAATGGCAAAAGAGCGCGGTGCTTTTGAAATCTACAATAACGAACGCGAACAGAATAATCCGTTCATCAAACGCCTTGCCGAAGCTGATCCGGAGCTATATGCAGAAATGAAGAAGTACGGACGCCGTAACATTGCGTGTCTGACTATCGCTCCTACCGGTACAACCAGTTTGATGACGCAGACTACTTCAGGTATCGAACCTGTATTCCTGCCTGTTTACAAACGTAGAAGAAAGGTCAACCCGAATGACACCAATGTACATGTGGATTTCGTTGATGAAACAGGAGACGCATTCGAGGAATACATTGTATTCCACCATAAGTTTGTTACATGGATGGAAGCGAACGGTTATGATCCTGCCAGACGCTATACACAGGAAGAAATTGACGAACTGGTTGCCAAATCACCTTACTATAAAGCTACCTCCAATGACGTAGACTGGTTGATGAAAGTGAAGATGCAGGGAAGAATCCAGAAATGGGTTGACCACTCTATCAGTGTAACTATCAATCTGCCGAACGATGTAGACGAAGATTTAGTGAACCGGTTATATGTAGAAGCATGGAAATCCGGTTGCAAAGGCTGTACGGTATATCGTGACGGTTCACGTTCCGGAGTACTGATTTCTACAAAATCAGAGAAAAAAGAGGAACTTCCTCCTTGCAAACCGCCTACGGTAGTAGAGGTACGCCCGAAAGTTTTGGAAGCTGACGTTGTCCGTTTCCAGAACAATAAGGAAAAATGGGTGGCATTTGTCGGATTGCTGGACGGACATCCTTATGAAATCTTTACCGGTTTGCAGGATGATGACGAAGGTATCTTGTTGCCTAAGAGTGTGACTTGCGGGCGTATCATCAAGAATGTGGACGAAGATGGAACAAAACGTTATGACTTCCAGTTTGAAAACAAACGCGGATATAAGACTACTATTGAAGGGTTGTCCGAAAAGTTCAACAAAGAATATTGGAATTATGCCAAATTGATTTCCGGCGTACTCCGCTACCGGATGCCAATTGAACAAGTAATCAAGCTGGTCGGTTCGCTCCAGTTGAACAGCGAAAGTATCAATACCTGGAAAAATGGTGTGGAACGTGCATTGAAGAAATACATTCAGGACGGAACGGAAGCCAAAGGAAAGAAATGCCCGAACTGCGGCAACGAAACTTTGGTTTATCAGGAAGGCTGTCTGATTTGTACGACTTGCGGCGCTTCCAGATGCGGATAAACATACTTGTATGTTAATTAATATATAAACAAAAGGTTAAAAGGAGTCCGGTGCGGCTCCTTTTATTTTTTATTCAAAAAAATGTCTTATACTTGCAGTATCATTAGTATCCAATCAAAATCTAATATATATGATTTTATCATTTAATATAGAATACCGCACCAACTGGGGAGAAGAGGTCAGAATTGCCGGGCTGTCTCCGGAATCTGTCCCTTTGCATACCACAGACGGTATCTACTGGACGGCAGAACTGGAATTCGAAGTTCCCAACGAAGGATTGACGATTCATTACAATTACCAGATAGAACAGAACGGAATTGTGACCCGCAAAGAATGGGACAGTTTTTCCCGATGTCTTTTCCTGTCCGGTACCTCCAAGAAGAAATATAGAATCAATGACTGCTGGAAGAATATTCCCGAGCAATTATGCTTTTACAGTTCTGCTTTTACAGAAGCCCTGCTGGCACATCCTGAAAGGGAAGAAATTCCGCAAAGTCACAAAAAAGGGCTGGTTATCAAGGCTTATGCTCCACGTATCAACAAGGATTACTGCCTGGCAATCTGCGGCAATCAAAAGGCATTAGGCAACTGGAATCCGGAGAAGGCCGTCCTCATGAGTGATGCAAACTTTCCGGAATGGCAGATAGAACTGGATGCAAGTAAACTGAAGTTCCCGCTGGAATATAAGTTTATCCTCTATAACAAACAGGAAAAGAAAGCGGATTGTTGGGAGAAGAATCCTAACCGGTATTTAGCCGATCCGGAACTAAAGACCAACGAGACACTAGTAATCTCCGACCGGTATGTCTATTTCGATATTCCTGCATGGAAAGGAGCAGGTATGGCTATACCCGTATTTTCCTTAAAATCAGAAAAGAGCTTCGGAGTCGGGGATTTCGGTGATCTGAAACGGTTGGTTGACTGGGCTGTATCTACTCATCAGAAGGTGATACAGATTCTGCCGGTCAATGACACAACAATGACACACGCATGGACTGATTCTTATCCTTATAATAGTATTTCTATTTATGCTTTTCACCCGATGTACGCGGATATAAGGCAAATGGGAACACTCAAAGACAAAGAAGCGGTAGCAAAGTTCAACGAAAAACAAAAAGAATTGAACAGTCTGCCGGCCATTGACTATGAAGCAGTCAACCAAACCAAATGGGAGTATTACCGCCTATTATTCCGGCAGGACGGAGAAAAGACATTATCTTCCAAAGGTTTCAAAGAGTTTTTCAATGCCAATAAAGAATGGTTGCAACCGTATGCTGTTTTCAGTTATTTACGGGATGCCTACAAAACACCGAATTTCCGTGAATGGCCTAAATATTCTACTTACCATGCAAAGGAGATAGAAAAGATGTGCCAGCCGGAGACGGCAGATTATCCGCATATCGCCCTTTACTTTTATATTCAGTATCATCTGCATTTGCAGTTATTGGCCGCTACCCAATATGCCCGCGAGCAAGGTGTCGCACTGAAAGGAGATATCCCTATCGGTATCAGCCGGAATAGTGTGGAAGCCTGGACGGAGCCTTATTATTTCAACCTCAACGGACAAGCAGGTGCACCTCCCGATGATTTTTCGATAAACGGACAGAACTGGGGATTCCCTACCTACAACTGGGATATCATGGAAAAGGACGGTTACCGCTGGTGGATGAGACGTTTCCAAAAAATGGCGGAATACTTCGATGCTTACCGGATCGACCATATTCTCGGCTTCTTCCGTATTTGGGAAATACCGATGCACGCTGTACACGGCTTATTAGGACAATTTACCCCTTCCCTCCCTATGAGCCGGGAAGAAATTGAGAGTTTCGGTTTTACATTCCGTGACGAATATCTGCTTCCTTATATCCATGAGTCTTTCCTCGGGCAAGTGTTCGGGCCGCATACCGAATTCGTGAAACAGAACTTTCTTCAAACAACTGATGTATCCGGTATCTACCACATGAAACCGGGATTTGAGACCCAACGGGAAGTGGAAAATTTCTTTTCCGACAGAAAAGATGAAGACAGTATTTGGATTCGGGAAGGACTTTATTCTTTAATTAGCAACGTACTGTTTGTTCCGGACAAGAAAGAGGAAGGAAAATATCATCCCCGCATCGGAGTACAGCGCGACTTTATTTTCCGTTCATTGAGTGAGGCAGAAAAGAATGCTTTTAACAAGCTCTATGACCAGTATTATTATCACCGGCACAATGCATTCTGGCAGCAACAGGCAATGAAGAAGTTACCACAACTGACACAATCCACCCGTATGTTAGTTTGCGGAGAAGACTTGGGAATGATTCCCGATTGCGTTGCATCGGTAATGAACGACTTACGCATCCTTAGTCTGGAGATTCAGCGAATGCCTAAGAATCCGTTGCACGAGTTCGGACATCTGAGCGAATACCCATACCGATCTGTCTGCACGATCTCTACTCACGATATGTCCACTTTACGTGGTTGGTGGGAAGAAGATTACCAACAGACCCAACGTTATTATAATACGATTTTGGGACATTATGGTATTGCTCCAACTGTTGCAACCCCCGAACTATGCGAGGAGGTGGTACGTAACCATCTCAACAGTAACTCAATTCTCTGTATTCTTTCCCTGCAAGACTGGTTGTCGATTGACGGAAAATGGAGAAATCCCAATGTGCAGGAAGAACGGATCAACGTACCGTCGAACCCGAGAAATTACTGGCGATATCGAATGCATCTCACATTGGAACAACTAATGAAGGCTAAAGAACTTAATAAGAAGATAGGCGAACTTATCAAATATACAGGGAGAGCTCCCCAAAAATAAGACTAAAATAATGGGAGATACCAAGAATAACATGAAGATAAACAACAGTACTATTTTTTTAAAAGATATCCGTTGCTACGCCTACCACGGAGTAGCACCACAAGAGAATCTTATCGGAAATGAGTATGTCATTGACCTGAAACTCAAAGTAGATATCAGCAAAGCCGCACAAACGGATGAAGTGGCAGATACAGTCAACTACGCCGAAGTACATAATGTGATAAAAACCGAAATGGCGATTCCTTCCAAATTGCTGGAACATGCCGGTGGCAGAATCGTACAAAAACTTTTCGAGACATTTCCTGATATTGAGGAAGTGGAGCTTCGCCTTTCTAAGCGGAATCCACCTATGGGAGCAGACATTGATGCCGCAGGCATTGAGTTGTATTGTAGTAGAAAATAAAAGGGTATCCAGCTTGGGATACCCTACAAATTATATTCTTTCTGCAATTAATCTTCCGGAAGTTTCTATTTCTTCTTCTTTCTTCTATTCACAGATTCCACAGCCTCCGTCACGACAGGCTTATTCTCGAAACGTTTCGTATAACCGGAATAGTCGGGATGAATACGTTCGTAATCAGGATCCATAAATAAAGGACTGGAGATTATATGGTCAGCCGTCGAACGGTTACAACAGAAAACTATGTTTTCCACACCTGCCAGACGGGTTAATGCTTTTACATCCGTATCATGCGGTTGCAGTGTCATAGGGTCAGTAAAGAAGAAAAGATAATCAATCTGACCGTCTACAATGCGCGATCCCATTTGCTGGTCACCTCCCAGGGGACCGGATTTTAGAATCGTAAAATCCCATTCCTCATCCGGATGTTTCTCCTTCAGTGCTTTCAATATTAAGGTACCGGTAGTACCTGTACAATAGAATTTATTTCCCATTAATAGTTCTGAATTCCATAATACCCATTCGATGAGATCTTTCTTCATGGCATCATGTGCTACCAGCCCGATACCTTTTCTAACTTTTGATTCCATTTCGTTATCCTTTTAAGTCCGACAATTGAGAGAATCGTTTGCATCCTCTCACATAAAACTGCCACAAGATACTATTTTTTGTCCGTTCAGGTATCAGATCCAACCTTTTTTTTCTCATATTTTCTTCACGGGAAGAAGAAAATGAAGGACGAATCTGCTTATATTCTTTCCTTGCACGCATCACGGCACAAGCATTATCCCAATCACCTTTCAGCAAAAAAACAAATGCCGCCACATAGTCCAGGCAAGCCCGGATACGCATCACTTTATTTAACTCCTCTGCCGGGAGATTTTTATACAACATGACAAGGTTATTACGGAAATTAAGAAAGGTCTTTCGGGGGTTCTCTTTTTTAAGTGTAGCCCCACCTACATGATAGACCTTACTTTGAGGGACACAAACAATCTCCCGTCCGCGAGAGCGTAACCTCCAGCACAAATCAATTTCTTCCATGTGCGCAAAGAAACGTCCGTCCAGTCCGCCCACTTCCTTATAATCGGAACGACGAATAACCAAAGCCGCGCCTGTTGCCCAAAAGACGGGAATGACCTTATCATACTGGCCTTCATCCTTCTCAACCACTCCCATTATACGTCCACGACAAAAGGGATAACCATATTTATCCAGAAAGCCACCTGCCGCCCCGGCATATTCAAAATGATCTTTTTGCCGCCAGCTCCGTATTTTCGGTTGGCAAGCAGCAACTTCCGGATGAATATCAAGATATGCAATCATCGGTTCCAACCAATGTTCCGTTACTTCAACATCCGAATTTAAAAGAACAACATAGTCGGCTTCCACCTGCTGCAAAGCCAAGTTGTATCCGTCTGCAAAACCATGGTTCTGATCCAATAGAATCACCCTAACCGAAGGAAAATCCTGTCGGAGCATCTCCACCGAAGCGTCCGTAGAACCATTATCAGCCACACAAACCTCTACCCCCTCTCCTTTCGAATACCGGACTACCGACGGAAGAAAAGTGCGAAGCATATCACACCCGTTCCAATTCAAAATGACTACTGATACTTTCATTGCTTTTGCTTCTCTTTCAGCCTTTCTTTCTCCTGTTCCACGATGTCCGCCCATTCTTCTCTGGAGGCTTTCCAACGCTTATGCGACCACAGCCAATAAGCCGGCTCCCGACGGATTGTCTGTTCCAGATACCGGGCAAACATTTCAGTAATTTCTCCTTCGGCTGTATCCTTAGGAGTTTCCGTCATCAATTTAAATTCCGCTTCACAGTATCCTCTGCGTTTTTTAGTCAGTTCACAGTAAAAGACCGGGAAATTCATCATCTTGGCAATCCGTTCCGCCCCATTCAAGAAAGCTGTTTCCTGACCTAAAAATGTAGTCCAATACCTGTCATTACCACTAGGCCACTGGTCGGTTATCAAACCGACAACCATTTTCTTTCCTTCACGTTTCAACTTTATAATCTCCCGTGCAGTAGAATGCTTAGGAATATTGTATCCCCCGAAACGAGAACGGATACGTTTAAACAGTTCATCCAGATATTTATCTCTTAATGGCTTATAGACCTGTACGGGTACATCTCCCGGCTTCATTATTGCTCCCATTCCGATCAACCACTCATAATTGGCATAATGCGGAATCATCACAATAATCCCGCCATACTTCTCCGTCAGTTCGAGATATTGTTCCGTATTCTTGTAAATCATCCGTTGGCAAAGATCTTCAGCCGACATGTGCAGAAGTTTTAAGTCTTCAAGCATATAATCCGACAGATAACGATAGAATTTACGCTCTATCTGCAACCTTTCAGCGGGAGTCTTTTCCGGGAATGACTTCGTCAAGTTTCCTCTGACAACCTTACGGCGATATTTTCCCACATAATACATCAACAGATAATTGAAATCCGAAAGTATATACAGAACCCGAAAAGGAAGAGCTGAAAACAGCCACATTCCAGTGGATACCAGCCAATAGATAAATCTCGATTTCATACTTATATCAGAATTGTACCTTTAAGTGCTGTCTTATCTTCGTTAAAATCTCCCAAACGGACATTGATTACCTGATTATCCAATGAGTTGTCCGCTTCCACTTCAACACGGATATAGTTCTCCGTAAACCCATGCATCGGAGTCCCCGCTTTTGATTTTTCCATTAAAACCGACATTGTCTGCCCGATATGTCGGGCGTAAAAAGCCTGCGTTTTCTCATCAGAAAGCGCTAACAGCCGCTGACTGCGCTGATGTTTTTCTTCCGGAGAAACAACATAGTCTATTTTCAATGCCTGCGTGCCGGGACGTTCGGAATAGCTAAACACATGCAACTGTGTCACATCCAATCCGGCGATAAACTGATAAGCCTCCTCGAAGTATTCCTCCGTCTCGCCGCGAGTACCCACAATCACATCAACACCGATAAAAGCATCCGGCATCACTTCCTTAATCTTTCTCACCTTCGATGCGAAAAGAGCGGTATCATAACGACGACGCATCAATTTCAACACCTCATCGCTACCGGATTGCAACGGAATATGAAAATGAGGCATAAAACTACGCGAACGGGATACGAACTCAATAATTTCGTCTGTCAGCAGATTTGGCTCAATGGAAGATATACGGTAACGTTCTATGCCCTCAACCTGATCCAATGCTTTTACAAGATCAAAAAAGGTTTCTCCTGTTGTCTTACCGAAATCTCCGATATTGACACCTGTCAATACAATTTCTTTTCCGCCTTCGGCAGCAGCTTGCCCAGCCTGTTCCACCATAGAAGCGATTGTTCCGTTACGGCTACGCCCACGGGCAAAAGGAATCGTACAATACGAACAAAAATAATCACAGCCATCCTGCACTTTCAGGAAAAAGCGGGTACGGTCTCCACGGGAACACGAGGGTGAAAATGAACGGATATCTTTGGTTGCAGTAGTAAAAGCCTCTCCTTCTTCATGTTTTTGCAGGTTGCCGAGATACCGGAGCAAATCACTTTTCTGTTCAGCACCCAACACGACATCCACTCCTTTTATCTGTGCCACATCGCCGGGTTTCAGTTGCGCATAGCATCCGGTCACTACCACAAAAGCACCGGGATGTTGTTTTACCAACCGATGAATGGCCTGCCGGCACTTCTTGTCCGCCATTTCCGTCACCGAACAGGTATTTACCACACAAATATCTGCTTTTTCTCCTTTACGCGCAGTTCTGACCCCTGCTTCACGCAAGATTTTACCGATAGTTGAAGTCTCTGAAAAATTCAATTTGCAGCCTAATGTATAATAAACGGCTGTCTTATTTTGAAACACAGTGGTATCTATCATAAGCTGTTATAAACACATATTTCGTGCAAAGTTACACATTATTATTAGTAAAACACTTTAGGATACGAAAGTTTATTCCTATTTTTGCACAATTCACTAAAAAACGTGCAATGATTAAAGAGAATTTCATTAAACTATACGAAAACAGTTTTCGTGAAAATTGGGATTTGCCCTGTTACACCGATTATGGAGAAAATACCCAATATACGTATGGTCAGGTAGCCGAAGAAATCGCCCGTTTACACCTGTTATTCAAACATTGTAGCCTCCGAAGAGGAGATAAGATCTCCGTTATCGGCAAAAATAATGCCCATTGGTGCATCGCCTATATGGCAACAATTACATACGGAGCAATTATTGTCCCTATCTTACAGGACTTTTCCCCAAACGATGTTCACCATATTGTCAACCATTCCGAATCAACTTTCTTATTCACCAGTGACAATATTTGGGATAACCTGGAGGAAGAAAAACTCACCGGATTGCGTGGTGTATTCTCATTAACCGATTTCCGTTGTCTCTACCAACGGGACGGAGAAACCATACAGAAATTCTTGAAGAATCTTGATAAAGAAATGCATTCTTCTTATCCGCAAGGATTCAGCCGTGAAAATATACAATATACCACTTTATCCAACGATAAAGTAATGCTCCTGAACTACACTTCCGGAACGACCGGTTTCAGTAAAGGAGTCATGCTGACAGGTAACAACCTGGCAGGAAACGTCACTTTCGGTATTCGGACCGAGTTACTGAAAAAGGGAGATAAAGTGCTTTCTTTCCTCCCGCTCGCTCATGCATACGGCTGTGCATTTGATTTTCTGACAGCGACAGCAGTCGGAACCCATGTCACCTTGCTCGGTAAAATCCCTTCTCCCAAAATCATTATGAAGGCCTTCGAGGAGGTGAAACCCAATTTGATTATCACTGTTCCATTAGTCATCGAAAAAATATACAAGAACATCATTCAGCCGCTCATTAATAAGAAAGGTATGAAGTGGGCACTCAACATCCCCTTGCTTGATACGCAAATCTACAATCAGATACGCAAAAAACTGATTGATGCACTGGGTGGCCGTTTCAAAGAGATTATTATCGGCGGCGCAGCTATGGACAAAGAAGTGGAAGAATTTTTCTACAAAATAAAATTCCCTTTTACTATTGGTTATGGAATGACAGAATGTGGTCCCCTTATTAGTTATGCTCCATGGAATGAGTTCGTTCTAGGCTCCTCCGGAAAGATTCTGGACATTATGGAGGCACGCATCTACAAGGAAAGCCCGGAGGCAGAAACCGGAGAAATACAAGTCCGGGGCGAGAATGTAATGGTGGGATATTATAAGAATCCCGAAGCTACAAACGAAGTATTCACCGAAGACGGCTGGCTACGTACCGGCGACCTCGGCACAATGGATGCAAACGGCAACATCTTCATTCGCGGACGATTGAAAACAATGATTTTAAGTTCAAGCGGGCAGAACATCTTCCCCGAAGAACTGGAAACCAAACTCAACAACCTGCCTTTTATCCTTGAAAGCCTTGTTATCGAGTACAACAAGAAATTGGTGGCACTTGTTTATGCTGATTATGAAGCATTGGACTCTCTCGGGTTGAACAATCCGGATAATCTGAAAACAATTATGGATGAAAATCTGAAGAATCTGAATAACAGTGTGGCTGCTTATGAAAAAATCAGCAAAATCCAGCTATATCCTACAGAATTTGAAAAGACTCCGAAACGGAGTATCAAAAGATATCTATATAACAGTATTACAATAGATTAGCATGTTTTAAAACATAAAGCGAAGGTGTATTAACCAACCTTCCGAAAAAAAACATAAAAAAAGTTGGCTTTTAGAGAACAACATATTGAAAAAGTACATACCTTTGCAGCGTTTTAATAAAGCAATTGATTGTATTACGTTTTTAAAAAGCAAAGAAAATGAAAAAATTAGTTTTAATGGCAGTAGCTATCGTAGCTGTATCATTCGCATCATGTGGTAACAAAGCAGCAGACGCTGCAAAAGCAACTGCAGATTCTATCCGTATCGCTGACTCAATCGCAGCAGTAGAAGCAGCAGCAGCTGAAGAAGCAGCAGCAGCAGCTGATACATTGGCAACTGATAGCGTAGCAGCTGAAACAGCTGAATAATTCAGAAACTGCTAGAGAGAATTGAAAGTCTGACATGCGAAAGCATGCACAGACTTTTTTTATATCTTAAATCCAAGTAATTACGCTATTTAGTATAGGACTTCTCTACAAAAGGAGCATTTAATAAATAATCAAGGCTCACCTCTACGCTTTCCTCTACCGGCATACTATATTTTTCTATCTCAGCAACAAGATATTGAACTCCCGCTGTCTTTGCATTCTTAAAGATAGCATCAAAACCGACCATTCCACTTTGCCCGATTTCTCTATGATCTTTGATGTGGAATATCTTGAACCTACCGGGATACTTATTAAAGTAATCTACCGGACTGTTTTGTCCGCGAACGACCCAATAAACATCCATTTGGAAGAAAACATATTCAGGATTCGTATGTTCCAGCATATAGTCATACATCACCTGACCTTCCACTTTCTGAAATTCATGTGCATGATTATGATAGCCAAACCGCAAGCCTTGTTGGTTGCAGCGCTTACCTATTTCATTGTAATAAGCACAATAAGTTTCCAAATCCTTCAATGTTTTAGGAACATCCATCCAGGGAGCTACGATATATTTCATTCCTGCTGCCTTATGGTCGGCGATACACTGATTCCACCATTCAAGTGATTTTGAATAATCACCGGAAGCCAGTTCCTCTTTCGACAATCCACGTGTGCAATGCGAAGACAAAACTTTCATTCCGGCCGATTCGACATCCTTCTTGAATTGTCGGGGAGTTCTATCATAAAATTTTCCATTATTATAATTAGCCGCTTCAACACCGGTATATCCCATTTTTGCCAATTTCGCGAGAATGGCAGTATAAGCCGGATCACATTTTCCGTCCTTATTGTCTACCCTATTCAATATATCTCTAACAGAATAGAGCTGAATAGCCACTTCTTTCTTAGTTTTCTTAGTCTGTGCCGTCACTGCAACCGGAATCATCAGAAGAGCAGCTAACACACATAAGCAAATTCGAGTCTTCATATAATTAGATATCAGGAGTTTACAATGATTCAAATTCCACAAGCAAACAAACATAAATTCATTCACTTGCGGAATTTCGAGTTATCTATGTGATTAGTCCAATACCTTCACGCGGATATTACGGAACCAAACATCATCGCCGTGATCCTGCAATCCGATAAAACCTTCGTGATTATCACCACCACAGTTATTCAGCAGTTCAAATGCCAAAGGCCATTTTTCTTCACTAAATTTACTTGCCTGCAACATATCAGTCCATTGTTTTGTCCACAGATGATACTCAAGTACATTCTCATCATTTTGTCCATGGACAACTGTACCTTTATAAACCATAATCTTAGCCTTGTTCCATTCACCGAACGGCTTGGAGTTTTGAGGAACTGCCGGAATCATGTCATACAAAGAAGCCGACTGACGATTGTTATCCTTACCCAATTTTGCATCCGGATGATTGGCATTATCCAAAATCTGATATTCAGGTGCAGAAATATAGATAGGTTCAAGCACATCATTCCCGTCTTTATCCTTAGAAGTAATTTCCTGAGCTAAATACAAGATACCGGAATTACTACCTTTAGCAACCTTCCACTCCAACTCCAATTCAAAGTTTTTAAACTTATGAGCAAAAATCAGGTCGCCGCCATCAGCGTCTTGCGCTTCACCGCCACCGGTTCCGTTAAATTTGATACAACCGTCTTCAATAGTCCATTTAGCAGGAACTTTGTCTTTTCCATAACCACGCCATCCGTCAAACGTCTTACCATCAAAGATCGTGATGTAACCGTTTTCATCAACAGGCAATTTCAGACTATCCGTTTCGGGTGCTTTCAATGATTTTGAATATGCCAATGCTACTTCATTGGGTTGATCGGCCTGAGCACTTCCTGATTTCTGACCACCGCAAGCAACCAAGGCTCCTGCTGCAAGACAAGCTAAAGGGTAAAATACTTTCTTCATACTAATAGTTATTTAATTTTTAATCTTTTAATTTCTTTCATCTATTCTTACCGAGGCATATCGGGCAATCTCCACCCTTCACGATAATTATGTTTCACCAACTCGGCAGCAAACTGTTTTGCATTAACCGGATCTGTCCAAGTCTTGTCAAATGTCGGGTGACCGTCGTGAATATTGAATCCGTCTTTTACACAAGTTCTAAGAGTTTCCGTATCACTGATATTCGTAAAGCACATATTAACACCGTCCCATTCCAACGTTTTGTTCAAACCCTGCAAGCGGATAGCCAATACTCCCATCACTACCATTTCATTCATCGGACCTGCCTCCGAGAAGTCAGACTTAGTCATGACGCGGCTTGACTTATCTTCTTTACAGGCACGTACCCAATCCATTTCGTGACCACCATTCATCGCATTCGGTACACGGCGGCAAACTTTCGGAGCATTCGGCACGCGGCCCGACAACAAGAATGGCTGCTGACCGTAACATCCACAGATCAATGTATCTTTTGTTCCGTGAAAAATAGTCAGCCCACCACCAGGCCCCATTAGCTGTTTTCCTTCCGGAAATCCTTTCGGACGTTCAGGCATCATACCACCGTCATACCAATGAACTTCAACTTCCGGCAACGCAACTTTCGGCATATTATCACGGGCAGGGAAAATCATTTTCACATGCTGTGCCTGCGGAGCACAAGCACTCAACAACAAAGTAGAAGAACCTTCCACCTTTGTAGGGTAACCCAGTTTCAGAGCTCTGAACGGTTGATGCAGGATATGACAAGCCATGTCACCCAACGCACCTGTTCCATAGTCCCACCAGCCGCGCCAGTTCCAAGGGTGATAAATTTCATTATACGGATTCAACTTAGCCGGACCGGTAAATAAGTCCCAGTTCAAGGTACCAGGAATACGGTCCGCCTTTTCTGGAGCATTTAGTCCTTGCGGCCAGATAGGACGGTCAGTAGCACATTCCACCTTAGTCACTTCACCTATCTCGCCATTCCATATCCATTCACAAACTAAATCTGTCCCTTCATCGGATGCTCCCTGATTACCCATTTGAGTGGCTACACCAGTCGAAGCAGCTAATTTAGTCAACAAACGAGATTCATAAACAGAGTGAGTCAAGGGTTTCTGGCAGAATACATGTTTACCCATTGTCATTGCATCGGCAGTGATGATAGCATGCGTATGATCGGCAGTAGCAATAATTACCCCATCAATGGATTTACCCATTTCCTCATACATCTTACGGTAATCCCAGTATTTCTTTGCTTTCGGAAATTCATCGAATACCCTTTTTGCATATTTCCAGTCCACATCACAAAGAGCCACAATGTTTTCCGTACCCTTTACTTTATTGATATTGGCATGCCCCATGCCACCAATACCTACGGCTGCAATATTTAATTTATCACTGGGAGACACGTGTCCGTGGCTCATACCTAGAATAGAGCTTGGAGCAATGGTAATGCCTGCCAAAGCCATAGCGCCCGTTTTAAGAAAATCTCTTCTCGAAATGTCTGACATAATTAGTAATTTTAAGGGTTTGTTATTTGTGGTAGATTACTATGTAGCAATCCGTATCCATTTTTCATATTTTTTCTTCGTTCCCGGATTTGTTCAAGCGTACGTAGATCACCGATAGCCGGTAAATCGTGCATATGTGCGTTTTGGAGGAATTTCCATGCATATTCGGATGCAATAGCAGAGTCACGCAATAATGGTAAGCGCGGGTCCCGTTGCCCGGCTTCGATAGAATCGGCAAACAAATCACACAATACATCAATATTTTTGCCACCGAAAGGTTTCTCAACGCGAAGTGTCTGGTTCACCCCATGCAAATCGACTACAGCGGTAGTAAAGTCATGTGTCATGCGTACAATGCCCTCTGTTCCGATAATATCGACGTATGAATTATGTGTCTGGTCTTTAGATAATTGTCCATAAACGAACCCCTGCGTAATATCAAAAACTACTCCATTCTGAAAAGTCCCGTGACATTGAATCCACCATGGGTCTTTGTAATTCCACATATTCACTCCTTGGGCGTTCCATGTCCGATATTCACATCCGGCATACGAACGGGCAATATCTACATAATGCATGCCACAATCATGGAAAGCAGGACCTTCATATTCATGCCCTTCACCCGGTGCTAATCCAGGCGTCATGTGGCAAATACGAATAATAGCCAACTCACCGATTTCGCCCTGCCGAATATATTCTTTCATCAGGTTATGATACCAGGAATTTCGCAGATACAAATTCACCGTAGAAAAGACATCTGAACTTTCGGCCATTTCCACGACTTTCCATTCATTTTCCATTGTATCTGCAACAGGCTTTTCTGCAATGATATGTTTTCCATATCGAATGGCCTTTTCTATTTGTTCCATTCGGGAGTCAGCTAATGTAAAAAGCCCGACAACCTGCACACTTTCATCTTCAAAAATTTTCTGATTATCTTCTATTACATAAGATTCCGGAGATAATTCTTTTGCCAATTCACGTGATGCAGGATTCGTATCACAAATATAGGCAATATCCCATCGCCCACTTTTCCGCATCGCATCCCAGTAGAATCTTCCCATTCTACCAAAGCCGATTATTCCTACTTTTATTTTCGTGCCTAGCGAGAATTGTGTATTCATAAAACATAGCAAATTTAAGTGCAAACAATATAAATCGGTCAATTTTCATTATCAAGCTAATTAACCGGAAACTGATATTGCAAAACTAGCCAAATAAACAATACTTCATTTAGCTTACACGAATTTATGTAGACTTAAAAAATATATTATCACTTAATAATCAACACATTAAGTATTCAAAGGAGGGCTAAAAATGTAGAAAGATTGGAATTTTTTTTGTGTGATTCGAGGTTTATCTTTCATCTATGAGACAAATTTTCATAATTTCATTTTCAAATTCATCCCGATCAACAGCAGATTTATTCCTCATTTTTGTACGATAGTTGTAAACAGTACTAGTAGAGCAACGAAGGAAATTTGCTATCTTCCCACTATCCGAAATTCCCAAACGTAACAAGGCATAGATACGAAGTTCCCTATTCAATAATGTATCAGTTTTTAAGACAATCCGTTCTTCTTCTTTCAACAAAGCATTGAAATCGGAAACAAAAGTGGGATACAAATTAAGAAACACCCTATCAAAACGGGCATATAATGCGTTAAGTTCCTCATCAATAAGTGCCGACGATTTTAACTTCTTAATTAGTTCATCATAATATTTATTGATAGCATATTTATACAGAACATTCTGATATTTCTCCATTTTACTGATATAACTGAAACATACATCAAAAAACTCAGCTATATAATGTTCCTTTATATTATTAGTTTCCGACAACTGATTATTCTGTTCGTTCAACTGATTATTCATAATATTCAGTTTCTCGTTCAATCGCAAAAGTTTTTCATTACTCTGCACCAACGCCCGCTTTATCTTCAGAATCTTTCTCATCTGAATATAAATACATATCACCAACAAGACCAAAAGAAAAAGAATGATACTGGTTGAAATAAGAAAAGTAATCAAATTTGATTTTGACCGGGCCTCCTCTGTCTGGTAAGCAGTATTAATAATAGAATAGAACTTATAAATTTCCATTGCACGGAAATGAATACCGGAAGAAACAACATCATCAATAGCAGACTGTGTAAACTTAAAAGCGTCAGACAAATTCTTTTCTTCGTACTGTATCAATGCCAATGCTTGCAAGGAAGCGGTTTCCCGTGTTGCGTTCCGGATATCCGCAATAGCAGACATCATCAGGTACTTTTTTCTCTCATCCATTTTTTTCTGATGCCAGCAGAAGGATGCATACGCATGAGTAATCATGGCATAATGAGGCGTCCCCACTTCCTCCGTATCTAATAATTCCCGAAGGACTGTTTTCGCTTTTATGGAATCGCGCCCTCCATAATAATATGCCCGGGATAATTTATAATCAAAAGAAGTTTGATCCAGAAGAGATAGTAATGAATCCTGATATACTGCCCGCTGCTTCCCATAGCGACTATTGGCAGTGATAGAGTAATACTCCCAGAAACGGGAATAAGTTTCATAATAAACAGATAACAAATCTTTGGAAAGTTCTGAGGTTTTTATTTTTTCCAAAATCAACTCCGCATCCCTATACCGACCGCACATAGAATATAAAAGACTAAGCTGCAAAGATGACTGGTTCTTTAAATCCCTGTTATTCAATTTACGGGCAATCTCTAAATTCTGATCGACATAATGAATGGCCGAATCAACGACAAACTTCTTATATTCGTTACATAACTGAAAATTTATCTTATATTTTTGTTCAAGAGTCAGGCCTGATCCCTTCAGCAGACATTTAATCCGATTGATCCGTTGCTCTTTTTGTTGAATGAAGAGTGGTTTTTCATCTATCATCCTGCGCAATGAATCCGCTAGAGACTTCAATTCATCATTCGCATAAAGAGCACTGCCAATTCCTAAAGTAATCAGCAGAAGCAAAAATTTCTTCTTCAGAAAACGACATTTGAATCTCATAATATTAGCAGGAATAATAAAAAAAGCGATTTATTCATCAGAACAAATCGCTTTTCGTATATGAAGTAAATTTGCTCTTATTCTGCAACTACTTCGAAAGGAATTTCAACAGAAACTTCTTTGTGAAGTTTCACTACTGCTTTGTAGTTACCTACTTCTTTCACAGTGTCTTTTACAACGATGATCTTTCTGTCAACTTCGTGACCCAGCTTAGCCAAAGCTTCAGCAATCTGGATATTGCCAACAGAACCGAAGATAGTACCGGTTGAACTTACTTTAGTTGCAATAGTCAAAGAAACACCTTCCAACTTAGCAGCTGTTGCCTCAGCATCTTTCTTGATTTTCTCAAGTTTGTGAGCACGCTGTTTCAGTTCTTCAGCCAACATTTTCTTTGCAGAAGGAGAAGCGATCACCGCTTTTCCGGTTGGGATCAGATAATTACGACCGTATCCGGATTTCACGTTTACGATATCGTTCTTATAACCCAAGTTTACAATGTCTTCTTTTAATATAATTTCCATACTTTTCCTCCTTCTTATTTCATCATGTCAGTTACATAAGGCAACAATGCCAAGTGACGAGCTCTCTTCACAGCCTGCGCGATACGGCGTTGAAACTTCAAAGAAGTACCCGTGATACGACGCGGAAGGATTTTACCTTGTTCATTCAAGAATTTCTTCAAGAATTCAGGATCTTTGTAGTCGATGTACTTAATACCGCTCTTTTTGAAACGGCAGTATTTTTTCTTCTTAACGTCTACTGACGGCGGAGTTAAATATCTGATTTCTGATTGAACTTGTTGTGCCATGATTAATCCTCCTTTTTGTTTGATTTAACACTTCTTCTTTTAGCAGCATATTCTGCAGCATACTTATCCATCTTAAAAGTCAAGAAACGGATAACGCGTTCATCACGACGGAAATTAACTTCCAACTTGTCAATTACAGTAGGATCTGCATTGAACTCAATCAGTTGATAAAAACCTGTAGACTTTTTCTGAATTGGATAAGCCAATTTCTTCAGTCCCCAGTTTTCTTCATTGATAATCTCAGCACCTTCAGCTTGAAGAATACCTTTGAATTTTTCTACCGCTTCCTTCATCTGAACATCAGATAAAACGGGAGTTAAAATGAAAACGGTTTCGTATTGATTCATACTTCGTTTAATTAAATAAATAAATTATTTGATTTTAAATGCGGGTGCAAAGTTAGACAATTTATTTTGAACTACAAACATTTAATCTTTTTTTGTATCCGAATGTAGGAATTATCCGAGAAGTGGCTTACCTTTGCAAAGTTGTTTAAACAATAATTTCATGATAGAGCAATTTAACTTTGATATCCGGCTTATATTCGCCATACTGAATGGCAAAGTTTCCGCAGCAATCAATCGGAAACTATACCGTAACTTCCGTCAGAACGGATTGGAGATCAGTCCGGAACAGTGGACAGTGCTTATTTTTCTATGGGAAAAAGACGGTGTTACCCAACAAGAGTTGTGTAATGCAACTTTTAAAGACAAACCCAGTATGACCCGCTTGATAGATAATATGGAACGCCAACACCTTGTCGTGCGCATTTCCGATAAAAAAGACCGTCGTACCAACCTGATCCACCTGACCAAAGACGGGAAGGAGTTGGAAGAAAAGGCGCGTATCATAGCAGGGCAAACACTGAAAGAGGCACTCCATGGTATCACCCTCGAAGAACTGAGTATCGGGCAGGAAGTGTTGAAAAAGGTATTCTTCAACACGAAAGATTAAACTGTAAAACAACCACACAATTCATAAAATCCACTAAATCCTGTCTTTATAATGGATTTTTTATCCAAATAATTTCGCCCGTTAAAGAATTATGCTTTAATTTGTGACTGGAATATAATAATCTATTAAAATACACACACATGAAAGGCTTATTAAAGAACTTAGGATTGATATTAATCTTGATCGGAGTAGTTATCCTACTGGCTTGTTCATTTACAGGCAATGTAAACAACAACGCCATTCTGGGTACCTCAGTAGTACTGGTAGTACTGGGACTCATTTCTTATATCGTTATTAATAAGAAGATCGCTGATTAATTTCGTAGAAATCAATAAAAAATCCCGAAAACGAATGTTTCCGGGATTTTTTATTTCCAGTTATCGGATGTCTTTTCATTAAGATTCAACCTCCGGTGTAATTAACTTGTAACCCTTTCCGTGAATATTGATAATCTCAATAGAATCATCTTCTTTCAAGTGCTTACGCAATTTCGTAATATACACGTCCATACTACGTGCATTGAAATAGTTATCGTCAATCCAAATTGTTTTCAAAGCAAAGTCACGTTGCAGAATCTCATTTGCATGTGCGCAAAGCAAGCCTAGCAATTCAGATTCTTTCGTAGTCAACTTAGTTTGTTTGCCTTCCGTAGCCAGAATTTGCTTCTGAGTGTCAAAAGTAAACTTACCAATCTTATAGATATTGCTTTCTTTGTTCTTCTTTCCACGAACACGTCTCAAGATTGCTTCAATTCTAAATGTCAATTCTTCCATACTGAACGGTTTGGTGATATAATCATCCGCACCAATCTTAAATCCTTCCAGGATATCTTCTTTCAGCGTTTTAGCTGTCAGGAAGATAATAGGAATTTCAGCATTCGCTGCACGGACATCTTGTGCCAGAGTGAAGCCATCTTTTTTAGGCATCATAACGTCAAATACACACAAGTCATATTTATTCTTCAAGAAAGCCTTATAACCGGCTTCTCCATCAGGATATAACTCAGCAGAATAACCTTTTGCCTGTAAATATTCTCTTAAAAGCATGCCAAGATTTTCGTCATCCTCGCATAATAAAATACGCAGTTTCTCGTCCATATCAATTATTTTTTAATAAAGGTAATGCAATAATAAATTTAGTTCCCACGTTCAGGTCACTTTCCGCCCGGATCGTCCCCTTATGTTCTACGATAATTTTCTTCACATAAGCCAATCCTAAACCAAAGCCCTTCACATCGTGCAGATTACCTGTATGTACACGATAGAACTTTTCAAATATCTTTTTCAGGTTCTCCTTCTTGATACCAATACCGTTGTCCTGTATCGAAATCATCAGTTTACCCGACTCATTCCACGTTCTTACTTTCAGTTCCAAATCCTCTTCCGGCTTCTTATATTTCACCGCATTATCCATCAGATTAAAGATTACATTTGTAATATGCATCTCATCCGCAAATATAACAGGATCAGTAGCCTCAAGGTTCGATGTTATCTTACCATTATACCGTTCCACCTTCAATGCAAAAGTGTTGACAACTCCCGTAATCAATTCGTTCGCATCAATCTCTTTCATCTTCAAAGTCGCCTTCTGACGGTCGAACATCGACATCTGAAGCACTTTTTCCACTTGGAAACGCAACCTCTTGGTTTCATCATTAATGACTCCCGATATATGCTGGAACATCTGTGGAGATTTACCTACCGCCGGATCTTTCAACATTTGTGCCGCCAAGGAAATGGTCGATATCGGTGTCTTAAATTCATGTGTCATATTATTGATAAAGTCATTCTTCATCTCCGTCAGCTTCTTCTGCCGGAATACGATATAAATCGTAAAGATAAATGTCACCAACAATACCAGCGTAAATATCAACGACGGAATCATGAAGCTCACCGAATCAAAGAGATAATCCCTTCTCCCCGGAAAATGAACTTTCAAAACACTCGTCTTTGCAGGTGGATCATTCTTAAACAATGCCTGCTGATAAGCCTCATCACTTCCTTTCTCTTCATAGTCCGCACAACGATAAACACTTCGTCCTTCTTTATCAAGCACTTCATAATGGAAAGGCAGATCTATACCATTATTATATAAATTCGCTTGCAAATAACCGTTCAAATCCCCGAACCGAACCCGTTCTCCAATTGATTTGTCACTTGCACGCCTAATCATATCCAAGACCACCTCATCCAGCAAAGCCCGCTGATACATATAGCGATTCTTAATAGCCTCCAACATCGAATTAGAAGTCTGGGGAATCGTATTTCGCCCACGTACCATTACTTTAGGAAGTTCGGACGGTTTGATAGTCATTACTCTCATTTCAAAATCAGAAATAATTTTTCCATCCCGTGACTTCACTTTGAATCGTTGTGTTGACTGAACCACATCATCCTGTCTTAATGAAGAATTATTCTCAGTCAGAGCTTTTCTTTCTGCTTCTGTAATATCTTCAACCAACCAACGCTGGGTTTCAGCATATTCTACATCCTTGGAAACCTGGCTCAAACTATTGCGTACAGCCGAGTCAAACTGTTCCTTCCGGGTTTTCATCATTTCCTCTATATAACTTACCTGCAAATACAGCAGGCTAAGGAAGGAAAGCCCCATTACAATACCTAATATCCAAATTGTTGACTTCTTCATAGCAACAAAATTAACACTCCCTAATTAACACTCCTAACACATTAACTTGATTTAACCGGAACTTTCCGGAAATTAACCGTAAGAGGCTATTTAGGTTGTATTCTGATTACTACAACAATAAAACCCCTTCTTTGGTTTGCAAATTTAATAAAAAATTAAATCTTTTCCTTGCGTTTTTCTATCTTTATTAATCATAGTTAAACAAAAACCGTCGTCTTTTACTTAAAAAAGACGACGGTTTTAACAGTATCAAGAGAATTACTAGTTATTCTTCTGTCTGTTTAGCTTCAAAATCCTTAATCAACTTATCCTGAACATCTGTCGGAACAAGCTCATAACTAGAGAACTTCATAATGAACGAAGCACGGCCGCCGGTCAGCGAACTAAGAGCAGTAGAGTAAGATGACATTTCCTTCAAAGGTACTTTAGCCACTAGCTTTTCAAAACCTTTTTCACTACTCATACCCATAATCATGGCACGACGTCCCTGGAGATCCCCCATTACATCACCCATTTTATCAGACGGCACAAATACTTCTACATCATAAATCGGTTCCAAAATCTTCGGGCCTGCATTTTTGAAGGCTTCGCTGAAAGCATTACGCCCTGCAAGCATGAAGGAAATTTCATTTGAATCTACCGGGTGCATCTTTCCATCGTACACAATAACACGAACGTCACGAGCATACGAACCTGTCAACGGGCCTTGCTCCATACGTGCCATAATACCTTTCAGGATAGCAGGTAAGAAACGGGCATCGATAGAACCACCTACGATACTATTAACAAACACCAGTTTACCACCCCATTCCAACGGCACTTCTTCGGTACCTTTCACATTTATCTTAAATTCCTGTCCGTTAAACTTATATGTATCGGGCACAGGCATACCTTCTTTGTAAGGTTCTACAATGAGATGCACTTCACCGAACTGACCGGCACCACCAGACTGTTTTTTGTGGCGATAATCTGCACGGGCAGCTTTTGTGATCGTTTCACGATACGGAATCTTCGGTTCTTCATATTTCACCTGAAGTTTCTCGTTATTTTCCAGACGCCATTTCAAAGTACGTAGATGGAATTCACCCTGTCCGTGCACCAGCGTTTGCTTCAGTTCTTTTGATTGTTCAATTACCCATGTCGGATCTTCCTCGCGCATGCGGTTCAAGATAGTCATCATCTTTTCCACATCAGCCTCGTTCACAGGTTTGATCGCACGGGAATATTTTGAATTCGGATATTTGATAAAATTAAACTTATAATCGCAGTCCTTCCCGTTCAGGGTATTACCCGTTTTCACGTCTTTCAGTTTCACGGCAGCACCAATATCACCGGCTTGCAGTTCTTCCACTTTCACACGGTTGCCACCGGCTACGACATAAATCTGTGCAATGCGTTCTTTCGAACCGCGGTCCGCATTCAACAAGTCGTCTCCTTCGCGCACTTTACCACTCATTACTTTAAAGTAGGAAACTTCACCGATATGCGGTTCTACACTTGTCTTGAAGAAATAGAGAGATTCCGGACCGTTAACATCCGGAGCCACTTCTTTACCTTCCGTATTCTGTACTTTCGGCATTTCGGAAACAAAAGGAACAACATTTCCCAAAAATTCCATTAAACGACGAACACCCATGTCCTTACCTCCACAGACACAGAATACCGGGAACATACCTCTTGCAACCAATCCTTTACGAATGCCTTCACGCATTTCGTCTTCCGAAAGAGAGTCTTGTTCGAAGAACTTTTCCATTAGCCCTTCATCATTTTCGGCAGCGGCCTCCACCAATGCTTTATGCATTTCCGTAGCCTTTTCCAGTTCTTCGGCAGGAATATCTTCAATCACAGGAGCCCCACCCTCGGGTTTCCACGAATATTTCTTCATCAACAGTACATCAATCAAAGCATTGAAACCAGGACCGGTAGAAATAGGATATTGGATAGGAACAACTTTAGAGCCATAAGCTTCTTTTAATTGTTCCAGGATATTATCATAGTCGCATTTTTCGTTATCAAGCTGGTTGACTAGAAAAATAACAGGTTTATTCAGTTTTTCTGTATATCGGAAGTGATTTTGCGTACCGACTTCGACGCCGTATTGGCCATTAAGAAGAATAATTGCTGTGTCGGTCACATTTAATGCAGTTACAGTACTGCCTACAAAGTCGTCCGAGCCCGGACAATCTATAATATTGAGTTTTTTATTGTTCCATTCTACGTGGAGAACGGTGGAGAAAACGGAGTAACCATACTCTTGTTCAACAGGGAAATAATCACTAACAGTGTTTTTTGCGGCAATAGATCCGCGACGTTTTATAACACCACTCTCGAAAAGCATCGCTTCCACGAGAGTGGTTTTCCCAGAGCCAGAACTTCCCAACAAGGCAATGTTCTTGATTTCATTAGTCTGATATACTTTCATAATACACAAGATTTAAATAATTACTTAGTATGACTCACATACCATTCATTTAGTGTTGCGCAAATTAGGGATTTATTGGGGGAAAAACAACATTTAGGGCAGTGTTACTAAACAATGTTATGTAGCATATACTTAACATGAACAATTCCGCTTAGTATAAATTTGCTTCCTCAACAGAAACAATTTAATAGTTCATTACCTATTCGGAAATATTCATATACAGCGGTGTTTTGTGTTAAGAGAAAACAATTCTTTGATATATTATCCGATAATAGTCTTACTTTTGCACCTACAAAACTCAAACAGCATAGCTATGGCAGGTATCTATCTTCATATTCCTTTCTGCAAGACCCGTTGCATCTATTGTGATTTTTACTCGACTACCCGTAGTGAACTAATAACACGCTATATACACGCCCTATGCAATGAACTGGAAATGAGGAAAGAATATTTGAAAGAGGAAAAGATAGAAACTGTTTATTTCGGCGGCGGTACTCCTTCCCAATTAGGAGAAGAAGATTTCCAACAAATATTTAAAGCCATACAAAAGCATTACGGACTGGAAGATTGCCGGGAGATTACCCTGGAAGCCAATCCGGACGATTTATCAAAAGAATACCTGCAAATGCTATCGGCTCTTCCCTTCAACCGCATCAGTATGGGAATACAAACTTTCGATGACGCAACTCTCAAATTATTGAAACGCCGCCATAATGCCCGGACTGCCACCGAGGCCGTCCGCAGATGCCGGGAAGCCGGTTATCAAAATATCAGTATCGACCTCATATACGGACTGCCGGGAGAAACCAAGGAACGGTGGGAGAAGGATCTTCGACAAGCTATCAGCCTGAATGTAGAACACATTTCCGCTTATCATCTGATTTATGAAGAAGATACACCTATATATAATATGTTGAAGCAACATCAAATATGTGAAGTAGACGAAGATTCCAGTCTGGAATTTTTCACGCTACTGATAGAATATCTTCAAAAGGCAGGATACGAACACTACGAAATATCCAACTTCTGTCGTCCCGGCTACTATTCCCGTCACAACACTTCATATTGGAAAGGAATTCCTTATTTAGGATGCGGACCTTCTGCACATTCTTTCAATGGAACAACACGCGAATGGAACATTTCTTCTATCGACCGCTATATAAAAGGTATTGAAGAAGGGCAACGGGTCTTCGAAACCGAGTATCTCGGCCCGACCACCCGTTACAACGAATTTATTATCACCACCATGCGTACCGTATGGGGTACCCCCATAGAAAAGCTAAAACAACTGTTCGGGATTGAGATATGGGAGTATTGCCGGAAAATGGCAACTCCCTACCTGAAAAGCGGCAAATTGGAAGAATATGAGGGCGCTTTACGCCTGACCCGTGAAGGGATTTTCATTTCCGATAGTATTATGAGCGATTTACTCTGGGTAGACTAAAAAATTAAACTATAAGCCGATGACCGAATCTGAAGTTAGAAAGTTATTACGGCAAATGAAGGAGCAGGATTCGCAAACTGCTTTCCGCGACTTCTACGACATGACTTATGACCGTCTTTTCCGTATTGCCTACTATTACGTAAAGCAAGAGGAATGGTCACAAGAAATCGTACTTGATGTTTTTCTCCGACTCTGGAAACAACGGGACACACTGCTCGATGTAAGAAACATCGAGGATTATTGTTTCATTCTAGTCAAAAACGCTTCACTCAACTATCTGGAGAAGGAATCAAAGTACACCACTGTCCATTCTTCTTGCTTGCCGGAACCGCAGGAACAAAGTTGTTCACCCGAGGAGACATTAATTACCGAAGAATTATTCGCTCTTTACGTCAAGGCGCTTGACCGCTTGCCGGAACGTTGCCGTGAAGTCTTCATCCGTATCCGAGAGGAACATCAAAGTTATGCCCAAGTAGCCGAGGAGCTCGGTATTAGCACCAAAACCGTAGATGCCCAACTTCAGAAAGCTGTCAGCCGGTTGAAGGAAATGATTGCAAGCAGTCAGATAGAAAGTTATTAAGAAGAAAATGGAATACGTTTATATTTAACCTTTATTTGCTAAATACGAATAGGGAAATTCTGGTTACCTCCGGTCTTTATCAACAAATAAACCGAATAGAATATGAAGTATACCGATACAGAATTGGAAACGATACTAAGCAAGCTCATCGCTTCCACACGCTCGCCACGTGGGCGCTTTTCAGCAGTAGCCAGCTATCCGCAGTTGGAAAAGCGACTAAAACCACATATCCGGTGTTTATTCCCGACGCGTATGCGTATATTGGCAGCAGCGGCAGCTGTTATTCTGCTCTGTCTTTCGGTAGGAACAGTATATTTATATATGCAACCGACTTCACTCCAAACAGTATCCACAATGGCCGAAACACGTAATGTCATCCTGCCCGACGGCAGTTCTGTACTGTTGAACCGTCATTCGTCGCTATCCTATCCGAAGCGGTTCAAGTCGGACAACCGGGAAGTACAACTCACCGGAGAAGCCTATTTTGAGGTTAGCAAAGACCAGAAGCACCCGTTTATCGTACAGACCGAGCACATCAACGTACAAGTGTTGGGAACTCACTTCAATGTGGACGCCTATCGTAACAACCCGGAGGTAAAGACTACTTTATTGACAGGTTCGGTAGCAGTCAGCAATAAAAGTAATTCTGTCCGCATGATTTTGAAACCGAATGAAATTGCTATATATAATAAGGTGGGAAATAAACTGACCCGTCAGGTGACGAAAAATGCAAAAGATGAAATTTCCTGGCGAGACGGGGAGTTTATATTCGACAATCTTCCCTTAGGAGAGATCGCCCGCGAACTGTCCAATTCATTCGATACGCCGATTCATATTGCCGACACGTCACTACAAAGCTATCGGATTTCGGCACGATTCCGCAATGGAGAAGACTTGGAAACAATTTTATCTGTACTACATCATGCAGGTTATTTCAACTATTCACAAAATAATAAACAGATTGTCATTACCACTAAACCAGACTTAAAATGAAGATAATTTCCCAAGATTACCTGCCTGTCAGAACATTCATCCTGATAGGCATGGTACTCCTTACCACTACACAGACGTACGCCCAAAATATAAATACACGTCTTTCGTTTACACTGAAAAATGCCACTCTCAAAGAATTCGTCAAATTGATTGAAAATTCAACCGGGTATTCTTTTATCTATGGTGAAGAAGTGGGTATCAGGCACAAAATTACACTGAAAGCAAAAGAGATGCCCTTGCATGAGGTGTTGGACACTGTGTTTAAAGACGAACTTATAAGCTATCAATTCTCCGGACGCTACATCCTACTGAAAGAGAAAAAAGGACAAAAGCCCGTAAGCCGCAAGTTTACTATCAGCGGATATGTCACTGACGGGACGTCTTCCGAGACGTTGATTGGCAGTAACATCATTGAGAGTCATCAATATCAGGGAACCACCACCAATCCTTACGGCTTTTACAGTATCACACTGCCTGAAGGAGAAACCGAACTGCGTTTCTCCTATCTGGGCTATGCTACGGAAACACGCAAATTCACTCTTTCCAAAGATACTCTGCTGAATATCCGTATGCAGGGAAATACGCAACTGGAAGAAGTTATCATTATTTCCGACAAAGCTGAAGCCGGAGCAATAGCCACGCAAATGGGTGCCGTAGAGATTCCAATGGCACAAATAAAAAACACCCCAAGCATATTGGGAGAGGCAGACGTGATGAAAACCATTCAACTTATGCCCGGAGTACAAGCCGGAGTGGACGGTTCCGCCGGATTGTATATACGCGGAGGAAGTCCCGACCAGAACCTTATCCTGCTGGACGGAACACCTGTATATAATGTAGACCATTTGTTCGGCTTTTTCTCCGTCTTTACCCCCGAAGCGGTGAAAAAGGTCACTTTGTTTAAAAGTTCCTTTCCCGCTCGCTTCGGCGGACGACTTTCCTCCGTTATCGATGTACGTACCAACGATGGAGATATGCAGAAATACCACGGTACGTTCAGTATCGGACTGCTAACCAGCAAGATTAACCTGGAAGGGCCTATCATCAAAGGAAAAACATCATTCAATATTTCAGCACGTCGCTCCTATCTGGACTTACTGGCAAAGCCTTTCATGCCGGATGATGAAAAATACAGTTATTACTTTTATGACATGAATGCAAAAATTAATCATAAGTTTTCTGACCGGAGTCGGATGTTCCTAAGTGCTTACCACGGGAAAGACCATTTTGCAGCCGATTATGACGGTAATACCGACTTTAAGGACAGAAGTAATATGGGGTGGGGAAACACGATTGTTTCCGCCCGATGGAACTATATTTTCAATAACCGGTTATTCAGCAATACAACAGTTTCCTATAACAACTATTTATTCGACGTTAACGCATACACCAATAACCAGTATTCTACCGGTGCGGGAGCAATCATTCTCAACCGTTATTCCTCCAATTATCATTCCGGTATTACCGACTGGAGTTACCAGATTGACTTCGATTATAATCCAACGCCTGCCCATCATATAAAATTCGGCACCGGCTATCTTTTCCACCGTTTTCAACCGGACGTAACGACTTCTGTCATCTCAGACAAAACCGATAACAGAATAGACAGGGATACCACTTATCATAATGCAAACAACAGCAGGATTCATGCACACGAAGTTACAGCCTATGCGGAAGATAACTTCAAGATTGGTTCCCGCCTCCGGCTGAATCTAGGCCTGCACCTTTCCCTGTTTCACGTACAAGATCAGAATTATCTCTCCTTACAGCCACGCATTTCGGCACGTTATCAACTTAATAAGGATATTACTATCAAAGCATCTTATACAAAAATGAACCAATATGTGCATTTGTTGTCGTCCATGCCTATCGCCATGCCCACGGATTTATGGGTCCCTGTCACAAAAAAAATAAAGCCGATGCGTTCTCACCAATATGCTTTAGGCGGATATTACACAGGTATAAACGGTTGGGAGTTCTCGGTAGAAGGTTACTACAAAGATATGCGCAATGTACTCGAATACAAAGACGGTGTCAGTTTCTTCGGTTCTTCCTCCGGCTGGGAAAATAAGGTAGAAATGGGAAAAGGACGATCGGCAGGAATTGAGTTTATGGCACAAAAGACAGCAGGAAAGACAACCGGATGGCTGTCATACACTCTTTCAAAAAGCGACCGTAAGTTTACGAAAGGAGGCATAAACAACGGTGAGTGGTTTCCATATAAATATGACCGCCGACATAGCATTAACCTCACTATTAATCATAAGTTCAGCGACCGTATTGATATTGGAGCCTCTTGGGTATTCTACACGGGAGGCACCAGTACCATTCCGGAAGAGAAGACTACTGTTATCCGCCCTCACAATGGTGCAAACAACGGTTTTCTATGGTATGGAACCTACGATAATACCAATAGTTCACCTACTATCGGAGATGTGTCTTACATAGAACATCGTAACAACTTCCGCCTCCCTGCAAGCCACCGCCTCAACTTGGGAGTGAACTTCAATAAAAAGACCAAACACGGTATGCGAACCTGGAATATCAGTCTATACAATGCATACAACGCCATGAATCCGGCATGGGTATACCGAGGCCACAACAAACAAGGACTAAGCGTTATCAAGAAATACACCTTACTTCCACTGATTCCTTCTTTTACTTATACTTATAAATTTTGAATATGAAAACTATTTTTTACCTATCTATACTGTTCGTTACAGTCACAATGATGTCGTCCTGCGAGAATGAGTTACCCTTCAACATCAACAATAATCCGCCCAAACTAGTGATGAATGCTTTGATTAATGCGGAGAGCACGGATAATCTTCTTTTCCTCAACTTCACAAGTAAAGAAAATAGTACTCATGTACAAAATGTAACCGTAGAGGTACGTATCAACGGCGAACTAAAAGAGAGCCTTCGCCCTCTCCCACCCGAGACGGAAGGTAATCCACAATGCAGATTCGGCATTACTTCCCGATTTACCCCCGGAGACGCAGTGCGCATTGACGCTATTACCGACGACGGACAATATCATGCATGGACGGAAATCAACGTTCCCCAACGCCCTTTCGAAATAGAAAATGTCGATACTGTCACCGTTCCGCTTGCACAAAGCGGATATACCACAGAATATCTGCGCTATCGGATTACGATCAACGACCGTCCCAATGAAACAAACTATTACCGTATCGTGATAGATAAGCAGACTACACTTTGGGGATATAACCACGAAGAAGGAGGAGACGATTACATCTATTGGACAAAACACAGTTATAACTTCATTGGCCGCGAGGATGTCGTTCTTACAGACGGACAACCCACCACCGGTGATGATGAAGATAACGGACTATTCGATACAGCTAAAAATATTTATGGTGTATTCGACGACACCCGGTTCAGAAACACTTCCTACACTATGACAGTTTACAACAATACTAAAATCGAAACAGGTAGCGATTCCGGATATTTTTCAGGAATGGATGTCATTATCCGCTTGATGAGTATCACAGAAACGGAATATTACTACCTGAAAGCACTTAATTTAGTAGACTCCGACGCTTACGATGAAACAATCAACGAACCGATCAAATATCCCAGCAATGTGCACGGAGGTACAGGAATGGTAGGAATCAGCACGGAAGTTACTCAGACGATTCATATTATAAGTAGCGCTCACTCAAAAGGTAACCTTGCTCCACCAGTCCACGTTTATCAGTAAGCTCCAGCAATACGCCCTCACGAATCAGAGTGAGCCGGTTAACAACTTCCAGCACTTTTCCGTAATTATGATCGCTGATCACAATCCCTTTATTTACCGAATGCTTTTTTATCAGCTCTATCAGTTTATCCGCCAAATGAAAAGATAAATAATCAAACGGCTCATCCAACAATACGAATTTAGTGTCGCCAAGCAACAGTAACTTGGCTTCCAGATATCTCCGTTCACCTCCGGAAAGCTGTGAGACACGTCGGTCCATACACGATTGTGCCACTTCATCATCTTTATAAAAATCAGACACGACATCCGTATCCAAATAATAACGTACCAATTGTTTCATTTTTTGATGTTTAGGCAGATAACCTTGCTGCGGCAAGAAAGCAATCGTTCCGGAATGTCGGTAAGGAGCCGGAAGAATTTTGCATCCATCCAAGCGGATAAACTTCCTGTCGGCTTTCATTGTACCGAATATAATTTGCATAAGTACGGATTTCCCCGTGCCATTTCTGCCGAACAATCCGATGACGTCTCCCGTATTGATTCTCAGGTAGACATCCGACAGTAGTTGCCGGGTACCGAAGTTCTTGATAACACTATCTATTTCAAGCAAATGATGCATAATTTCATAATCCAGAGAATGAACCAATAAACAGCAAATACGGAAATTATCAAATTCCGCTTCGGAATACCGGAATTATAATAAAAATAGTAGGCTTCCTTTTCAAGAATTTCCTTGTAAAGCAAACTTGCAACAATACCCAATCCCCCTAACATATAAGGAAAAGGTTCAAAAAATATACTCCAATCCCACTTTACTATAAGAAGACTGGCCAACACGGAGAAAGGTACATTGATTTTCAACGTACTGAAGAAAAACAAATAATATAGTTTTATCCTCCGCATTTATCTTGTATTGATTTGCTGCCAAATATATTAATAAAATAGGGAATCTTACTACAATCGGTCCTCCTATTTCAGCTTTTACCTTAAATTCTCCAACAACTCCTTCATCCGAAAGAAAGTTCCCGACAGTTTTAATTAGGAGCAAAGCACTTTTTCAACTATCTTTGCAACCAAAAACGAGTACAGACTATGTTTATCATCATTGGAATTATGCTGACGGGGATGCTGTTTGGTTATCTATTACGTAGCAAACGTCTCACGTGGATACATAAAATAATCACTTTCCTTATATGGGTACTGCTATTTCTGCTAGGTATTGATGTAGGTGGCAATGATATTATTGTCAAAGGATTGCATACATTAGGACTCGAAGCACTTATTATTACGCTGGCAGCGGTTATCGGCAGCACATTATTCGCCTGGGGGCTCTGGTACTTATTGTATATAAGGAATAGAGGAAAGGAGACGAAAGCATGAAAGGCAGCCTGATTATCGTCTCATTCTTTATCGTGGGTACCCTGTGCGGATTCTTTCATCTGATTCCTTACGACTTTACTGACAGTAAACTTAGTTATTATGCTCTCTGCGGTTTGATGTTCTGTGTAGGTACCAGCATCGGAAATGATCCGAACACCCTGAAAAGTTTCCGCTCACTGAATCCCCGTCTCATGTTCCTGCCTATCATGACAATACTGGGTACACTGGCAGGGTGTGCCGTAGCAGGATTCTTCATGAGTCAACGTTCATCATCAGAATGTATGGCAATAGGAGCAGGATTCGGCTATTATTCGCTTTCCAGTATATTCATCACCGAATACAAAGGACCGGAATTGGGGACTATTGCATTGCTCTCCAATATCATGCGTGAAATTACAGCCTTACTCGGAGCGCCTTTACTAGTGAAATATTTCGGAAAACTAGCCCCTATTTCTGTTGGTGGAGCTACGACTATGGATACTACGCTTCCAATCATCACCCGATGTTCCGGAAAAGAATTTGTCATTATTTCTATCTTTCATGGTTTTGTGGTAGACTTCAGCGTTCCTTTCCTGGTCACATTCTTTTGTTCAATTTCATTCTAATAAAAATAGATAGCACGTTTATTCTTTTTATTATAGTCTCTTATGTAATTCTTTTGTATATTTAGCACATCAAACAATAAAAACGAATTTATTATGAATTCCCCCAAGTTTATCACGACAATTTTGTTCTGTTGCTTCCTCACGACAAACATCTAGGAATATCCCTATTTAACAGTCACCATTGTAGCTCCAAAGCCATATTCTTGGAAAGAGGCATCCTGATAGCGACAATTACTGTATTTCCGTTTTAGTTCGTCAATGATAGCTTTCCGAAGTACTCCGTCCCCTTTTCCGTGAATAAAAACAATCTTTTGTTCACGCTTATTCTTATAGGTTTCCATTACCTCCCGAAACTTATCCAATTGATAGTTTAAGATCTCACTATTACCCATACCTTGTGTGTCATCCAGCAATGAATCAATGTGAAGATCTATTTCGATAATTCCATTCTTACTCCCATGACCGGATTTCACGATCGGCTGCGATTTAGGTTTATCAACAGATTTCTTCTGTAATAAAGCAACTTGGATCTCCTCTGCGGAAACATAGACTTGCTTGGCCGGCATATCATCTTTCACAATATCATAAATTAAAGCCGGTTCTTCAAAGAAGTCAGAATCACCGAACGTATGAAGTTTATAGAACTTCACCGTATCAATACGTATTTCTACACTAACGGCAGGTTTGATAGCAGCCGTTTTACCATCCTTGAAAGCTACCAGTTGCACAGCTACCCGTTCCATATCATTCAGTACATCTTTTGTAAACTCCTCCAGCAACAGTTTTGTATTAGGTTCCACCAATCCGTGCGAACGAGTTTTCCATGCCTTTCCTTCTGCGCTCAAGTAAGTATAATACAGATAATAATTGCTATCATTCACCAAATAAGCCTCGAAAGGAGTAGTCATCATTGCTTTCGCATCTTCGGGCACATAAGCCAGAAAAACATTCAGTGTATCTCCACCACGTACTTCCGGTTGACGCTGAATGACAGGCATTTCCGGTTTTACGAGCTTGACAGGTCCTTCCGTTTTCGGAGTCGATGAACCAGGTTTTCGTTTCATGTTATAGTCATCCGTTTCTATCACTACGCACTCACGTATCGGCATCGGAATGTCAAAGCCGTCCGCATCTTCTACCAAAACAAAATCTTTTCCCTGGAATCCGGTTACGATTCCGCCACCTACTTCACTAAGGAAGCGTACTTTATCTCCTATTTTCATTGTTGCATATTCAATTTAAGTCCAAACTAAAAAATGAGTAACAAAGATAGAGATTTCTATTCAATTAAACCGGGATTTGATTCTAAAAACAAGGAACTCGCCCTTATTCGTCTTTTTTATTGTAACTTTGCCCAACGAAATACCCAACATATTATTTAAGATTTCCTATTAACGACGAGAACCGATGAAAGAACTTATTAAAGTAATTGCCTTTGATGCAGATGACACCCTGTGGAGTAACGAACCTTTTTTCCAGGATATAGAAAAACAATACACAGATCTGTTAAAGTCCTACGGAACTCCCGAAGATATTTCGGCCGCTTTATTTCAAACAGAAATGAACAACCTGAAATGTCTCGGATATGGCGCCAAAGCTTTTACCATTTCTATGGTCGAGACGGCTTTGCGAGTTAGCGGACGAAAGATTTCAGCCACAGATATCCAACATATTATTGAGCTAGGAAAATCATTATTAAAAATGCCTATCGAACTGTTGCCGGGAGTCAAAGAAACCCTGAAAACACTAAAAAAAACAGGAAAGTACAAACTGGTGGTTGCTACTAAAGGCGACCTGCTCGATCAGGAAAATAAACTGGAACGTTCCGGCTTAGCTCCCTATTTCGATCACATCGAAGTTATGTCCGATAAAACAGAGAAAGAATATCAGCGAATGTTGAACATACTGCAAATTACCCCTTCGGAACTTGTCATGGTTGGCAATTCCCTGAAATCAGATATTCAACCTGTCCTATCTTTAGGAGGATACGGAGTACATATTCCTTTCGAAGTAATGTGGAAGCATGAAGTGGTAGATAGCTTTACACACGTTCACCTTAAACAAGTAAGAAGATTCGATGAATTGCTATCTCTGTTTTAAAAAAATCCGGTTATTCTAAATAAATGGAGAAAAGATTATTGCCAAAACCGCATATACTTATCTTTTTCCTGATTCAGTACAGTTTCATCTACACAATCATTCGACCTGAACCATGAACACTCTATTGATGCGCTTCCTTTTTTAGCAGATTTACTCCAATTTCCTATCACTTGTCCCTCATGAAGAATAACCGGATAAAACAATCCATTATTGGTAAATGCCTTGGGATAATGCTCTTTCGGCAAAACATCCGTCCGGCCTTTATATCCTAACAGATATTCATCGTATGAAGGAAGAAGATGCAAACGACCGGACACTTTACCGCGAGTCCGGCAAGCCTCATGGACATACCATGTTTGTCCATTCCATTGCTCTGCCGTCAATTCTGATTCTATTAAATAGATAGCCTGTTTAGCCTCCGATACAGGCAGTCCGGACCACCATATAAAATCTTGCAACACTGCCGGAGCATGACTACGAAAATAACTCCTGGCCAAACGTGCCAGTGCTTCATCTTTTGTAATCTCCGGCACAGGCGGCACTCGTTCTTCCAAAAGAGCATAGGTATATTTTCCACCTTTATCTTCTCCGCTACAAACAATGCCTTCCTGCTCGGCACGTACCATAAACCGGGTCATACGATGATTATCAGCCTCAACCAAAATCCCCGAACAACAAAAGTGCTCAGCAATTTCTTGTTTGGTCAGGCTTTTGTTTCCGCAAAGAATCTTCTCCAGCAGATTATAACTTTTTGCATAAAGTTCATCAGTTATTTCCAAATCATACCCTTTGGCAAAAGAGTCATTAGCCGACTTGATGCGCCGGGCAGACAACTTCAGCATCCAACGAATATCCTCTGCCGCTACAAGATGCCATGTCGGACGCATTACATGAGTCCGCAAGATTTCACCTTTTCGCAACGCTTCCTCTACGGTCTGAATCGTTGCTGACTTCAAACGCATTCCCACTGCCCACTTTACCATAGAATAATTCTGTGCCTGCATAGCTCCCAACCAAGACACAAGCTCTTTCGGTTGGCAGAAAAGCGGATTCAACAACTGTTGATTCTGTAAACGGATATTCGGTATTTTCATTTAGATAACTTTTATTGCACAAATATAAAACTTCCTCGCTACAAACCAAGACAAACAACAGAATATTGAACTTTCAGAAAGAAGAATCAAAGAAAATGACTATTTTTGTCACCTCAAACCAAAGAAGACAGAAATGATGCTCTATAAACTCATCCCTCCTCCATCGGTAAAAGCAACGATCCTGTTGCCTGCCTCCAAAAGTATCAGCAATCGTGCATTAATTATCAATGCGCTGGGTAAAGGTATTTATTCACCGGAAAATTTGTCTGATTGTGACGATACACAGGTAATGATAAAAGCTCTCACCGAAGGGCAAGAGACGATTGACATCATGGCTGCCGGAACTGCTATGCGCTTCCTTACCGCCTATCTGAGTGTGACTCCGGGAGAACGGGTTATTACAGGAACGGCACGTATGCAGCAACGTCCGATACAGATATTGGTCAATGCACTGCGTGAGTTGGGAGCAGAAATAGAGTACGTCCATAAGGAAGGATACCCTCCTCTCCGTATTAAAGGTTCAGTACTGAAAGGGAATGAAATTACCCTGAAAGGCAATGTCAGTTCCCAATACATTTCAGCATTGCTGATGATAGGTCCGACACTCAAAGACGGATTAACCTTGCATTTGAGCGGAGAAATTATTTCCCGTCCTTATATAAACCTGACACTGCAACTGATGCAGGATTTCGGAGCCAGAGCCGTATGGACCTCCCCCAACAGTATTTCCGTAGCCCCACAATCCTACAAAAGCGTTCCTTTCAAAGTAGAGAGCGACTGGAGTGCAGCTTCCTATTGGTATCAGATTGCCACATTATCTCCAGAAGCGGAAATTGAACTAGTAGGACTGTTTCACAATAGTTATCAGGGAGACAGCCGGGGAGCAGAGGTTTTCTCACGCCTGGGAATAACAACGGAGTTTACCCCGCAAGGCGTAAAACTAAAAAAGACAGGTAAAGCACCGGAAAAACTGGAAGAAGATTTCGTTGATATTCCGGACTTGGCGCAAACATTTGTCGTTACGTGTGCTCTGTTGAACATTCCTTTCCGTTTCACAGGACTGCAAAGTCTGAAAATAAAAGAAACTGACCGCATTGCCGCCCTGAGAACCGAACTTAAAAAGTTGGGATACGTTATAGAGGAAGAGAATGACAGTATATTGATGTGGAACGGTGAACAATGTGAACCGGAAGAAACTCCAGTGATTACAACCTATGAAGATCACCGAATGGCGATGGCGTTTGCACCAGCCGTAATCTGTCACCCCAATATGCTAATTGCCGACCCGCAAGTCGTTACCAAATCATATCCCGGATACTGGGAAGACTTAAAGCAAGCCGGGTTTCAGGTTATAAACAGAGACTAGCTGCCCGGTACAGTGGAGGATTTCAATAAAGCATCAAAAGCCTATTAAATCAATTATATGGAAGGGGTACGCCAAAAAATGTAACTCCCCAATATAAAATAACAGAAATCAACAATTAATAAGAAAATAACCAAGTACTATAAGAACTTTCCGAAATACATTTAAGTCAATCAGAGAACTTTTTTTCATAAATACATCAATTATAGGTTTATAAATCAGAAATATAGCGTCAAAATCATGAACTATCTTCACGTCTCGCTGATATAAAAAACTCCCACTTCTGGTATAAGGTTTCCATAACATTACTTCGCAAATATAAGTACATTTTTTATAAAATCAAGCAGTAATACTAAAAAAAATAATAAAGGACTGTTTTAACAGAGTAAAGATTAGCATATATGAAAAAGATTTCCCCCTAAAAAGTATATTATAAGAGGCATATAAATTAACAACAAATGCCTTAGTTCTTATAGGACTTGGTATTTCCAGTAGCCTATTCTATCCGAATAATGCGCTTGCAGACTCTTACCTCACAAGTAAGAATGAAGTAACAACGACTGTCCAACAGACCAAAAAGATTACAGGTAATGTGACTAATACGGCAGGTGAGCCGATAATAGGTGCCACTGTATTAGAAAAAGGAAACACAACTAACGGTACTATTACCGACATTGATGGAAATTTTACAATTAACTTGCCGGCCAACGCAACGCTCAGTATTTCTTATATAGGATATATAACACAAGAAATACAAGTGGGGTATCAAACTTCTTTCAAAGTAGTACTGAAAGACGATACAAAAACATTGGATGAAATCATTGTTGTAGGATATGGTTCGCAAAAGAAAGCTAATTTGACTGGTGCAGTTTCTTCCGTGAAAATGGATGAAGCGCTGGGGGACCGTCCGCTTCTGAATGCTGCCGATGCTTTACAGGGAGCTGTTCCTGGACTGTTCGTTTCTAACGGCGGTAATGCACCGGGAACCAGCAAGTCTTTCCAAATCCGCGGAGCTTACTCATTAGGTGTCAAAAACTCGGACGGAACGTATGGAAACACAATCAAACCACTCGTATTGATAGACAATGTGGAAGGGGATATCGACATGATTAATCCGGAAGACATCGAATCTATCAATGTGCTGAAAGATGCTGCATCAGCTGCTATTTACGGTGCACGTGCAGCAGGAGGTGTTATCCTGGTTACTACCAAACGTCCGAAAGGTGCTTCCAGATTTGAATTGAATTACAACAATAACTTTGCATTCGGCAAGGCAGTGAACTTACCAAAACAAGCTCCTTTAATGGACTATCTGCAAGCCTATCTGGACTGTGGATACTCTGACGCATACTGGTCGCTAGGTTCACCTAGCGTCAGCAAATGGATGGAATACCTGACTGCATATCAAAAAGATCCTTCTTCATTCAACACAGTAGGCGACGGCATCTATGTAGACGAATCCGGAGTTCCTTATTATCTGAACGAAAAGGATTTATATAAGAATTTTATGGAGACCAGTTTCCAGATGACACACAACATCTCTGCAAGCGGAGGTACTGATAAACTCCGGTACCGTATCTCGGGAGGTTACAACTCGAACGATGGTGTCCTGATTTCCGACAGAGACAAATTCGAACGTATGAATGTCAATTCATTCATTTCTGCCGACGTGACAAAGTGGTTTACACAGGAGATCACAATGAGCTATGCCCATAGTTTACAAACCTCACCGGGAGGAATGGGAGGAGTATACAACACTCGTCTAGTTTCCTATTATCCGGAAGGTGAACTGCCTGCTTCCGTAAACACACTGGCAGACGAGGATTTGCCTCTCTTCACTCCCCGCAACCAGATATTATACTCAAACCCAGTAAACAACAAGAACGATAATCCGCGTATTTTCCTCAAATCCATTCTTAAACCTCTGAAAGGGCTGGAAGCGGTATTTGAATATACCTTTGATAAAAATATATATGATTACCACTGGTACACCGGACAATACGACTATACAACCATCCAGGGAGGAAGTTCCAAATCCTTCGTAGATGATTATCTGAGAAAGTACAAACAACATACGAACTATAATTCAATTAACGTATATGCTACTTATAACAAAGACTTCGGTAACCACCACTTTAAAGTAATGGCTGGTTTTAACCAGGAATCCAGCTATCAAGAGACATTGGATACGTACTCATACAATCAGGCAGTACTCGATGTTCCGGCAATGTCATCAGGAACAGGTACGATAAAAGCCACTGATTCATATAGTGAATATGCTATCCGTGGAGGATTCTTCCGCGTCAACTACAATTATCTCGACAAATATCTGCTGGAAGTAAACGGCCGTTATGACGGTTCTTCCAAATTCCCCAAGAGTTCACGTTTCGGATTTTTCCCTTCTGTATCTGCCGGCTGGCAAATTGCCCAGGAGAGATTTATGAATTCCACCCGTCATTGGCTGGACGGTTTGAAGCTCCGCGCCTCTTACGGTGTCATCGGCAACCAAAACATCAATCCGTACACCTTCACCCCGTCTATGAGCGTAAATAATAAAGCCACTTCATGGATTATAGATGATACGTATGTAACCTCTATCAGTTCCTTGCCCGCATTAGTAAGCCAGAATTTCACATGGGAGAAAGTAGGAACAATCAACGTAGGATTGGACGTAAACTTGTTCAACAACCGTCTGAGCGGAGTATTCGAATGGTATCAACGGAACACGAACGGGATGCTTGCCCCCGGTGTACAATTGCCTGCTGTTGTAGGTGCCAGTGCCCCCTATCAGAACACAGCCGATATGCGTACACGAGGTTGGGAACTTAGCCTGAACTGGAGAGACCAAATAGGTAAGGTAGGCTATCGAATCGGGTTCAATCTTTCCGATTATAAATCAGAAATCATTAAATATGACGATAATGCAGCTACCAAATTATTGAGCTCCTACTATCCGGGACAAACACTGGGAGAAATCTGGGGATATGTCGTAGACGGATATTATACTGTTGACGACTTTGTGGATACCTCTTCCTGGCAACTAAAAGAGGGAGTTACTTCTATCAACGGCTATAATGTACGTCCCGGAGATGTGAAATTTAAGAATCTACGTGACGATGATACTTCCACCAACGTAATTACCAGCGGTGACAATACATTTGACAACCCGGGAGATCGTAAGGTTATCGGAAACACAACTCCCCGTTACCAATATGGTATCAATCTCGGAATGAATTATGCGGGATTCGACCTGAATGTTATCTTGCAAGGTACAGGAAAACGGGATTACTGGATTTCAAATGTACTCACTTTCCCGATGAACGGTGATAACTTTGTTCCTCTTTTTGAAGGATTGAGTGACTATTGGATGCCTAAAGATCCTGATAACGGTGATTGGAGTGCAGTAAATCCTAACGCTAAATATCCCCGCATCTACGGTAATCGCGGCAACTCCGGTTCGAATCTGAGACAGAGCGACAAATATCTGTCCGATGCTTCCTATCTGCGCATCAAAAACATAACCCTATCCTACAAATTACCCAAGAAATGGGTAAACCAGATTTTCCTGAATCAGATGAAGGCGTTTGTCAGCATAGAAAATGTAGCAACTTTCACTTCACTACCTTCAGGTATCGACCCAGAGAGAATTGAATGGAACTACCCGGCATTCCGTACGGTTTCATTCGGAGTAAATATCACGTTATAAATTACTAATCTGATACATAGTTATGAAAAAGATACTATTATTTCTAACCCTTTTCACAGGGATGACATTGACGGGATGTAATGACAGTTTTTTAGAGAAATACCCCGTGACCAGCTTGACGGAAGAAAATGCTTTCCAGTCATACGACAATTTCAAAGCTTTCATGTGGCCTTGTTATGAAATGTTTTCCAACACAAATATAGCCACCTCCACTACCGCTATCGGACGTAATTCTCACTATCTCGGTGACGTATATGCCGGATATCTGGAACAAAGAGGTGCAAGCAGCCAAAATAAATATGCGTTTCAGACAGTGACAAACGCAACCTCCGGCAACGGCTGGAACTTTTCTTCCTTCATTCGCCGCATTAACATCATGCTGTCGCACGTGGATGACTCTAACATGACCGAAGAAGAAAAGAACCACTGGAAATCCGTGGGATATTTCTTCCATTCTTTCTGGTATATGGAATTGATTGACCGCTTTGGTGATGTTCCCTGGGTAGATACTCCGTTGGACGATACTTCGGAAGAAGCTTACGGTTCCCGTATGCCCCGCCTCGAAGTAGCGGACAAGGTATTAGACCGTTTGCTGTGGGCAGAATCGAATATCGGCAACACAGCGATCTATGAAAAAAAGGATGGTTCTAACACTATCAACCAGAACTGTGTACGAGCAGCCATTTCCCGCTTCACTCTTCGGGAAGGTACTTGGAGAAAGTACCATGAACTGGGAAGTTACGACAGATATTTCACAGAATGTAAGCGCGTTTCGAAACTGTTGATGCAAGATTATCCTTCTCTGTATACAGGAACAGACGGACAACCGGGTGCCGGTTATGGCGAAATGTGGACTACGGACGATTTGAGTACAGTTCCGGGCATCATCCTCTACCAACAATGGTTGGAAACAATCAAACCGGGACACTCATGTTATTACGAACACACTTCTTCCCACGACATAGAGATGCATCAAGGAACGGTAGATCTGTATCTTTGTAAGGATGGAAAGACTATTTCCAATTCAGAATTATATGCCGGAGACAAAGATATCTATTCGACTTTCCGTAACAGAGACCCACGTATGTACCATACTATCATGCCGCCCTATAAAGTAGTGGACGGTAAAGGGGACTATACCACATGGTCGTATACCAGCGATCCTGCCGACCGCGAATATATTGACATCATGGGTCCAAACGAGTCATGCAGTAATCCGGGAATGGGCATGAAACGCTTGCCGGGACAAAACTGGAGTGCTTCGTTAGTACGACGGGTTCCCAACTTGCAAGGCGGTGCACAATACACAATTGAAAGGAAGAAATACGGACCGCATGCTTATGTTGCCTGCCGTTCGGGATACTACGTATGGAAAAATTGGGATAACTGGGAAGAGAACTATAACAATGCACAGGTAAATACAGCCGATAAACCGATCTTCAAAATAGAAGAAATACTGTTGAACTATGCAGAAGCGATGTACGAAACCGGCGCATTTGACCAAAATGTAGCTGAAGAAACAATTAACAAGTTACGTACCCGAGCAGGAGTAGAAAAGATGACAGTTGCTAATATTGACGAGAATTTCGATCCCAAACGTGGCAAATACTATCCGAAAAACAATACAACGGGTATCTTGGTAGACCCTGTCCTTTGGGAAATACGCCGCGAACGCATCATCGAGTTAATGGGTGAAGGATTCGGTTTCTATGATGTGCGTCGTTGGAGAATGGCTCCATGGTTTGTAAATATGCAACAGAAAGGTATGTGGATATCCAAAAACGAACTAAGTTCACTAACCCTACTGAACGAAACGACCGGAACATCGGACGGCGCCAATGGTTCTATGACTGAAGGATATATCTATCTGTTCAACGATCCTATCAAAGAAGGTAAAGGATGGCTTGAAAAATACTACTTATATCAGGTTCCGCTGGAAGAAATCGCGTTGAACCCCAACTTAACACAAAATCCGGGCTGGGATAAAGAATAACAGTTAATATCGGCCTACTATAAATATTTCAGCTATTTCTCCTTCCCCCAGAGTAGAAATAGCTGAAGTTTTTTATAACAATGTACTGTTTCTAATAGCCTTCTTCATTTGCTATTTTCCATATCCAAAAGAATAAACCCTTCAGAACTTATTTCCTAAAGACACGTTGTAACAGAGAGTTATTCTTTTTCGTTCTGTATTCATATATACCCTGTTTCAGCTTTTGCACAACCTCTTGTAAATCTGTAACCAAAAGAGAAGTTGAATCTTGAGGAGAATCAAACAAAACAACTCTTTGATTCTTAGAATCTATATACATATTTCCAAAACGCCTTATAAAATGATTTGTCAGATAGCCATTATAAATCTCCTCTTTTAGAAAATAATCAGGCAATTTATACATACCAACACCAGTCAGATGCTGATTATTAAACTTCATTCCAGAAGAAAGTATTAGAAAAACCGAGTCATCCAAGGAAGTCGAAATCCGGCCATGCTCCTCCATTTCAGGTATTTTACCCGATGTTGTTAAAGGATAAGTATTATAATAATCTTCATATAAATAGTTCTTCAGTTTATCCTCCGGAGAAAATGGTAAAAGCAAATCACACATAAGCTTATAATCTCCAACTGAAACCGGTTGGGAATACAGGCCTGAGTCTAATATAAACCTCATTGGCATAGTATCATTAATCAATACATCAGCACACATATTGTTTCCACCACAATCTATTCGCATCTCCAAACAACTTGCTCCCAAAGATAACGGGATATCTACATCGTAATCAGCTATTAATAATTTATTTGTTCGAAAATTGAACAACCAATTATATTGATTTATTAAAGTGCGCCCTATAACTGCCCCACTGAGATTCTTACCACTTACACCATAGTGTTTCAGTTCCCCTACCGCAAAAATATTTGTTACTTTACTAGAGTCTATCTTTGAAAAATCTTTTTCTCCAATACAAAAAGGCACCAACACCGCTGGAACGGAAAAACGCCCGATAGAATCCTTTTTTTTAATTCCTTGCTCTATTTTCTCTGCCAGTTCCTCTTCCCTCTCATTTCGAAGATTATACTTTACTGCCAATTCAGAAAGAATAGTTGAGACTCCAGCCCCAGTGTCAAATATATACCAATGAACATCACCATTGATAGTCAATGGAACTTTAATATATGAATCATGTTCAAAAGTTACCTCAGTCCAACTACGTTTCTCGGCACAAGATATACCAAACAATATAAGTATTATCGTTCCAGCCAGATGTCTCAGCATAGTCACACATTTTGTTGTGTCAGAACTCTCTCTCATTCGACATTTTCCACATGTTAAGGAAGGACGCCTTAGTGATTTCCACAATCTTATCCCAATTCAGGCGGTCGGCATGATCAGACGGTTGGTGATAATCGGGATGTCCGTCAGTATGATACCAGATGATCGGAATACCAGCTTTAGCAAATGAACCGTTATCACTTCCTCCTACGGGATTATCCCATGCGCGGTAATCCGGTGACAACCGCAAACCATACTTCTTGATATCTTCTTTCAACCAATCTCCAAAAACCGGATGAGCAGCCGTATAAAAATAAACAACGTGTTCAGGCTGTTGCGGTTTGTTATTACGACCTATCATATCAAAGTTCAGATAGCCTTTGATTCGAGAGATGAAAGGGCAAGTTTGCACAAAATATTTGGAGCCAAGCAACCCTTTTTCTTCTCCGTCCCAAAATGCGAAGATTACATTTCTTTCCGGCTGCTTTCCACTGGCAACAAATGCCCTTGCTATTTGCAATACAGCGGATACACCGGATGCATTATCATCGGCTCCGTTATAAATCTGGTCTCCGTCGAGAGCTGGATCTATGCCCAAATGGTCAAAATGAGCGCCTACGATTACATACTCTTTTGTATTTTTACCGGGAATCATGCCTAATACATTTCTCATGGAAAGCTTTTGATGAACCTCCTGCTTCAGTTTAGCAATAGAATCGGGATGAACTTCGAGGCGACCTTTCTTTTGCCTTTCTTTGCGATAGGCTTCAAAAGGCTGGAAATAACTTTCATTCAGAGGCTGCACTCCTATCCATTGCAATAAAGAAACAATATATTCCGAAGCTACACGCGAGCCATGGAATCCGGCTTCGCGTCCCTGCAACTCGTCACCTGCTAAAAAATTAATAATAGCTTCAGTAGAAGAACGGCTAATACTTTGCAATCCTTTTTCCATGTGAGACTGAGCTGATACAAATAATGCAACATTACACAAAAAGAAAATTAACAAGACTTTCTCTTTCATTATATTCAAGATTTAAAGGTATATACGCAATATCGACAAACAAATATTCACACGATCAGTAGTTTCTCATTCATAAGAAGTCGCCTTTTTACTATCTTATTCCTCATCAACTATCCAATTTTTCTCTTTCAGTATTTCTTTTAAAGACTCCTTATTTCCAGGGTTATCACTATAAGAGATCCGGCATTGAGGAGGTCTCGGATATTCAGGAGTCGGTTTCGGAACTTGTCCTAAAGAAACAAACAAAGTCTTCAAGGCAGCCTCACCCAGTTGGTTGGAATGACAATAGAGATGTCCGAAATATTGTCCTTCCGGAACTAATAAACGGGTTAACCGATTATGGTCACAATGTAGTTCCCTTATAGATAAATGCTTAGTCAAATCAAGTTCCGTCAATCTGTTACCGGAACAACTTAACTCATTCAGAGAAGGGCAACACTCCAAGACATCGTCAACCGACTGAAAAGCACACCCACTTATCAGTAATGCATTAATCCCATTATTCTCATCTAGTTCCAGACTCGCCAATGCACTATTATATCCCAGATCCACAGAACTCAATTTGGGTAAACCTTTTAATGAAAAGGAGGAGAAACCATTATAAGAACAATACAATTCTTCCACTTCCGGATGATTGCCAAGCTCCATTGAAGTTAATTTAGGATTAGAATAAATTTGTATATTCCGTAATCGGGAACAATGCTCAACCTCCAAATGTTCCAAATCTGCGAAACTACCGATATTAATACTTTCTACATTAGGACAAAAAGTATTCAAATTCAATTCACGGGTATCGGTAATACTATTCAGAACCAAAGATTTCATTCCCGGCATATTCCCCAAATGCAAATCACTTATAGAAATCAACAGACCGCTTATATCAATAAGTTGTAGTTCTTCAGCCCAGATTCTTACGTTATACGATCCTTTATTTCCATATCTATATGTCACTCCGCCAGCCATCGAAGAAGGATCTTCAACTTTCTGCATTCGACCGTTTCCCCAGTCTATTACCATTCGTCCACCGTCTGCAACAATGTTCAATTGGCGCCAATCTCCTGTAACATTCACTGTAAAACGAATTGTATTTGCATCCGTTAGTGCCGGAAAATCAAAATCATCTCCAAACACACTATTATCCGTATCTTTACAAGAAATAAAGATAGTAGATAAGATAAATACGTAACTCCAAACGAACAATAGACTCTTTCGCTTCATTACTTATTATATTTAAGTTAGCAACGTACAAAAGTACGAAAGAAATAGATAGCAACTATAATAGAATACAAATAAATAAGTAACTTTGCCGAAAATTGATTTGATATAACTATGTGGATACTCATTATAAGTCTGATATTGCTGGGTATCATTGCGCTGATTGCCGGGTATATCCGCAACAAAAGACTACAACAGAAGATAGAAAGAGGCGAACTGGACCGTATGCCGGAAGTGAAGGAAGTGGATGCAGAATGCTGCGGCCAACACGAAGTATGCGAACGGGATAGCCTGCTGGCTGCCGTCAGTAAGAAAATAGAGTATTACGATGATGAAGAACTGGACCAGTTCATCGGTCGTGAAGGCAATATGTATACGGAAGAAGAAACAGAGCAGTTCCGTGATGTGTTATATACCACAAAAGACGACGAAGTTGCCGGCTGGATACGTAGTCTTCAACTTCGTGGTATCGAGTTGCCGGATAATCTCAAAGACGAAGTATTTCTGATTATCGGAGAAAGAAGAATATGAACCTATTACAATATACATTCTTTCAGCACGCCTTGTTGGGGAGCCTGCTGGCAAGCATTGCCTGCGGGATAATCGGCACCTATATTGTTACCCGCCGACTGGTGTTTATCAGTGGAGGGATCACTCACGCCTCTTTCGGAGGAATAGGATTGGGACTGTTTGCCGGAATTTCCCCGATATTGTCGGCAGCCGTCTTCTCCGTGCTTTCCGCCTTTGGTGTAGAGTGGCTCAGCAGACGTAAAGATATGCGCGAAGATTCTGCCATTGCCGTATTCTGGACGTTAGGAATGGCATTAGGCATCATGTTCAGTTTCCTGTCACCCGGCTTTGCCCCCGACCTGTCCGCCTATCTGTTCGGGAACATCCTGACAATCAATCAGACTGACCTCTGGATGCTCGGCATATTGGCTCTGCTGTTAACCGGATTTTTCTATCTGTTCATCCGTCCAATCGTATATATCGCTTTCGACCGGGAGTTTGCCCGTTCGCAAAAGATTCCGGTAGAGATATTCGAATATCTGCTGATGATGTTTATTGCGCTAACCATCGTTGCCTGCCTTCGTATGGTAGGTATCGTGCTGGCCATCTCGCTGCTCACCATCCCGCAAATGACCGCCAACCTGTTCACTTACAGCTTCAAGAAAATCATCTGGTTGTCTATCGGCATCGGTTTTCTGGGATGCCTGGGCGGATTGTTCATCTCCTACCATTGGAAAGTCCCTTCGGGAGCTTCAATCATATTCTTCTCCATTCTGATTTATGCCGTTTGCAAAATTGGAAAGAGTTGTTTCAAAAAACAGTCATAATAACAGATTAATATATGGAAATCAAGATTCAATCATTAGAAAGTATCCACGAAGCAGCCCGTGAATTTATCGCTGCTATGGGCGACAGCACTGTATTCGCACTATACGGAAAAATGGGAGCCGGTAAGACTACATTCGTCAAAGCCCTTTGTGAAGAACTCGGTGTTACGGATGTCATCAGTTCTCCCACGTTCGCTATTGTCAATGAATACCGTTCGGACGAAACCGGGGAATTGATCTATCACTTTGACTTTTACCGCATCAAGAAACTGAGTGAAGTGTACGACATGGGCTACGAAGATTATTTTTACAGCGGTGCTCTTTGCTTCATCGAATGGCCGGAACTTGTAGAAGAACTGCTGCCAGGCGATGCCGTAAAAGTTACGATTGAAGAACTGGAGGACGGAAGCAGAGTCATCAAACTATGACCGGACAATATATCGTACAAGGAATTTTTGCACTGGCAGGGATCATCTCCCTGCTGGCGTCATTGCTCAACTGGAACTGGTTCTTTACCACCCGCAATGCACAAACCATTGTCCGGAACGTAGGGCGCAACCGGGCACGACTCTTTTATGGAATACTCGGAGTTATCTTAATAGGAATGGCTATCTTCTTCTTTGTAGAAACACAGAAAGCTATAGCAATTGCCGTGACTTCATCTCCAAGTACTTATTAATCACATCAATCGAAAGATTCTCCGGCGTGGTCAATAAAGAATAGATTCCATTCTGCTTCAAGGTGGAAACAATCAACCGTTTTTCAAAAGCAAACTTCTCCGCTATGACATGGCGATAGTAGCCTTCCGTATCCCTGGCAGGGTTGGCGATATATTCTTTCAAATCGGCATCCTCGAAAAAGACCACAAGAAGACGGTGCTGACGATTCAGTTGTTTCAAATAAGCCAACTGACGGTTCATGCTCCCCATACTGGAGAAATTAGTATATAGCACCAAAAGACTGCGCTTGCTGACATGCTTGTTCAGATGAACACAAAGAGCGGAGAAATCCGTTTCGCCAAAAGTAGTCTGCTGGCTATAAAGATTTTCGAGCAATGTCTGCATATGCCCGGGTTGCTTGGAAGCCGGCACAAAGGTGTCGAAATGTTCATCGAAAGTTACCAGGCCGGTTTTATCATCCTTTCTCATCGCAACATACGAAAGCACCAACGATGCATTGACTGCATAATCGAGTAACGTCATACCGCGAAAAGCTTGCTGCATAATGCGCCCCTTATCAATCACATTATAAATTTGTTGGGAACGTTCATCCTGATAAACATTCACCATTAGCTCATGCCGGCGGGCACTTGCCTTCCAGTTTATCGTCCGGTAATCATCCCCTTTGACGTATTCCTTTATCTGTTCGAATTCCGTATGATGCCCCACTCTGCGAATACGCTTTATCCCCAATTCGGTCAGATTGTCGTTCATAGCCAGCAACTCATATTGGTGCAACATCAGATAAGAAGGATATACCTTGATATCCAACGGCTCCCCACAAGTATAACGCCGGGAAATCAATCCGATCCGACCGGTTACAAACACCCTGATCCGCCCGAAAGAGTAAACACCCCGCTGCGTAGGGCGGAGACGATAACTAATCGTTTTCCCTTCATTTGCCTGAAGCTGTATCCGGAAATTGATATTCCGCTGTTGGAAGATAAAAGGAATCTCGTCGATAATCTCCAAAGAGACGGGACGCGGATAACTATTTTCCACACGGATAGCCACTTCGTTTTCATCGCCATTGGAGAAACGGTCGGCACAGTGACGTTCTGCCTGAATCGCGTTGGTACGATAAAGTAGAAATCCGTCCGCCGACACTAACGCAATCAAAGCCACAAGCGCCCACTGCCCGACAACAAACAACGGAGCAAACGCATATCCGCTACCCAGAAACAGGATAACCAACACAAAGACAATATAGAAACGATTCGTTAAATACAACTTGTCTGCTAAAAATTAAGAGTTAAAAACTAAAGACCGTAATCGGAACATGACAGTTGGACTATCATGCATTATCTATTTCGGAACCTCAACCTTGTCAATCAAACGCTGCGTCACCTTCACCGGAGAATAGCCTTCCATTTCCGCTTCGGCAGTCAGAATCAGACGATGTTGAAGCACATACGGAGCCACAAACTTAATATCTTCCGGTGTCACAAAATCACGTCCCTGCAAGAGAGCATAGGCTTTGGACGCCTGCATCATAGCAACGGACGCACGTGGAGAAGCTCCCAGATACACAGCTTTGCTGGTACGTGTCTGCTGCACAATCAGGGCAATGTACTGAAGCAACGTGCGGTCAACAAACACATTCTTCATAAAAGCACGGAGCGTCAACAACTCTTCCTTCGTAAGAGCAGGTGTGATATCATCAAGTTTCACCAAGGCGGCATTGGAGTGATGACGTTCCAGAATATTCACTTCTTCATCCAATGAGGGATAATCCATAGTAATCTTCATCAGGAAGCGGTCGAGCTGCGCTTCGGGAAGTTTGTAAGTCCCTTCCTGTTCCACCGGATTCTGGGTAGCCAAAATCGTATAGAGTTCTCCCATTCGGTGTGTCGTCCCGTCAATACTTATCTGACGTTCTTCCATTACTTCAAACAAGGCCGACTGCGTTTTGGCAGGAGCACGGTTTATCTCATCCACCAATACAATATCCGCAAATATCGGCCCCTTATGAAAATCAAACTCATTCGTCTTCATGTTGAATACGGTCGTTCCCAACACATCGCTCGGCATTAAATCCGGGGTAAACTGGATGCGACTGAAGTCTGCATCAATCAACCGGGCCGTGAGACGGGCCAGCAACGTTTTCGCTACTCCCGGCACACCTTCTATCAGCACATGACCGTTTGCCAGAATAGCCGTCAGCACCAAGTCCACCGTTTGTTCCTGACCGACTATGACGGAGGCAATCCGTTCTTTCAGTCCTTGTATCTTCTCGGAAAAGAGAGTTAAATCTATCCGTTGTTCAGTGTTCTCTTCCATAAGTTTCTTCTTTATATATGATTGATTATTTCACTCATTTTATCTATATACAGTTTCATCTGTTCCGCAGAAATGACGCGGCCGCCGTAAATCACCGGGCGGACTTCGCGGACAAACGTACCGATTTCCTCCGCATCCATTCCCGTCTTCTGCGCAATCCGGCGGAAAGAGCGTTCATCGTCCGCCACTTCCTCTATATCCACCTGAATCTCTCTTCTCAATTCTTCCGCAAAGTAGATAAACTTCTTATGGACCAAGTCTGCATGATCTTTCTTCTGATAATACAGAGTCCCTATCAGTTCGGTAAACTCGAGGGATTTGTTTTCCGGTTCGCGGATAACCGGTATTACACGTTGCCGTCTCCGTGCCGTAAATATCATAAACAGCAGTATGGCAATCATCGTCAGATACAACGCCCAGCGAAGCGGTTGCCGGGAAAGAAGGTAACGGAAAGGAGACTGCTGCATTTCCGCCGTCTCTTTGACATATCCTTCGGTACGGACAACAGGAAACTCGCCCATTTGAGATAACAAGCGGAATATGTAAGCCGAATTATTCCCGTCGAGTATACCGTAATTGGTAAAAATCAAAGGAGTGGAGACAAGAATCACCTCCCCTTTCCCAACCGGACAGGTCATAGCTACAGGAACATAACGAAGTGTGTCCTGCTCCGATTCCGTAGATACGGAATCGACTTCTACCTCATACCGGTACTCATTCACATGAAGCGCTTTCCTCGCCAACTCTTTTCCCGGCAACGAATCGCCCCAAAAATAGGAGGAACAAAGCTGAGGGTAGAAATAGAACGTTCGCGGAGAATAGACTGCCGAATCTCCCACCCAGCATAAACTATCTTTTGCCAACAACGAAGTGGCATATTTCTTGAGAGCCAACGGACTGAAATAAAAACGATAAGATTCAAAGTTCAATGTATCCTTCAAGTACCGGCTGAACATAGTGCTCGCCAGCATAACCTTATTTCCCCGTTCCGCCATTTTCAGGAGAGACTTCACATCAATGTCCGTCAATGCCATGTCATGGGCAACTGCCAGTATTCCCCGGCTATGCAACGTGTCTTCCTCCTCCAACTGATAGAATGTCTTTTTCGACAATGTGTATCCATTGGGTAAAGAAGCAGACAACAAGCTATCGAACACCGCACATCCGAAAGGCTGGTCATCATAATGACCGAAAGTAGGTGTCCACACAAACTTCTTCGGCAGGTGATATTCCACAGCGAACATTATGACCAAAAAGGCTACAATGAAAATGATAAACCAGTGGCTTCCTTTCATACAGCGCCTCCTTTCTCTATTTCTTCCTGCAATGCCTGCATCTCACGGAAAAGTTCTTCCGTCGCTTCGAAGTTACCGTAACGTACCCGCAGGAAGTGGTTGGTCATTTGCCGGAAAGCCGGCAGCCGCACTTCATAGATATATTGCGTAGGTGTCTTATAAAGCTGCCAGTCAATACGTTCGGCGTCGCTCAACTGTTTCAGTGTCTGCAAATAGAGCAAACGTATCGCTTCCCTGTAATCCCGACGGGACAGTGCTTCATCAATGCCTTTCGGAAAATCAACGCCATAAATGGTATCTTCCTCAACAGTATACGGAAGTGAATTTTTATGCGAACGCATGAACAGTTCGGGACGTTTTTTGTAAACAAACCAGACAATCAGAAGCAAAAGAAGAATGGCCAGGCAAATCATGATAAGCCCGGAATACTCCTCCGCAAAACGGCTACCGAATATTTTACCCAACAACTCCCCGAACTGACCGCGAATCCACTCGAAAATATTAATTTCCGGAGTTATCAGCTCACGATTATAATCATACGCAGCATCGGACCGGAAAGCCGCAAGCTGTGCAGAATCACAAACCAATGTATCAGCCGGGGAAGTTATCATCTACCTGAACCTGTTTTTAGAGTTTATCAAAATTATCAATATCAGTTTCCACCGTAATGCTGTCCACCACTTCCGAGGCGTGCCCGTATTGATAAGCCATGCCGACAAAGGTGAAAATCATTGCCAGGTAAGCGCCGAATGTCTGAATAATCGCCATTAAGTAGAGGAAGAAACTATATCCTGCCGATACAGTAACCTCACCGCTTCCACCGACATCACTCATTGCAAAAAAGTACTTCACGACAGTAGCAATATACCAAGGCATCATCGTTACTCCTTGCAGGACGTTAGCTATAATTCCCATTAACAATGAAACTAGAAAGACACCTCCCCAAGTAGCAAATCCCAACCGGAAAGTTTTCTTGAAAGCCTCCATTAAAGTGATATCCTCAAACAAATAAATGGGCGCCAACAGAGCAAGCGGTACGGAGAAAGCTATGATAAACGGAATAGTCAGGAACAATGTGAAAGGCGTCAAAGCAACCAGAAGACCTACAAAAATACCAACAAACAGTACCAGTAATATACAAGCACCTGTCATCAGTAGCAGTCTTTTTATATTACGGAACAACCGAGGTTTCAGCATACCCAGAGTTACTCCCTGCAAGCGTTCTTCGCGTTCATTATATGTCCGGATCAGCCCATAGACCAACGATGTCAAGAGGATTATTCCAATCAGATAAAGGAACATATATAATCCATAATAAGAGCCGAAAGCAATGAGCGAAGAAGAAGACGTAGCCATTGCCGTACTACTTGCGATAGCGGATATCGACAATGCCCCGCTCATTAATCCGTTCAGGCTCAACGCCTGAATGAGGCAAAGAGGCAACAACAGATAAGTAGTAAACTTCAACAACAATTTCCAATTCTCTTTTAGAAAATCAAAAGAAGCGTTTAACTTTTCACCGAAAGGACGTTTCACATACATCGCGATCTTAGGTTTCTGTGATTCCATGTTTTTTTCTATTTGGTAAATAAATATAGTAGAAAATAATAAATGACAACGAAAGTAGAATGAATCCAAGCCTCAACAGATCCGGCAGTTCCGTATGTCGGGTGACAAAGCCTTCAATAAAACCTGCCATTACAAATACGGGAACGGTACCTATGACAATCTTTACTCCCTTCTTTGCACCCCGACGGAAAGACTCCAACCGTGAATAGGTGCCGGGGAAAAGCCAACCGTTACCTAAAGCCAGTCCGGCGGCACCAGCCACAATAATTGCCCAGATTTCAAGCGTTCCATGCAGCCAGATAGCAAGACTGGATTCCCAAAGCAAATCGTGCTGATAAAAGAAGGTTTGAAAGGCACCTATCATGATTCCGTTTCTAAGTAACATATATCCTGTACCGAAACTAGTCAACAGCCCCATTGCAAAACAATTGAAAGAAACCATCACATTGTTAAGCGTAATTCCCAGGAACATCGGCACTTCGTCCGAGACGTTGTAGACCGCCATTGGCTCACCGTTGGCAATATTATCCAAAGTCATATCCACATAGCCGTTCCCTAAAATCAGGCGGACAAAGTTCGGGTCATTCGCAGCGGATATCACTCCTATCAGCACGCTGACAATAAAGATAATGAAGGAAGTCAGCAGTTCACGCCGGGCATCATACATTGTCTGCGGAACTTCACGCGTCCAGAACGTGATGATTCGCGACCACTTTTCCCGTTTGTTCCGGTAAATCTCGTTATGCAGTGCCGAAGCAAGATTATTCAGATAGATAGTAATGCGTGAAGTCGGAAAATGTGTCTGGGCAAATGCCAGATCAGCAGTCAGATCCGTATATACGTCGGCAAGTTGGTCGGGAGACAAGCCCGCGGCCTGCTCCACTACCTTTTCGGTTTCCTTCCATTTTTCAATGTTCCGACGGATAAACGTAACTTCTTTCATGCTTTCCAAGGGATTTCGGATAAGTTTTGTCCGAAACCGGAAGCAAAAGTAAGAGAAATATGATATATTTGCAACGGAATCCTAAGAATGTTTAATCAGAAATGGCAGAATCTACGATTATAACCGGCCAATTCGTCCGTATCAGCCAGACGCCCGCCAGTATTGGCGAACGACTGTTGGCATTAGTTATCGATTATTTCCTAATCGTAATCTACGTATATTCTACTGCCACCCTCTTAACCGAACTGCGGTTGCCTTCGGGATTTACCCTCATTTTCTTTCTCTGCGTCATTTATTTACCGATACTCGGTTATTCTTTTCTTTGCGAGACATTCAACCACGGGCAGAGTTTCGGCAAGCGTATAATGAATATCCGTGTTGTCAAAGCCGACGGTACCACCCCCAGTATCAGCTCTTACCTGTTGCGCTGGCTGCTTTTTCCTATTGACGGTCCAATTACGGGCGGTTTAGGCATTCTGGTGGTCCTGTTGACAAAAAACAGTCAACGAATGGGGGATCTTGCTGCCGGAACAATGGTGATTAAGGAAAAAAACTATCGTAAGATACACGTCAGCCTTGATGAATTTGACTATCTGACCAAAGATTATCATCCGGTCTATCCGCAATCCGCCGATTTATCACTCGAACAGGTAAATGTCATTACACGAACACTGCAATCCAGTGAGAAAGACCGTCCGCGACGTATCTTGCTACTAGCCCAAAAGGTGCAGGAGTTGCTTTCCATAACTCCACGCGACAACAATCAGGAGAAATTCCTTCAAACAGTGCTTCGGGATTATCAGTATTATACATTGGAAGAGATATAAAGACTACTTTATTTACTGCCCGTTCCCTTTGTACCAAAGATCCGTAGCGATGCGTTCATTGTCGTTTCCGCACTTGGGAACTCTAGTTTCCACGGTTAGAAATTTCAATTTCCCTACGCAGAAAGAGGCTGTCTCAAAATAGAAAAATGAGGCAGCCTCTTTTATTTTGTATTATCCACTATGAGACCGGACACCGCGTTCTAGTCCGCTTGTCCCAGAGAGTCTCCGTATTCCATTTCTCCCTGAACCACAAAGAGGACTTCTTCGGGATCGTATTCTCCCATTTCATCCTTTTTGGCTTCTTTTACGATGTAAGCCACCACTTCTTCCAAGTCGATGTCAACGTAGCCGTCTTCATCGGGTTGAGCGTCGAGAATTCCACTTTCAGAGTAATACTCGTCGATTAAGTCAAGGAAATAATACAACTCATCGTCCGAGAACTTCTCTTTCAGTTCTTGAGGCAGATAGTTTTTGATAAACTCGATGGTCTTTTCATCATCGGCATCTGCTAATAAAAAATCGTCTTCCAGTCCCATATATTTTAAGTCTTAAGTATGATCGACTATAAAAGCTTCTTTACTTTTTCTACGAATACAGGTTTGCCGACTGCACCGACCTGCTTGTCCACAACCTCACCATTCTTGAAAAACAGGACGGTAGGGATATTGCGGATGCCGTATTCGGCAGCCATATCGCCATTTTCATCCACATCACACTTACCGATGATTACTTGTCCTTCAAACTCTGCTGCCAATTCTTCAATAATAGGAGCCACCATTTTGCAAGGGCCACACCAAGGAGCCCAAAAATCAACAACAACCGGCTTGCCTTCTGCAAGAACTTCCTTATAGTTGCTGTCTGTAATTTCTAAAGCCATTTCTTATAAGTATTAAGTTTATTATTAATATATATCTTCTCGTTTTTATTGCGCTACAAATATAATCAATTTATGCGGAATCCAAGTTCCGGACGCTCTTTTAAATATGTTATTAAATCTCTTCCCACCGAAAGTTTGATGGGGCGGGAAATCAGATCGACCGACATGTGGTTGGTATCGCTGTCATCCGTCACCTTAAAATAAAGTTCCGTATTGCCCGGAGACTCTTTCGTGAGGGTTGCCAGTTCAGTAACCAGAGCTGTATTCAATACCGACAAAGGAATAATAATCGTGATTTTCTGTACCAGTTCTTCTTTCACATCCGGAAGAAGTTCCATAGAGGTAATCTTGATTTCCAGTTCATCCTGCCGCCACTGTTTGGCTTGGCAACGGGCCTTGATATACAGGAAAGTTCCTTCATTGAGGTACCCTTGATAAGTCACCCAGTCATTTCCCCAAAACGGGATTTCGGTAGAGCCGGAATAGTCCTCAATCTTGGCAATGCCATACGGATTACCATTCTTGCTGACTCCACGACGAACACTGGTCACAATTCCTCCCATGGTTATTTCGCGTCCTGCCAGGGCTGCTTTATCTTCCAGTTCGCTCATACGAGTATTGCAAACGTGTTCCAGCACAATGGAAAATTCATCCAACGGATGAGCGGAAAGATAGATACCAACCAAGTCACGTTCACGGTTCAAGCGGTCGAGATCGCTCCAACGTTCCACTCCCTGCGGAATTTCGGGGGTAGCGACGTCAATTACGTTTTCGCCTCCGAACAGAGAATTGACGGCAGCAGCTTTGTCTGCCTGATAGCGGTTGCCATAACGCATCAATGTTTCCAAGAATAATTCACCTTTCGAGTTAGCGGCAAAATACTGTTCACGTTTCAGTTCCGGGAAACTGTCGAATCCGCCGGCCAATGCCAGGCATTCCATATTTTTCTTGTTACAGGCATTCAGGTTGACGCGTTGCACAAAGTCGAAGATTCCAAGGAAAGGACCGTTCTTCTTGCGCTCCTCCATGATGCTTTGTACAGCAGCCTCACCTACTCCTTTCACGGCACCGAGTCCGAAACGGATATTACCATCATGATTTACCGTAAACTTCAGGTTACTCTCATTTACATCCGGTCCCAATGTCTGGATACCCATTGCCTTACATTCGTCCATCAACTTCGTGATGTCCGTGATGTTCGACAAGCTTCGGCTCATTACAGCCGCCATATATTCAGATGGGTAGTTTGCTTTCAGATAAGCTGTCTGATAAGCGACCCATGAGTAACAAGTAGCGTGTGACTTATTGAAAGCGTAAGACGCAAACTTTTCCCAGTCCGTCCAAATCTTTTCAAGTACTTTCGGGTCGTGTCCATTCTTACGTCCTCCTTCAATAAATTTAGGTTTCATGTGATCCAGCTTGTCACGCAACTTCTTACCCATTGCTTTACGAAGGGCGTCGGACTCACCACGGGTAAAGTCTGCCAGCAGACGTGACAAAAGCATCACCTGTTCCTGATATACCGTGATTCCGTAGGTATCTTTCAAGTATTTCTCCATAACCGGAATATCATACTCGATAGGCTTGCGTCCATGCTTGCGGTCGATAAAATCAGGAATATAATCCATAGGTCCCGGACGGTACAGAGCATTCATGGCTATCAAATCCTCAAAAGTAGAAGGCTGTAATTCGCGCAGATACTTCTGCATACCGGCAGATTCAAACTGGAATGTACCAATTGTGCGTCCGTCACTATATAGTTTGTAAGTGGCAGGGTCGTTAATATCTATCTGGTCTACATCAATTTCCAAGCTGCGGCTCAGGCGGATATTCTCGACGGCTTCCTTAATAATGGAAAGAGTTTTCAGTCCGAGGAAGTCCATTTTGATTAATCCGGTATCTTCAATCACCGAGCCTTCATATTGGGTGACAAGCATTTTTTCACCTGTCTCCTTATCGTCGGCAGTGCTGACAGGCACCCAGTCGGTAATATCATCACGACAGATAATCGTACCGCAGGCATGCACACCAGTGCCACGAACGTTTCCTTCGAGCATCTTGGCATACTTGATCGTATCCCGTACCAAAGGATCGGAAGAGGCTTCGGCAGCCTGCAACTCCGGGACATATTCTATCGCATTGCGGAGATTCAGTTTCTTATCGGGAATCTTATCGGGTACTAGTTTAGCCAGACGGTCGGATTCCGAGAGAGGGAGTTTCTGCACACGGGCAACGTCCTTGATAGCCAGTTTCGTAGCCATTGTGCCATACGTGATGATATGAGCCACCTTCTCTTGACCATATTTATTCGTTACCCAACGAAGTACCTCGCCACGACCGTCATCATCAAAGTCCACATCAATATCAGGTAATGAGATACGGTCCGGGTTCAGGAAACGCTCGAACAGTAAGTCGTACTGGATAGGGTCGATCTTTGTGATACCCAGACAGTAGGCCACCGCCGAACCGGCAGCCGAACCACGTCCCGGACCTACCGACACTCCGAGCTCTTTGCGAGCGGCGTTGATAAAGTCCTGCACAATCAAGAAGTATCCGGGGAAACCCATCGTCTTCATGATGTACAATTCGAAGTTCATACGCTCCTTCACTTCCTCCGTCAACGGTTCACCATATATTCTTTTTGCTCCGTCGAAAGCCAGTTTAGCCAGATAGTCCCCTTCAAGTTTGATACGATACAATTTATCATATCCGCCTAGACGCTTGATTTTCGCCTTTCCATCTTCTTCACTCAACACCACATTACCATGCTCATCTTGAGTGAACTCATCATAAAGGTCTTTCTCCGTAAACTTCTGCCGGTATTCTTCTTCCGTTCCGAAATCCTCGGGAATGGCAAAAGTAGGCATGATAGGGGCATGGTCGATAGAGTAATATTCTACTTTATCGAGAAGTTCCAATGTATTGCTCAACGCTTCCGGCACATCGGCAAAGAGCTCGTTCATCTCTTCTCGTGTCTTCATCCATTCCTGCTTGGTATAGAGCATACGGGTAGGATCATCCAGATCCTTACCGGTACTCAAACAGATCAGACGGTCATGTGCTTCGGCATTTTCTTCATCCACGAAATGAACGTCATTTGTACAAACCAACTTGACATTGAACTTCTTGGAATATTCCATAAGATATTTGTTCACTTTTACCTGCAAAGGGTAGCACTCGTGATTGGCCCGGGGAACAGTTGCTTTATGGCGCTGCATTTCAAGGTAAAAATCATCGCCGAACAGGTTCTTATACCACTGAATAGCTTCTTCCGCTTCGGCAAACTGGTCATTGGTAATCCGCTTCGGTATCTCGCCACCGAGACAAGCGGAACAAACCATTAATCCTTCGTGATATTTTTCCAGTTCGCTGCGGTCTGTACGCGGACGCATATAATATCCGCGCGTCCATGCGTGCGATACTAATTTTATAAGGTTATGATAGCCAGTCTCATTCTTGGCTAATACAATCAAGTGATAACCGCTCTGGTCCTGTTTGCCTTCTTTCAGATCCATTGTGCGGCGGGCAACATACATTTCGCACCCAATAATCGGTTTGAACAGTTTGTTTTCCGCCTCCACTATCTTTGCTTTACAAGCTGCAACCTCCGCCTCTTTATCTTCACACTCTATGGAGCCGGCTTCAATTCCCACCAACCGTTTTTTCAGGTCCCTGATTTCACCTTTCGGACCACTATTCTTCTTATTGACGTAGTTCGTAAATTCCTTAATACCGAACATATTTCCATGATCGGTCACGGCAATACCCTTCATTCCATTCTGCATTGCTTTATCGACCAGACGAGCGACGCTAGCCTGACCGTCCAAAAGGGAATATTGCGTATGGACGTGTAAATGAACGAAATCCTGCATAATGATAAGTCTTTATTTGAAGGCATAAAATTACTACCTCCCGCGTTATAAACAAAAATAATCCTCAAAAAGTTATCAACATTCACATTTCTATGCTGAATTACTTGCTGATTTTTTAAATTAAGTATATTTTTGCAGACAATATCATTAAACAGCATTCATGGGTCGACTAAAGAAATTAAAAAAGATACGTATTCACCGCGAAGGAACACATATATTATGGGGTAGCTTCTTGCTGCTGCTATTGATTAATGCCGCTCTTTATTGGGGGATCGATTGCAAAATACCTTTTTATGTGGTAGCAGTGGCGAGCATCGTTGTCTATCTGCTAATGGTGAACTTCTTCCGCTGTCCCATCCGCCTTTTCGGACAAGATACGGAAAAAATAGTCGTAGCCCCCGCCGACGGAAAGATTGTCGTCATTGAAGAAGTAGACGAGAATGAATATTTCCACGACCGCCGGTTAATGGTTTCTATCTTTATGAGCATCGTTAATGTGCACGCCAACTGGTATCCGGTGGATGGAACAATCAAGAAGGTCGCCCACCACAACGGTAATTTTATGAAAGCCTGGTTGCCGAAAGCCAGCACGGAAAACGAACGTTCGACAGTCGTTATCGAAACTCCGGAAGGAGTAGAAATACTTACCCGCCAGATAGCCGGGGCTGTGGCACGCCGCATCGTCACCTATGCTGAAGTAGGCGAAGAATGTTATATTGACGAGCACATGGGATTCATCAAATTCGGTTCCCGTGTGGATGTATATTTGCCCCTTGGTACAGAAGTTTGTGTCAGTATGGGACAGTTAACGACCGGTAACCAGACGGTTATCGCCAAACTTAAATAATTCGGTCGCAATGACAAACGTTATTAAAAATAATATTCCCAATACAGTAACCTGCCTGAACCTTTTCTCCGGTTGTATCGCCTGCGTTATGGCTTTTGAAGCCAAATATGAGCTGGCATTACTTTTCATCGTTTTAAGCTCTATCTTCGATTTCTTCGACGGACTGCTGGCACGTGCACTCAACGCTCACTCAATCATCGGAAAGGATCTGGACTCATTGGCAGATGACGTCAGTTTCGGTGTCGCTCCTTCATTGATTGTCTTCTCTCTGTTCAAAGAGATGTACTATCCGGCAACCATGGAGTTTATTGCTCCTTACCTACCCTATGCGGCATTTTTGATTTCCGTATTCTCCGCGCTGCGCTTGGCCAAGTTCAATAATGACACACGGCAGACAAGCTCTTTCGTAGGGCTGCCAGTTCCTGCAAATGCATTGTTCTGGGGTTCTTTAGTGGCAGGCGCGCATGACTTGCTGGTCTCCGAAACCTGTCATCCTGTCTACCTTTTTATATTAGTATGTCTGTTTTCGTGGCTGTTGGTATCCGAGATACCGATGTTTTCCCTGAAATTCAAGAATCTCTCATGGAAGGACAACAAAATAAGTTTTATATTCCTGATTATCTGCATTCCCTTCCTTGTATTTCTGGAAATTGCCAGCTTTGCAGCCATCATTGTATGGTATATTTTACTTTCACTTTTTACAAGAAAAATGAAATAAACAATCTCTTGGCACGTTTGTTGTACTATGAGTTTTATCAAAGTTACAACTAAAAAATCATAGCCCGATGCATATACTTTTATTTATACTCTTTTTTATTATTGCCATTATCGTATTTGGCCTCTCGATTGTAGGATTTCTGTTAAGAACAATTTTCGGGATCGGACGCCGTTCGTCATCGTCACATCACGGGAAGACCGGACAAAGCCAACAAAGCTACAATCAAGGGTCGTACAATTCTAATGATGATGAAGAGGAAATTCTGTCCGAGAATACTTCGGCAAGAAAGCACAAAAAAATATTCACCCAAGATGATGGTGAATATGTAGATTTCGAGGAAATAAAAGAATAAATTTTATTTCCGTTTCGCCGCAAAGAATTCTCTCATAAGAGCAGCACATTCATCAGCCAATATGCCTTTTACAACAACTGTCTTAGGATGCAAAGCGTCTGCCGCATATCTCTGATATCCGCGTTTTTCATCTTCGGCACCAAACACTAGCTTTCCGGTCTGCGCCCAAGCAATGGCACCGGCACACATCACGCAAGGTTCAACAGTAACATAGAGTGTGCATTCACTCAGATACTTACCACCAAGCACATTGGCAGCAGCAGTGATAGCCTGCATTTCGGCATGAGCCGTCACATCATTCAACGTTTCTGTGAGATTATGAGCACGTGCAATAATTCGTTCCTTACAGACAACGACTGCCCCTACCGGAACTTCTCCCCGTTCGGCAGCTTTGCCCGCCTCTATCAGGGCTTGTTTCATGAAGTAAGTATCGTCCAGCATCTTCTTATCGTCTCATATCATGTTCTCCAAAAAGGGTCGGATAATCTTCTTCCATATTCTTGTGAATAAACATGAGAATCGTCTCGCGAAGCCAACGTGACTTGTTCGTTATCTTATACTTCTCAAGATAACGATCAACAATCTGTTGTTCGTCGTCGCTCAACAAAATGCTCATCCGTCGTTCCCGTTTGGTGCATTCGACGTGCATTTTCAGGCACTTTTTACTCCTTTTTCTCATATCTTCTGCAAAATTACTTTTACTTCTGTAAAAACAAAGAATAAAAGCAGTAAATTTGCAAAAAAAGATGGCCAAACATAATGATTTAGGGAAAGCCGGAGAAAACGCAGCAGCGGCTTATCTTGAGAAGGAAGATTATCTCATCCGCCACCGGAACTGGCGTAAAGGACATTTCGAACTGGACATTGTAGCAGCAAAAGATAATGAACTGGTGGTCGTGGAAGTAAAGACTCGCAGTAACACCGAGTTTGCTCAACCGGAAGATGCTGTGGATGTACCGAAAATAAGACGTACAGTACGTGCTGCGGATACGTACATAAAGCTATTTCAGATTGACATTCCGGTTCGCTTCGATATCATTACGGTAGTGGGTGAAAACGGCAATTTCGAGATTGAGCATATCAAGGAAGCATTTCTTCCTCCTTTATTCTAAGAAGTTCCGAGGCTCATCACAGAAAATACAGAGTAACACGGAGTATACAGATTTATTATATAATTATTAGTTATGAACGTAGAAACTGTCAGAGAATACTGCCTCAGCAAGAAAGGAGCAACTGAATCTTTCCCTTTCGATGATGTGTCACTTGTCATAAAAGTGATGAATAAAATGTTTGCCCTTATTGATCTGGAAGGAGCAAACAGTATTGCATTAAAATGTGATCCGGAAAAAGCGATTGAACTGCGCGAACATTATGCCGGCATCGAAGGAGCTTATCATTTCAACAAGAAATACTGGAACAGCGTCCGCTTCGACAGTGATGCAGATGATAAACTTATAAAAGAACTGATCGATCATTCTTATGATGAAGTAATCAAGAAGTTTACTAAAAAGCTACGTACAGAATATGATGCGCTCCCCTAAACGATTTCCGGTCCCATTGGTTCATATCAATGAAACGAACTCTACCAACAATTATTTGCAAGCTCTTTGCGCACGACAACAAACAGAAGAGTTCACCACTGTGGTTGCAGACTTTCAAACGTCCGGACGAGGACAACGTGGCAATTCGTGGGAAGCAGAACCTGATAAGAACCTTCTTTTCAGTTTTGTGATTTTTCCAGTCTTTTTGGAAGCCAGACAACAGTTCCTTATCTCTCAAATTGTATCATTAGCAATCAAGGAAGAACTGGATACTTACACCACCGATATTTCTATTAAATGGCCGAACGATATTTATTGGAAAGATAAGAAAATATGCGGAATGTTGATAGAAAATGACTTAATGGGAAGAAATATCAGCCAAAGCATTGCAGGAGTAGGAATAAATATCAATCAGGAAGTGTTTCACAGCTCTGCTCCCAATCCCGTATCATTATTTCAGATCACAGGAAAACAATATGATATATTCAATATATTAGAGCATATAATGCTACGTATTCAAATTTATTACGACTTACTTCAAAAAAACAATACGGCACTCATAACCGCCCAATATGAAAGGTCGCTTTTTAGAAAAGAGGGAATGTACCGGTATAAAGACGTCAATGGCGAATTTATGGCTAATATTGTTTGTGTTGAACCTGAAGGAAGACTCATTTTAGAAGACGAAACACAAACAAAAAGAGGTTATATGTTTAAAGAAGTGGAATATTTATTGAAATAAGTAGTCCACGAACTGATTTAAACATTATCTTTGGAACCAATGTTTTATATGAAAAACTCCCTTATTTATGAAAACAAGATTAATTTTCCTGCTTCCATTATTATGGTTGCTTATTGGCTGTGAAGATTCCGAACCGGAGTCAAAACCGGATTCCACCGATCCTCCACTAATAGAATATCATTATGAACTTCCAGTTGTCTTTCATGTTCTCTATCAGAATGAACAACAGAATATTAAAAAAGGACGAATTCAGGAGATCATAACAGCCTGCAATAAATATTATCAAAATCGTTTGGGCAGTAACAGCGTAGATATGAACCTTGAATTTGTTCTCGCCACAGAAAATCCTCAAGGGGTAAAACTTGATGAGCCCGGTGTACATCCAATTCAAGTAAGCAATCCTGTGCAAGACTGTGAGGTTTTTATGACAGACAAAGCTAATCTTAAATATTTGTGGGATACCGACAAATACATAAATATCATGCTTTACCCTTTCAAGCAAGATGAGAATTCTGAAGGTGTAATTTTAGGTATATCTCATTTACCATATACAATCAAGCCCGATTATCTAGAAGGACTAAATCAATTAAATGGTATTCCCAGCCACAGTTCACTCAAATATCCTCATTGTATTTCTATTAATAATACATATATAAACAGTACACCAAGTAATGAATCTAAAAAAATATACAGTTCTACTGATATAGTGGCAACAATCGCCCATGAATTAGCCCATTATCTCGGATTATTCCATACATTCTCCGAATCGGATGATGAAGGACTTAATACATGTATGGACACAGACTATTGCGATGACACTCCAACCTATGATAGAGAAGCATATAGCAATTGGATGCAAAGTTATATCGAATCAAAGAACGGCATAAAGAACATGAGTCTTAGCGAATTTAACAAATTGTTTGAACGAAAAGACTGCGTCACTAATCTAACATCCACTCCAAACAACATAATGGACTATGATATATCTTGGGTAAACCGTTTCACTCCCAATCAGCAAGAACGTATTCGCTATGTGTTGATGCATAGTCCTCTCGTTCCCGGTCCCAAAGTAGAAAGAACAACTACTCGTACGCTATCCGGGGAACAGGAACTTCCGATGAGAATGATAAAATAGCATTTATAATAGAAAAAGAGGTGAACCGCTTAGCGCTTCACCTCTTTTTCTATTATAACTATCTTGTCCAACGTCTTTTGCGCCTCCGTAGAAGGAAACCTTAAAACAACCTTCTGCAAAGAATTTCTTGCCTTTTCATATCCCGTAGCAAATAATTTCGATAATCCATCGCGGTATCGTGCGTACTGCATCTTTGTAGGGGAAGAAATTTTCTTATAATCGGTTTCCAACTTCTTTTTCTCCTGTTCCGCCATTAGATAATAATAATTACCCAAGAAGATGTTAGCAGCTAAGTTGTCCGCATCCAGTTGCAATATCGTCTCATACATTCGCAAAGCATCCTTTTCCTGCCCACGACATACCTGCATTTCTGCACAAGATTCCAGATAAGCTACATTATTGGGAGCCTTTTGAAGTAATTCTTTATAGAACAGATAAGCTTTGTCGTAATTTCGTTTCTTTCTAAATGCAATAGCCAGCTCGTTAGCCAACTTCACACTAATCTCACTGCTCTTATCAATATTTGTCCAATAATACATTTCCGTACGATCTATATTCAAGCTAATCGTTTGACGGAAATAGCTCATAGCCTGCCCTTGCTGCCTGGCTTCAATAGCGGCAGACACTTTCTGCAACATCTCATCAACCGACTGTGCATTCAGCATCAGCGGCAATGAAAACAGAGACAAAAAAAATATAGTTAAGGTTCTCATAATCCGTTACATTGCTATTTAGTTCGTGACACACAAAGATACAACAAAAAAATAAAAAACGTACCTTTGTTCACGAAAAGAACAATCATTTAGATAAAAGTGTTTCTACAAGATGATAAATATAAAATTGTACTCCGAAAACAGACGCATATTACAGATTGCCATACCGTCCATTATATCGAATATCACCGTCCCTTTACTGGGATTGATTGACGTAACTATCGTCGGTCACCTCGGTTCTCCGGCCTATATCGGAGCCATTGCCGTAGGAGGAATGTTATTCAACATCATCTACTGGATTTTCGGTTTCCTCCGTATGGGGACGAGCGGCATGACCTCGCAGGCTTACGGGCAACATGACTTGAATGAAATCACCCGGTTATTACTCCGCTCCGTCGGCGTCGGTCTATCCATTGCAATCTGTCTGTTAATACTCCAGTATCCTATCCTAAAACTTGCATTTACTTTTATACAGACGACTCCGGAAGTTGAACAACTGGCAACCACCTATTTCTATATCTGTATCTGGGGAGCACCTGCCATGTTAGGGTTGTATGGATTTGCAGGCTGGTTTATCGGAATGCAAAATTCACGTTTCCCGATGTATATCGCCATTACGCAAAATATCGTCAATATCACAGCCAGCTTATGCCTTGTCTATCTGCTGGACATGAAAGTGGCAGGAGTAGCTACCGGAACCCTTATCGCCCAATATGCAGGGTTCATAATGGCAATATTACTATATATCCGTTATTACAGCAAACTCCGCAAACGAATTGCCTGGCGGGAGATATGGCAGAAACAAGCTATGTACCGCTTCTTTCAGGTCAACCGGGATATATTCTTCCGTACACTTTGCTTGGTTATCGTCACTATGTTTTTCACTTCAGCCGGAGCCGCACAAGGCGAGATCGTATTAGCCGTAAACACATTGCTCATGCAATTATTCACTCTCTTTTCTTATATCATGGACGGTTTTGCTTATGCCGGTGAAGCGTTAGCAGGACGTTATATAGGCGCAAGAAACCAACCGGCTCTCCGTAACACAGTCAATCACCTGTTCTATTGGGGCGTCGGTCTTTCTGCAGCATTCACCCTTTTGTATGCAATAGGCGGAAAAGGCTTTCTCGAATTACTGACTAATGACACTTCAGTAATAAACGCTTCCGACACCTACTTCTATTGGGCACTCGCCATTCCGTTGGCCGGTTTTTCCGCTTTTCTGTGGGACGGAGTTTTTATCGGTGCCACTGCCACCCGTTCCATGCTTTATTCAATGCTGATTGCTTCTGCCAGCTTTTTCCTCGTCTACTATGCTTTCCATGACTTTTTAGGCAATCATGCTTTGTGGCTCGCTTTCCTCATTTATCTTTCATTGAGAGGAATTGTACAAACCTTTATCGGAAGGCAAATCGTGAGAAAAGTAATCGTACCGCAATGAGGCTATCCAATAAATTATCTCTATATTTGCGGCAAATAATAAAATAAAAAAGGTATGGCAAAGTATAAAAGAGTCTTGCTGAAATTAAGCGGAGAAAGCCTTATGGGCGAAAAGCAATATGGCATTGATGAAAAAAGACTGGCAGAATATGCTGCACAAATCAAAGAAATTCATGAACAAGGCGTACAGATCGGCATCGTGATTGGCGGAGGAAACATTTTCCGTGGTTTGAGTGGAGCCAATAAAGGATTCGACCGTGTGAAAGGCGACCAAATGGGGATGCTGGCAACTGTTATCAATAGTCTGGCATTGAGTTCGGCCTTGGTAGCTGCCGGGGTGAAAGCCCGTGTGCTTACAGCAGTCCGCATGGAACCGATCGGCGAATTTTATAGTAAGTGGAAAGCGATCGAACACATGGAAAACGGTGAAATCGTCATCATGTCTGCAGGAACGGGAAATCCTTTCTTTACTACCGATACAGGATCTTCATTGAGAGGAATCGAAATCGAGGCAGACGTGATGCTGAAAGGGACTCGTGTGGACGGCATTTATACAGCCGACCCGGAGAAAGACCCTACGGCAACCAAGTTCCACGACATCACTTACGATGAAGTGCTGAAACGTGGCCTGAAAGTAATGGATCTGACGGCTACTTGTATGTGCAAAGAAAACAACCTGCCCATTGTCGTTTTCGACATGGATACGGTAGGCAATCTGAAAAAAGTAATCAGCGGAGAAGAAATAGGTACAATTGTACACAACTAATTATAAAAAGAGGACGTTCCCGGTAAATAAGGGAATTAGGATTTATTATAGCGATGAGCGATAGACAGAGCATATATACTCTCCTATCGCATTATCGATATTAATTTCTATAAATTTCTTCAACAAATCCGAGAAGCCGGATTTTACCTGCCCCCTGTTTATCTGTACAAGACGAGAAACTCCCAAGCATTGGATAGGATACAATGAAAAAGGCGATTTGCTTCTAAGGGTACAATTTCTTCCGTGCATATAGTTTCCCTATTTGCCTAAGAATTATTCTTCCGGCTACACTTATTTAATCTTCCGATCGCATAAACAGGATTAGTTTTATGCAGCCGAAATAATAGTTTTTAGCACACGAAAGATTAAATTATACTATCAACAGGCTAAACACTTGTTTATCATCAGTGAACTGTGTACTTTTGCACGCCATTTTAAAGACTTAAAGCAATGAACAGCAAAACCAAAGGTTTTATTTATGGAGCGATTGCCGCCGCAAGTTACGGTATGAATCCTCTTTTTACACTCCCGCTCTATGCAGCCGGCATGAGCGTCGATACTGTTTTATTTTATCGTTACTTTTTTGCTGTCATCGTACTAGGGATACTGATGAAGATGCAGCATCAATCTTTCGCCCTTCGTAAAGCGGATATTCTTCCGCTGGTTATTATGGGATTGTTGTTTTCGTTTTCTTCCTTACTACTGTTCATGAGCTACAACTATATGGATGCAGGAATCGCGTCAACGATCCTGTTCGTTTATCCGGTAATGGTAGCGGTCATTATGGGAGCGTTCTTTAAAGAGAAGATTTCAGCAATCACCGTCTTTTCCATTCTACTGGCTCTCGCCGGCATTGCCCTGCTTTATCAGGGAGACGGAGGCAAACCGTTGTCTACCATTGGAATCATCTTTGTCCTGCTATCATCGCTATCTTATGCCATATATATAGTAGGTGTCAACCGCTCGACACTGAAAAACCTATCGACAACAAAACTCACTTTTTACGCTATTTTGTTCGGTCTATCGGTCTACATCGTCCGTCTGAACTTCCTGACGGATTTGCAAGTGATACCTACCGCGTGGCTCTGGGGAGATGTATTGGCACTGGCTATCCTGCCTACTGCCGTATCACTGGTTTGCACAGCATTGGCTATCCATTACATAGGTTCCACTCCGACCGCCATACTGGGGGCTCTGGAACCTGTGACCGCTTTATTTTTCGGTGTCCTTCTGTTTCACGAAAAGCTGACACCCCGCTTAATGGTCGGTATTCTGATGATTATTACAGCAGTTACCCTAATCATCATCGGTAAGTCACTCATAAAAAAGATGAGTATGCTGTTGCAGGTGAACAAAAAATAATATACTTTTGCTACTTAATCAATCGAATAGCAACTTTAATTATCAAAAAATATGGTAGACGTAAAGACTTGCCTTGACAATGCACAAGAGAAAATGGATATGGCCATTATGTATCTGGAAGAAGCGCTGGCACATATCCGCGCCGGAAAAGCGAGTACCCGACTGTTGGACGGTATCCGCGTAGATTCTTACGGAAGCATGGTTCCTATCAGCAATGTAGCAGCCGTAACGACTCCTGATGCACGCAGCATCACTATCAAGCCGTGGGACAAAAGTATGTTCCGTGTAATCGAAAAAGCCATTATCGACTCTGATCTCGGCATCATGCCCGAAAACAATGGTGAAATAATCCGTATCGGTATTCCCCCATTGACCGAAGAACGTCGTAAACAACTGGCCAAACAGTGTAAAGGAGAAGGTGAAACTGCCAAAGTGAGCGTACGCAACGCCCGCCGTGACGGTATCGACGCACTGAAAAAAGCTGTAAAAGACGGATTGGCAGAAGATGAACAGAAGAATGCGGAAGCCAAACTGCAAAAAATCCACGATAAGTATATCAAGCAAATAGATGATATGCTGGCTGAAAAGGATAAAGAAATCATGACCGTTTAAAAAACAAAAAGCAAGTGCACGGATTAGTAATCAAAAACACGGGCAGTTGGTACCAGGTGAAAACCGACGACGGACAATTTATTGAATGTAAGATCAAAGGTAATTTCCGGTTAAAAGGGATTCGCAGTACCAATCCGATAGCCGTGGGCGACCGTGTTCAGATTATAACCAATCAAGAGGGCACTGCTTTTATCAACGAAATAGAAGATAGGAAGAACTACATCATCCGTCGTTCTTCCAATCTTTCTAAACAATCGCATATACTTGCCGCCAACCTCGACCAATGTATGTTGGTGGTAACTGTCAACTATCCCGAGACTTCCACCATTTTTATCGACCGTTTTCTTGCGTCCGCAGAAGCCTATCGGGTTCCCGTCAAATTAGTATTTAATAAGGTAGACGTTTACAACGAAGAAGAATTGCATTATCTGGACGCACTTATTAACCTGTATACGCATATCGGCTACCCTTGTTTCAAGGTTTCCGCAAAGAACGGTGACGGAATAGACGAAATCAAAAAGGCGCTCGAAGATAAGATTACTCTTTTCTCCGGACATTCGGGAGTAGGGAAATCGACTCTTATCAACGCTATACTGCCGGGAATTGAAACAAAAACCGGCGAAATCTCCACTTATCACAATAAGGGAATGCATACCACCACTTTCTCCGAAATGTTCCCGGTGGACGGAGACGGATATATTATTGATACTCCGGGCATCAAAGGTTTCGGAACATTCGATATGGAGGAAGAAGAAATTGGTCATTATTTTCCTGAAATATTCAAAGTTTCCTCCGAGTGCAAATATGGCAACTGCACGCATCGTCACGAACCGGGATGTGCTGTGCACAAAGCGGTAGAGGAGCATTTAATCAGCGAATCCCGCTATACTTCTTATCTGAATATGCTGGAGGATAAAGAAGAAGGAAAGTACCGGGCTGCTTACTAGCACTCTTTTTTTCTTTCGATTGATTAACTCTTTTTTACTATTTCTCTCATTAAACCTTTCCTTTCAGAGAGTGTCTAAGTTTGTGAAGATATTATATAACATGCTATACATACGATACTAAACCATGAATAAGAAAACTAAATGGGGCATCATTATCCTCGTTGGTGCCGGAATTATCGGAGGAGGAATCTACTCACAATTACCAAAGAAAAACGACGAACTGGCAGCCGCCGACAAAGTAATGGGTGGTAATCAAAAAAAAGGAAAACAAATCTTAAACGTAAATGCCAAAGTCATAAAACCACAATTATTGACGGATGAATTTACGACTACCGGTGTACTTCTACCAGATGAAGAAGTAGATTTGTCTTTCGAAACTTCCGGAAAAATAGTCGAAATCAACTTTGAAGAAGGTACGTCTGTCAAGAAAGGCCAGTTACTAGCCAAGGTAAACGACCGACAGTTACAGGCACAACTACAACGACTGGTTTCACAACTGAAACTGGCAGAAGACCGTGTTTTCCGTCAGGACGCCCTGCTGAAACGGGATGCAGTCAGCAAGGAAGCCTACGAACAAGTTAAGACAGATTTAGCAACGCTGAATGCCGATATTGAAATAGTGAAAGCGAATATCGAATTGACCGAGCTCCGTGCCCCGTTTGACGGGATTATCGGACTCCGACAGGTCAGTGTCGGCACGTACGCCTCTCCGACCACTGTCGTTGCGAAGCTGACTAAAATCGCCCCGCTGAAAGTAGAGTTCTCCGTACCGGAACGTTATGCCAAGCAGATTAAAAAAGGAACCAACCTGAATTTCAGCGTTGAAGGTAAACTAGATGCCTTCGGCGCACAAGTATATGCAGTAGAATCGGCAATCGACCCGAATCTGCACCAATTCACAGCCCGCGCACTTTATCCGAATGTAAACCACATCCTGCTGCCGGGACGCTATACCAGTGTTTTATTGAAAAAGGAAGAGATTCCCGATGCAATCGCTATCCCTACGGAAGCTATTGTGCCGGAAATGGGGAAAGATAAAGTCTACCTGTATAAATCGGGGAAAGCCGAACCGGTGGATATTATTACCGGTATCCGTACAGCATCCGAAGTGCAAGTGATAAGAGGACTACACATGGGAGATACAATCATTACTTCAGGAACACTGCAGCTCCGCACCGGACTGGCTGTGAAACTTGATAACATTGATTAATACCAGCGCCTTATGAATATATCCGAATTAAGTATACGCCGCCCGGTATTAGCCACTGTATTGACAATCATTATTCTCCTGTTCGGATTTATCGGATACAATTATCTGGGTGTCCGCGAATATCCGTCAGTAGATAATCCGATTATCTCTGTTAGTTGCTCATATCCGGGAGCTAATGCCGATGTTATCGAAAATCAGATAACCGAACCATTGGAACAGAATATCAATGGTATCCCCGGTATCCGTTCTTTATCCAGTGTCAGCCAGCAAGGACAAAGTCGTATTACCGTAGAGTTTGAATTGTCTGTCGACCTGGAAACCGCCGCAAACGACGTTCGTGATAAAGTTTCACGTGCACAACGTTATTTACCTCGCGACTGTGACCCTCCTACCGTATCAAAAGCGGATGCGGAGGCCATGCCTATCTTAATGGTTGCTCTTCAAAGTGACAAACGTTCGCTGCTGGAGTTGAGTGAAATCGCAGATTTGACAGTCAAAGAACAGTTGCAAACAATTTCCGATGTAAGTAGTGTGTCTATCTGGGGAGAGAAACGTTACTCCATGCGTCTCTGGCTCGACCCTGTGAAAATGGCAGGTTACGGAATTACTCCTATCGATGTAAAAAATGCAGTTGACAATGAAAACGTAGAACTTCCTTCCGGTAGTATCGAAGGAAATACTACCGAGTTGACGATCCGTACATTAGGACTGATGCACACGGCAGATGAATTCAATGACTTGATTATCAAGGAGGAGAACAACCGAATTGTACGTTTCAGTGACATCGGACGTGCCGAGCTGGGGCCAGCCGACATCAAGAGCTACATGAAGATGAACGGCGTACCCATGGTCGGCGTGGTAGTAATTCCACAGCCGGGTGCAAACCATATTGAAATCGCCGACGCTGTATACCAGCGTATGGAACAAATGAAAAAAGACTTGCCGGAAGACGTGCACTATAATTATGGGTTTGATAACACCAAATTTATTCGTGCGTCTATCAATGAGGTTAAGTCTACTGTATATGAGGCTTTTGTACTCGTTATCATCATCATCTTCCTTTTCCTGCGCGACTGGCGTGTGACACTGGTACCATGTATCGTGATTCCCGTTTCCCTTATCGGAGCATTCTTCGTTATGTATCTGGCGGGATTCTCTATTAATGTACTTTCCATGCTTGCCATTGTGTTGTCCGTGGGACTGGTGGTGGACGATGCGATTGTTATGACGGAGAATATCTACATCCGCATTGAAAAGGGAATGAGCCCGAAAGAGGCAGGGATCGAAGGAGCGAAAGAGATTTTCTTTGCTGTTATTTCAACGACGATCACACTGGTTGCCGTATTCTTCCCGATTGTCTTCATGGACGGTATGACGGGGCGGTTATTCCGAGAGTTCAGTATCGTAATTTCGGGTTCGGTTATCATTTCTTCGTTCGCGGCACTGACTTTCACTCCGATGTTGGCAACCAAACTACTTATCAAACGGGAAAAGCAAAGCTGGTTCTATGCAAAGACCGAACCGTTCTTTGAAGGCATGAACCGGCTATACAGCCGTTCGCTAGCTGCTTTCTTGAACAAACGTTGGATTGCCCTTCCTTTCACTTTTATTACTATTTGCCTGATTGGAGTTCTGTGGAATGCTATTCCTGCGGAAATGGCTCCTCTTGAAGACCGTTCTCAAATCAGTATCAACACACGAGGTGCAGAGGGTGTCACTTACGAATATATTCGGGATTATACGGAAGATATCAACCAGCTTGTCGATTCCATTCTTCCTGACGCAGAATCTGTTACCGCCCGTGTATCCAGTGGTAGCGGAAACGTGCGTATCACGCTGAAAGACATGAAAGATCGTAACTACACGCAAATGGAAGTTGCCGAAAAGATTTCGAAAGAAATACGGAGCAAGACAATGGCACGTTCGTTTGTGCAACAGCAGTCTTCTTTCGGAGGACGTCGTGGAAGTATGCCTGTCCAGTATGTGCTTCAAGCTACTAATCTGGAGAAGCTGGAAGAAGTACTGCCCAAGTTTATGGCTAAAGTATATGAGAATCCGGTCTTTCAGATGGCAGACGTAGACTTGAAGTTCAGTAAGCCGGAAGCCCGTATTCAGATTAACCGTGACAAGTCCAGTATCATGGGAGTTAGTACCAAGAATATTGCTCAAACATTGCAATATGGATTGAGTGGCCAGCGTATGGGATATTTCTATATGAACGGAAAGCAATACGAGATTCTCGGCGAGATCAATCGTCAGCAGAGGAATAAGCCGGCCGATTTGAAAGCCATTTATGTTCGCAGCAGCAATGGGGATATGATTCAGTTGGACAACTTGATTGAGTTGGAAAGTGGTATCGCTCCTCCAAAGTTATACCGGTATAACCGATTTGTATCAGCTACTATTTCCGCAGGATTGGCAGACGGAAAAACGATCGGACAAGGACTAGACGAAATGGATAAGATTGCCAAGGAAACATTGGACGACACGTTCCGAACAGCTTTGGCGGGTGACTCCAAAGAATATCGTGAGAGTTCTTCCAGTCTGATGTTTGCCTTTGTCTTGGCTATTCTTCTGATTTACCTGATTCTGGCTGCGCAATTCGAGAGTTTTAAAGATCCATTGATTATCATGTTGACAGTACCGTTGGCTATTGCCGGAGCATTGGTATTCATGTATTTCGGAGATATAACAATGAATATTTTCAGTCAGATTGGTATTATTATGCTGATTGGTCTAGTGGCAAAGAACGGTATCCTGATTGTAGAATTTGCCAATCAGAAACAGGAGGCCGGAGAGGATAAAATGAGTGCTATCAAAGATGCCGCCCTGCAACGTCTCCGCCCGATTCTTATGACAAGCGCTTCTACGGTTCTGGGACTTATCCCGTTGGCATTCGCCACCGGAGAAGGCTGTAATCAGCGTATTGCCATGGGTACGGCAGTAGTAGGTGGTATGGTCGTTTCTACCCTACTTACCATGTATATCGTACCGGCTATTTACAGTTATATCTCGACCAATCGAATCAAAAAACTAACCGAATGAAACAGAAAGGAATTTGCATGAAACGTATCATATATATAGTTACCGCATGTGCCTTCTTGTCAGTTTCTACTGCGAAGGCGCAACAAGTCCTCACACTGAAAGAGTGTTTGGAGGAAGGACTGCAAAACAATTACTCGTTGCGCATCGTCCATAACGAGGAACAAATCAGCAAGAACAATGCAACGTTAGGGAATGCAGGATACTTCCCTACATTGGATTTCTCTGCCGGATATACCGGAAACCTGGATAATATTGAAAGTAAGGCCCGTGCCACCGGAGAGATTACAAAAAACAATGGGGTCTATGACCAGACCGTCAACGTCGGGCTTAACCTCAACTGGACTATTTTCGACGGATTCAATATCAGTACAACGTACAAACAGTTGAAGGAATTGGAACGTCAGGGAGAAACTAACACCCGTATCGCCATTGAGGATTTCATTGCGGACCTGACCTCGGAATATTATAACTTTATCCAACAGAAGATCCGTCTGAAAAACTTTCATTATGCAATGTCGCTCTCCAAAGAACGCCTGCGTATAGCAGAAGCGAGTCATCTTGTCGGAAAGTTCTCAGGATTGGATTATCAACAGGCGAAAGTAGACTTCAATGCAGACAGTGCTCAATATATCAAACAACAGGAATTGCTGCACTCATCGCGTATCCAGTTAAATGAGCTAATGGCTAACAAGAATGTTAATCAGGCTATTATAATCAAAGACTCCACGATCGACGTACATGGGGATTTGAAATTTGAGGAGTTATGGAATGGCACACTGGCAACGAACGCTTCTTTACTGAAAGCAGATCAGAATACGGTACTTGCGCAATTGGATTATAAAAAGGTAAATTCACGTAACTATCCGTACCTTAAACTGAATACGGGATATGGATATACCTTTAATAAGTACGATATTAATGCAACCAGCCGAAGGGGAAACTTGGGCTTCAATGCCGGAGTAACTGTCGGATTTAATATATTCGACGGCAACCGCCGCCGTGAAAAGCGGAATGCAACCCTTGCCTTCAAGAACCGCCGTCTGGAACGTCAGGAATTGGAGCTTGCCCTTCGCTCCGACCTTAGTAATTTATGGCAGGCTTATCGCAACAACCTTCAATTACTGAATCTGGAACGTCAGAACCTCGTAACTGCCAAAGATAATCACGATATTGCCATGGATCGTTATATACAGGGAGACCTTTCCGGTTTTGAGGTACGTGAAGCACAAAAGAGTTTGCTGGATGCAGAAGAACGCATCCTCTCCGCAGAATATAACACCAAACTTTGCGAGATCTCTTTGCTGCAAATCAGCGGAAAGATTACAAAATACCTGGAAGAATAGAAAAACTACGTGAATAATAAACGATAAACGGTGAACACAACTGGCAGCATACTGCGCAGTTTGTTCACCGTTTATCGCGTTTATAGTATATCGTTTTACAGATTATCCCATGATGTATTTAGCAGGTTTACCGATACGATTCACCAAGTTTACAATCAACCAGGACACCAGAAAAGCGACTATCGCAGCTATCGGTATCTGTAAAGGAATAGGTATATTGAGTGTTCTTACCAATACCACTGACGGACCGGTAAAGAAGTAATGTATCATATAGACACCGAAACCACATACGGTCAGGTTAGCCAATGCCTTCCGTACTCTTTCCGAACGGACATTGACTTTCTTAGCCAACATAAATACAGGAATTGTCATCATCACCACATTGAGAGAACAATAGGTAAAAAAGAGTTCCAACATTTCGTCCGTACAATCCGGCAAAGCTGTCATGTAACGGAAACCAAAGAACGTCACGACATACCCCACCACAAACATCGGAATACCGATTGCCAATGTTTTCTTCAGGCTCCAATCGAGATCTTTCAGATAATGTCCTAACAATAAGTATCCGTTGAAACCGGCAAATGCATATAACATTCCAAAAGAATTCCAAGAGCAAGAGCCCCATAAGTAAGGGGAAACAAACTGATAATAATAAGGTAGCAACAATGTCACTCCCCAAGCCAGCAGGAACATTAACTTAGCCCGTTGCGAAGCTTTTTCCACCCATGCCGAAAAAACAGGTAGGTAAAGATAGAGTCCGATAAGCAGATAGATATACCACATGTGCACTGCCAAAAGGGAGAAGTTAAAAGGAATTGTCAGAATGTATTGTATAGCTACTGAAAGGGATTGCTGCATCACTTCTTCACCGGAATAAGGAAAGAAATCAAGGATAATCTTTGGGTCTAACCCCAATAAGCCGGTAATCCAAGGGAAAAGATTATAGATAATAGACCAAATTAAGAACGGATAAAAAACACGGGGAATACGTTTTTTATAAAAAGTAGAAGCGTCACCCCGGACAGGCAAGAGCAATGCGCCTGTAATCATTACAAACAGAGGCACACACGGACGAAGTACAGCACCGTAAATGGCTCCCCACAACTTTATTTCCCCAATATTGGGAGCTGTGCCCGGATAGAAGTTGAATGGGTCGGTACAATGGCAGCAAACAACTGTAAACATGGCAATAAGGCGTACTACATCCAACCAGACGATATGTTGGTTCTTCGGATTGTTTAATTCGATTGTCGGTGGTTTCATAATAGTTAGTGATTAGAAAAAGAGAGTTAGTAAAAAAGGATGCCTATACGAATTTGACAGGTATCCCTTAAATAAATCATTTATTGAATCAGAACTGCAAACAAATTATTTAGTGCAATTCCACGGTTTTAACTGTTTGAAGAAGTCATTGCCCTTATCATCTACCAGAATGAATGCCGGGAAATCTTCTACTTCAATCTTCCAGATAGCTTCCATGCCCAGTTCCGGATATTCCACACATTCGATGCTCTTGATATTATTTTGAGCAAGGATAGCTGCCGGACCACCGATAGAGCCCAGATAGAAACCACCATATTTCTGACAAGCATCCGTCACTTGCTGGCTACGGTTACCTTTCGCCAACATAACCATGCTGCCACCGTGACTCTGGAACAGTTCCACATACGAATCCATACGTCCTGCAGTAGTCGGACCCATTGAACCACAAGCCATGCCTTCCGGAGTTTTTGCCGGACCTGCATAGTAGATAGGATGATCCTTAATGTATTGAGGCAGGTCCTCGCCACGGTCCAAACGTTCTTTCAGCTTGGCGTGAGCAATATCACGACCTACGATAATCGTACCATTCAATGACAAACGGGTAGATACCGGATATTTAGCCAACTCTTTCAGTATTTCGGACATCGGACGGTTCAGGTCAATCTTCACAACATCGCCTTCGCCTGCCTTACGTAATTCTGCCGGGATAAGTTCGCCCGGATTTGAATCCAGTTTCTCAATCCAGATACCTTCTTTATTGATTTTACATTTGATGTTACGGTCAGCAGAGCAAGATACTCCCAAACCTACCGGGCAAGAAGCACCATGGCGGGGCAAACGAATGATACGTACGTCATGAGCCAGATATTTACCACCGAATTGAGCGCCAAGGCCAATCTTGTGAGCTTCTGCCAATACTTCTTTCTCCAGTTCGACATCACGGAATGCACGACCATATTCGTTTCCTGTTGTCGGCAGGTTATCATAGAAATGAGTAGAAGCCAGCTTCACTGTCAGCAAATTCTTTTCGGCAGAAGTACCGCCGATAACGAAAGCGATATGGTAAGGAGGGCAAGCGGCAGTTCCCAATGTTTTCATCTTTTCAACCAGGAACGGAACCAATGTACCCGGATTCAGAATTGCCTTTGTTTCCTGATACAAATATGTTTTGTTGGCAGAACCACCTCCTTTTGTTACACAAAGAAATTCATACTCCATACCTTCAGTAGCCTCAATGTCAATCTGTGCAGGAAGGTTACATTTTGTATTTACCTCATCATACATATTCAGAGGTGCATTCTGAGAGTAACGCAGATTTTCTTCAGTATATGTTTTGTAAACACCCAGCGAAAGAGCCTCTTCGTCAGAATACCCTGTCCATACCTGCTGTCCTTTTTCACCGTGAATAATAGCAGTACCGGTATCCTGGCAGAATGGAAGTATACCTTTCGATGCCACTTCTGCATTACGCAGGAAAGTCAGTGCCACGTACTTGTCATTCTCGCTGGCTTCCGGATCGCTCAAGATTTTTGCTACCTGTTCGTTGTGCGAACGACGAAGCATAAATGATACATCACGGAAAGCAGCATTGGCCATTGCAGTCAGACCTTCTTTCTCAATTTTCAGGATAGGGTTTCCTTCAAACTCACTTACCGACACATAGTCTTTCGTAAGCAGATAATACTCAGTTGTATCTTTTCCCTTTTCAAACATGGGTTGATACTTAAACGGAGGTGTTGCCATAAGTTTCTTATTTTATTACGTAATGTTAGTTAGTGAGGCAAAGGTAATAATTAAGAATGAAGAATGAGAAAGGAAAGAAGAAGAATTAAGAATGAATAACGGAGAATGACGAGGTACAAATGAAGACGGTGAACGAATTGTACTTTATTGTACAATGTCCACCGCTCATCGATTCATAGTTTGGTTCACTTATTGTATATGTTCGATTCGTTTAATCAGTTCATTTCCTAAAGCAGTTTTGTCCTCGATGTGTTTCAAAACTGCAGTCACGAATGTATTGCTTTCAAAGTCACCACGTACTTGTTCGAAATCCTGTTTCATATCATCGCGAGAACCATCAACACCGAATCCGGTCATTGAAGAAAGCGAGAACTCTTTCTTTGCGTCTTCATAAACCATTTTATCCAACCCTACCACAGCCTTCTGCCATGCTTTCACGATAGTAACCACGTCCTGAGCAGTTACCGTTTCCGGATTCAAGCCATAAAATTCCTGAATCTTATTATATGCCCAGGTCCATTCATACGTGTAATAGTTTTCATGCATTTCCGCAAAACTGGCATTAATAGATTTCAGGCGGTTAATAGAGCCGTTTTCGATACCGTCCAACAATCGGTCTATTTCACTCTTGGGAGCAATCAGTCCGGAGATGTCCACCCATTCGCCGACACCGATTTCCGTATCCGGTTTCAGGCGCTGGCGGATTTCGTCATTACTTTGGAAATTAATGCCTTCCAACCGTTTTATGATAGAGTTCCCCAAGAATTTGTTGATGGCAATTTCATAGAAACGAATCCCGTTATTCAAAGAAGAATTCTTGATCTTTGCACTCTGGTAAGAGTAGATTTCAGAGGTTTCGCCGGATACCCGTTTCAATTCCTTCAAAATAGAACGTCCCTTGAACATCTTTTGAATGGTATATGGACTCAAAAGGTTATAATTGATATAATCAAGCCGGTTCGGATCTTTCCGTTTGTCACGTTTCGGCCATTTCTGGGCGTCACGGATTGTCCCGACACTTCTCAGATTCACTCCGGGAACCAGATAAGTGGTATTCCGTTGTTCTATCAAATAGGAGAAAGGAAGATTGGAAGTGTCGGCATGGTTTACATGACGTCCCATTACCAAAGAAAAAGCTCCGACACGTGCCGGCCATAAGATATATGAATCAGAAGTCGTTTTTGCCCCTCTTTCCATGGTCCCCTGATGAATCGGTCCCAACTTATACATATGATTACTCTGATTAGATCCCGAACCTGCATTCATGAATGAGAACATTCCGGCAATCAACAAAGTCGATTTATGGTGAGTCACCGTGAAAGGGCCTGCGAAGATAGCGCACGCTTCTCCATTTTCTCCCTGGCAGTTGCTGAAGAATAACGAGTCGGAAGCAGAATAATTGTGTCCCAGTTTACAAGCTTGTCCGACAAAGCAACGGCTTAGCATCGTTCCGTCGTCCACGTCTGAACCGGAAGAGATAATAAAGTCGTCGCAGATCACCCCGTGACCGATATGCACAGGTGCCGTCACATTACTATTGATACTGCCATTGGTCAGCCGACAGGTTCCACAGATGTGGCAATAATCACCAATCCTGACATTTCTGATTGAACCTGTATTAAGAATCATCACATGATCACCAATACTGCCGACAGTAGAAGCGTGCTTATTGGAATAGTAATCCGTAATCGCTTTCATGCGATTGATTAGTTCAGGACGATGACGGTACAACGCCAATATGTAGGCCTGATGCGCTGACAACTTGTCGTTAATGAGTACTTCACGCCCTCCTGTTTCATTAAGAACTGTCGCCTCTACCCCATTACCGAAAGTAGTAAGCCTGTTCACCAGAATGATATCCACATTCTCAATGAAGGTATCATTACCGATCTCATAATTAGCAATGTAGTTCTGAATGTTTTCAATGCAGCAGTTATCCCCTACTGTCACATTGTGCAAAGTTACATGACGCAATCCGGAATGTTTCCTGATGCCTCCCGGCAATGTAAATTCAGCATCAAATACACCCAGTTTCACTTCTCCCGAAAAACGGGTGTGATGAACGTACTCACAATTAAACCCCTCTGCAACTGATACATTTCCCCAATCATCAGCCAGACACGACTGGCTCTTTAACTGAAGCACTTCATCTTCAGTTAGTCTACGATAATCTTTCATATTAATAAATATAAGTAATGTGCCGCTTCCCCCAATCAGCAAAGCAGCACATTGATTAATTATTCCTCCTCTTCGTAGGTCTGATAAAGAAAATCGTTATAGGGGTATTTCTGAACGTGTAATTCTTTCACTCGTTGATAAACTACGCTTTTCAGTTCGTCCATATTGATTCTTTCGCGGGCGGAAATAAAGAGACAGTTGTCTTCCATTTTTGCCATCCACGTCTTCATCAGTTCTTCGAGTGTTAAGTTTTCTTTCGTTCGGGGGGTAAGGTCATCCGGCGCTTTCTCCACATAGGTGTAAGCGTCTATTTTATTGAATACAAGTATCATGGGTTTGCCACCACCGCCAATTTCGGCAAGTGTCTTGTTTACCACTTCGATCTGTTCTTCAAATCCGGGGTGAGAAATATCGACTACATGCACAAGCAAATCCGCTTCACGCACCTCGTCGAGCGTCGACTTGAACGAATCGACCAAATCAGTCGGCAATTTACGGATAAATCCTACCGTATCGGATAACAAGAACGGCAGGTTATCGATAATCACTTTACGCACAGTGGTATCCAGAGTAGCAAATAGTTTGTTCTCGGCAAATACTTCGCTCTTCGAGAGAAGGTTCATCATGGTTGATTTTCCGACATTAGTGTAACCTACTAATGCAACGCGTATCATGCGTCCACGATTTTTGCGCTGGGTAGCTTTCTGCTTGTCAATCTCTGCCAAACGTTCTTTCAGTAACGACATACGGTTCAAGATGATACGGCGGTCCATTTCGAGTTGCGTTTCTCCCGGTCCGCGAAGCCCCACGGAACCTTTACCGCCACCGGCTCCGGAACCGCCTCCCTGGCGTTCCAAGTGAGTCCAGAGTCGTTGCAGGCGTGGCAACATATATTTATACTGGGCAAGTTCCACCTGCGTCTTTGCATTAGCAGTCTGAGCACGCATCGCGAATATATCGAGGATCAGTGATGTACGGTCAAGTATTTTAATTTTCAGCTCAGCTTCAATATTACGTATCTGTTTCGCAGAAAGTTCATCATCAAAGATAACCATTCCCACTTCACGTTCTTCTTCCTCCTCGTTCCGGATATATTGTTTAATCTCCTCCAATTTTCCTTTACCGACATAGGTCACCGAGTTAGCTGTCGGCAACTTCTGCGTAAATCGTTTCACTACTTCCGCCCCAGCCGTCTCGGCAAGGAACGCCAATTCATCCAGATACTCGTTCGTTTTACGCTCATCCTGCGTCTGAGTGATGAGTCCCACAAGCACTGCTATTTCTACTTTGGCTTCGGATATTACAAATTCTTTCATTCTTTACTTTTTTCTTTCCTATATAACACGGGGACAAAGATAATGATTTCAATGAGATAATAAAAGAGAGTATGCTTACGTTTTTTTAAAACGCGAACATACTCTCTATTTATTCTTGTCAAGAAGAAATTATCTATTTCTTCATGTTAATCGTCTTTCAAATATTGATTAGATTCGAATCACTCATCCTCAAGTATCAATTTAAAGTCATCCGGCACTGTAAGCACAGATTCTTTTTGTCCAATTAGACCATCCCCGTAATAATAGACATTGAGAGTCACCTTATGGCTTGTCGGATCATATTTAGAATCCACATCATCTACCCCTAAATAGTCCAATGAGCTAAATCCTAGGATATCTGATCCTTCTTCTGTCAAGTACCCGGTATTATAACTATCGAAAGCGACTCCATTGTTTTTCGGATTAATCGTGAAGAACAAATATTCATCCGGTTCACCAACTTCTTCTCCTGACTCTGCCAAAGCTTGCGAGAACGGATCAACAATGCGATAACGATTCTCGCCATCTACACGTTGTACTTTTACATTATATTCTTTACCAGCATTATATTCATCAAATACCCAGTCTTTGAAAGCAAATGTTCCCGAAACATCCACCCATTTCAAACATTGAACAGTGAAACTAGCATGTCCGTTTCCTTTATATGGATTAACGGCAGCAGCTTCCAATGAGATTTGAAACGAATACTCCTCTTTTAGCTGTGCATTTTCAAAAGTTATAACCAGATCAGCCGTTGCCTGTCCGGCTGCAAAACTAACACTCTGAGGGATGTTGAAAATATTTTCCGTATTAGCCTGTACCTCAATTGCAACAGTTGCAGCCGCCTCTGTCTTATCCCGGCTAATTGTCAACGTCAGTTCTTTAGGATCAGTATCTTCCAACTCTTCATATCCAATATTATCTCCCACAAAAGAAGCACCAATACAATTGGGATCAACTGCCGGAGAAGGAGTACGTCCATCATCATCGGAGCAAGCAGCCATGCTTAGCAATGCTATTCCTCCAATTAATAAAGCTATATATTTTGTTACTTTTTTCATTGTAGTATTCATTTTAATCAGTTGCACCATCTTTTAAATTCGGATTCTGCCCTGCTACGGGAAGGTTACCTCCGGTATTATTCACGATACCGGCATTGTTATTGCTTTCTTTCTGCGGGATACGCAACAGCAACCAAGGGTCATCAGCAGCAATATTGAAACAGAAAGCATCCGGCCAGTTTCCCTTGTCACTTCCCTGGAAGCGAACAACAGGTTTACCCAAACGCATAATATCTGCCATAGAGAAGCCTTCACCCCATAATTCAATACGACGTTGCAACCAAACATCATCAACAGTTACAGAACTTTTGTTCCAACTCGCATCACGCTCATCCATCAATACCTTAAGCTCTTTAGCAGCATTACCTTCGTCATTCTGTTGTGCCAAAGCTTCCGCTTTGATAAGAATCATCTCCTCGGCACGCATGATACACCAGTCATTGTCATTATTGGAGCTTCCTATACCACTTTTCATTCCGAACTTCACATTGGTATATTTGATAAATTTCATTTTTACATCTTCTATTTCCAATGTCGAAATATCATTTCCAATTGCAGAGCCCCAGCTAAGTCCAGATAATGCGTCTGATTTCAGGTTTTCATCGACCCACCATTGTTTGCGGACATCTGATGTTGAGATTTTCTTATAAAGCAAGGAGTTTATAGTCTTATACATGGCTACTCCCGCCGTGTAAGCATAACTGGAGAATGACCCTAATTGTCCTGCCGGAGTTGCATACGCATTCTTATTCACCATAGGTACAGAAACGTTAATTCCCCACATCCAGTTATGATCGGATATATCATAAAAAGCAGGTTTGGACACTTCTTCCTTAGTATAAGGAGTATAGCCTTCCATTGCCTTATCAGCATCATTGTATGCTTCTTGCCACATTCCCATATACAAGTGAGCACGTGCACGTAACCCATAAGCAACCTGTTGGTCGATACGAGTCTTATCTCCCTGACGGTTATATCCTTCCAACAAATCAATAGCACTATTCAAGTCACTTATAATTTGTTCGTAGACCTTACCTACCGTAGCACGAGGATTATTGACAAAATTAGTCGTTTCTTCCGTTATCAACGGCACACATGGAAGGTCTTTACTGGTAGCATAGCGGAACTGATAATAAGGTGCCAGACATAAATAATCAAACGCACGAACCGCCTTAGCTTGTCCTAAATAATACTTTTCAGTCTCACTCGCCGTCGCCGGATCAATAGAAAGAATAATATCATTAGCCGCTTTTATCTGATTATAAAAGATAGCATAACGTGCAAAGGGATTGGCATACGTAGCATAACGGTCACTATATTCACTGCTGACAGAAAACCAGTTATAACCATTATTGGCACAGATCATATCCGGGCCATTCAAATCCTGAGAAAGACAAACTGTCGGATAACCACCGTCATCATCTCTGGTATCAGAAGGAAATGCAGCACACACTGTCCCCATGCTGCTATACATACCTGCAATTTTAGCCTCCACACGGGAAGGGATGACAGATGTAGCATCATCTATCTGTTCACCTGTAATTCGGTAGCCCTCACTCTCAATATCATTGATGTCAGAGCAGGAAGCAAACGATAATGCTCCCAATATAAAAAGTGCAAACTTATTTATTCGTTTCATAGTTCTTTCTTTTTTAATTAAAACGTAAGAGAAATTCCTCCTGTGATAGTACGCATCGCAGAATATGAACTGGTAGTATTGGCACCACTTTCAGCAGTCGAGCTTCCCAGACCTAATCCCAAACGCGGGTCAAGACCTTTGCGTGCCGATAAAAGAGCTACATTGTCAGCCGTCAAATAAACTCTACAATGAGATAGTCCCAGTTTGCTGGTCAAACGTTTCGGTATTGTATATCCCAATGTAATATTGTTAAGGCTGAGATAATCCGAGCTAACAAGGAAACGGCTGGAATCCTGTTGGTAGCTTGCATCACTTGCACTTAAACGAGGTACGTCAGTATAACGATTGTCCGGTGTCCACGCTTTACGGATGTCCGTAGACCAGTTTGTACCTTGCATACCACTATTTCCATTGTGCATATATGCCTGATAAGCCCCGTCGTAATATTTGCCGCCCAACTGATAAGAAAGCTGCAATGAGAAATCAAAACCGTAGAATCGCACTGAAGTCCCCAAACCACCATATACTTTTGGCAACGTAGTACCCTGATCCGCTTGTTGGGCTTCTTCATAGTTAGAAGTCTTTGTATAATCACCATTATCCGGATCCACATAATACAATGCCTTTCCCGTATCCGGATCTACTCCGGCGTATGTTTTCAAATAAGACTGGTAAAGAGATCCTCCTACCCGGTAAATATAATAAGAACCTTTTTGACCGCCATTTTTCTCCAAATCCGGATCCAATGCAGTAATTTTATTGGTATAGTGCGTCAGGTTGAAGTTCATAGCCCATTCATAATCCTTTCCGCGAAGGATAATGCCGTTCAAATCCAATTCAACACCCTTATTCATAATATCGCCCACGTTGGTCGGCTCATAGCCTGTACTGATACCGGATGATACAGGGATCGGTTTGTTATACAACAAATCGACAGTTTTTCTGCTGAAATATTCAATAGTACCATTCAAACGGTTGTTGAATAATTCAAAGTCAGTACCGATATTGAAAGCATAAGACGTTTCCCAAGTCAGATCTTTCGTTCCTTTATATTTGAGAATCAGTGAATATTGCCCGTTAGCGTAGTTCACATCATACTGGTCTTGATAAGCATACCAGTTGTCACGCTGTACACCGTTTACAGTAATCAGCAGTCTGTCATTACCCTGCACACCCCAACTAGCTTTCAGTTTCAACATATTTACCCATTTCACGTTTTCCATGAACTTTTCGTGGTTAATCAGCCAAGCTCCACCTACACTTCCGAAGTTACCCCAACGGTGATCTTTATGGAAACGTGAAGAAGCGTCACGACGATAAGAAGCACTGAGGAAGTATTTTCCGTCATAGTTATATTGCAAACGGCTCAAAATACCTTCGGTCATATAATTGTCCGTATATGATTTCGCATTCTTCTTGTCTATACCTCCGGCATTATTCAACTCACCGATATATGGGTTGTACAGATTGGTGTTTTCTCCGTAGAGTACTTGATTCTTATAACGGTATTGTTCATAACCGACCAATAAATCTGCATTATGCTTATCGGCAAACGTACGTGCATAGGTTGCCAGATACTGGTTATTCACTCCCATCATTCTGGTATGCTGTACAAAAACAGAACCATCATCTGCCGATGCAGATCCGAAAGCACTGCTCAACTGGTTCAAACGGCTGTTCTGTACATTCGCAGAAATATTGGCAGTCAGCGTCAAACCTTCAATCGGAGTGATGTTAGCATACCATTTTCCACTTAACAAATCGGTATATTCATGCTGACGGTTCAGTTCGATGTCTCTAGCCGCATTTCCAGTTACCGAAGGACGAGAAAAGCCGCTGTTGTTACCCGAGTCATAGATTTTATACCCTGTGTTGGGATTGATAGCAATACTTCCGTCAGCATTACGTACATATAAAGGATAGATCGGTGCAATTGTATTGGATACATAAAATAAGTTAGCAGAACTTCCCCAAGAATCACCATCCTGATAGTCAGGAGCTTGTGAATCCGAATAAGTGTATGCAATGTTGGTTCCTACTTTTAACCATTCTTTAGCTTGATAATCAACTTTTGCACGACCGGTATAACGTTTGTAAGCAGAATTTTGAATAATACCGGAATCATTCAGGTAACCGACACTTGCATAGTAATTCAATTTGTCAGAACGGCCTGAGATATTAACATTGTATTCCTGACGGAAATTTGAACTGAATACTTCGTCATACCAATCGTCAGGAGTATAATAATATTTACCATCAGAATACCCTAACTTAGCATTCGGATTAAGCTTGAAATTGTTACCAATCAATTTTTCACCATCAGGCACGGTATAAACAAGGTATCCCAATCCACCATTTTTTGCGTCCAACAAAGTTTTATCTGCATAATTATAAGCTTCGGCCTTAGAGGAACCGGTATAGATCTTGGAATTGTACAAAGTCTTGTACTGCGTTTCGTAATATTCTGCCGTTCCAATTACATCATATTGAGGAACCATGCGCGAATTGGACCCCCATTTGGCATCAAATGTGACCTTTGCTTTTTCTGTTTTAGCAGATTTAGTTGTAATCAAGATAACTCCATTCGCTCCGCGTGCTCCATAAATAGAGTTAGCAGCCGCATCCTTCAATACAGAAAGGGATTCTATATCTTGAGGGTTAATGGAAGACATATCACCATCATAAGGTACTCCGTCTACTACATACAACGGAGCATTGCTTGAACTCATAGAACCGATACCACGGATACGAACTGTCGCAGACGCTCCCGGAGCTCCGTTAGCATTTACTGTCTGAATACCGGCCACCTGTCCGGAGAGGGCATTGGTGATATTCGACACAATTCTCTCTTCCAATTTATCAGCTTTAATAGTTGAAGCAGAACCGGTAAATGCTGATTTCTTAGCAGTACCATAAGCAACAACTATAATCTCATCTAATTGTTTAGCATCCGGCTTCAATGTGATTTTTAAATGGGGTTTAATTGCCACTTCTTGCGCCTGCATTCCAATATACGAAATCTGCAAAGTCTTTGCAGAACTTGGTCGTTCGATATTGCTCTTATTATCAATAGATTATAACTATTTGCAAAACATAAGTATCTTGTCATTCTTCTTAATAAAAAACAACCTATATCTTTAATTTATAGCTTATTATTTATAGTAGCAATGATATAAAAACAGAAATTGTGCTACTAAATATCTACTTGAAAAAGAGATAAGTATTTAGTAAATAATCGTTTAGACTTTGAAAAGAACCCACTTTGACTTTGTTATTTTGTTCCACAACAATTTCCATTGAATGCAAATACTAGAATTACTTAATTGAGAATATTCCTCAGATGTTAATAAAAATAGGTTTTATTTATTCTATGTGGTATCTTATTTTATAAATTAAAATGATTTACTTCTTTCCGTACGGTTGTGGATTATTTTTAAGTTAGTAACTATCTACTTCTCGTACTTAATAAATCAATCTTTGTTATTGCATAATTTTATTCGTCTGACAGATGTTGTTTTTTCGTCTGACAACTGTTAGACGAAAGAGAAACAACTGTCAGACGAAAGTTTAACAGTTGTTAGACGAATAAAGCTATGCATAACGAGTACTAACTAATAGTATCCGGAGAGCTTAATCCTGGAAGATTTAGGATTAGTTTCCTTTATGTTTGCCACCGGCTTTTGAGTAGATTGCTTTTTCAAGATCCCGTACAAGAGTTATATCCATAATATTCGCATATACCTGAGTCGTTTTTACACTTTTATGTCCTAACAACTTTTGTACAGTAGTGATATTAGCACCACTATATATTAATAAGGTAGCATTTGTATGGCGGGCGGTATGAAATGATATACGTTTATCAATTTCTGCCAGTTTCCCTAATATATTCAGTTCCTTATTAATATTCGAATTATCTTTCAATTTGAAAAAACGATTAAGATCATCCTTATAGCGCTGCAATATATGAATACCTTTCCCTTCAAACAATAGATATAATGGTAGACGTACCTCAATACCAGTTTTGACTGATTTGTAAATAAGCCACGTTTCCTGTTGAAACTCAACAATATTTGCAGATGTCAAACTGGTAAAGTCGGAGTATCGTAATCCGGCGTAACAGCAAAATAAAAAGGAATCTTTTGTCTTTTGCAATTTAGCATATTTTCCTCCTAGCTGTAAATCCTCCAATTTATGCAATTCTTCCGGTGATAGATGACTATGTCTGCCTTCTACACTTTTTATTTTATATTTTCTGAATGCATATTTCTGCACGTCCATATAATCCTTATTTATAGCGACGTTAACATAACGTTTCAAATGTTTCATATGTTTGGCAATCGTATTCAGGTGATATCCCTTGGATTGCAGATAATTGTCAAATGAAGACACAAATTCAAATGTCAGGTCCGTGAACTGTACTTCCTTCTTAAATTCTTGGAGTAGCTCCAGAGTAGACAGGTGATTCTGTCTGGTGCTTTCTTTCAAAGAAGAATTAGCGACTTCTTCTCTGAAGAAAGTTAAGAACGATCTACCGTTGCTTACAGGTTTATCGATGGAATCCTTTAATAACTCCAAAGAAATACTCTTCCCCTGTTGCCATAATCCAAGTTCTATTTGTTCAATAGCCGCAATGTGCTCGTATAACATACGATTCAATACGTCTGCATTAGGATGTCCCTTTACCATTCTACGTTTCGTATCCCACTGTTCAGGTTTAAGGTATATCTTAGTAGAGAAATATATTTTTCTTCTATTTAAATAAGCTTCTACCTGTACTAATGCCATTCCCTTTTTATTCAATCTTTTTTTTCTGTTAAACACAAGGTTGTAACTAATCTTTTCCATACTTCAGTTTTTTAATTAATAATAGAACAAATTAGACGTAGTTCTGTGCTACGCCAGGGTTGAATATGCATTAATATCTCTAAAAAAATAAATCCTCAAAAATGAAGTATTCACAAAACTTTAAATTAAATGCCACTTTTTTATTGATGTTTTTTCAAAATAAGCAAAAAGGTTTGTTAATAGAGGTGTTTTGTGACTAAAAATGAGTATGTGAAATATTAAAATGAGCATTTTGCTTTTGCAAAGTGTCGCTTCTGAGTTTTGAAATCAAAACTTTTGCAGCCAATATCTATGCTTATTAGCATAAATATTAGCAATTGAATAACAGAATGCCATATTTGCAACCTTTTTTTATTAAATGAATTGTTAGTTTCATATTTATTAATATATTTGCAAATTGTTAGAGTAAAGAAACAATTAATGTAAAGTTAAACTTTAAGAGAGAATTTATGAAAAGAAAATTGATGCTGTTATTGGCATGCCTTTTTGTGGGCATAAGTCTGGTAACTGCCCAAACTCAGAAGATCACAGGTGTTGTGATTTCTGAAGAAGACGGGCAGCCAGTTGTTGGCGCCTCTGTGTTAGTAAAAGGTACTACTCAAGGTACAATCACAGATGTGGATGGTAATTTTAATTTGGCAAATGTACCAAGTTCTGCAAAGACTTTGCAGATTTCGTATATTGGAATGCAGACTCAGGAAGTCATTATTAAACCGACCTTAAAAGTCATACTGAAAGCTGATGCACAAAAATTAGATGAGATAGTTGTGACAGCAATGGGTATCTCACGTGAGAAAAAAGCATTAGGATATGCTGTACAAGATGTAAAATCAGATGTACTGACACGGGCGGCCAATACGGATTTAGCAGGTGCATTACAAGGAAAAGTATCAGGTATTGACATCACTCCTTCATCGGGTATGCCGGGAGCCTCTTCTAAAATAACCATTCGCGGTTCCCGTTCTTTCACAGGAGATAATACCCCTTTATATGTAATTGACGGTATGCCAATTGCTTCTACTGCCGATGTTAGTACATCTCTTACTGACGGAGCATATGGCACAGACTATGCTAATCGTGCAGTCGATATTGATCCTAACGACATCGAAAGTATTAATATACTGAAAGGACAGGCTGCTTCTGCATTATATGGAATGAGGGCCTCGAACGGTGTTATTGTTATCACTACTAAAAGTGGTAAAGGAGCAAATAAAGGGAAACCAAACATCACTTTTAGCACCAACCTTTCATTCGATAAGATCTCAACCCTGCCAGAGTTACAACAAGAATACGCACAAGGCTCTAAAGGAGTATTTGATCCCTTATCACCTTTTGCATGGGGTCCTAGAATCTCAGAATTACCTAATGATCCTAACTATGGTGGAAATACTAATAATAGTTACACCAATAAGTATGGTAAACAACCAGACAGGTATTACGTTCCTCAGCTTGCAGCAGCCGGTATGGACCCTTGGGCTACTCCAAAAGCATATAACAACATGAAAGACTTCTTCGAAACTGGTGTATCGTGGAGCAACAATGTGAATGTAGCCCAAAAATTTGATAAAGGGAACTACTCTTTCTCTATGGGTAATACCACTACCAATGGTATTGTTCCCTCAACAGGTATGGATAGATACAATGTAAAATTATCAGCAGAAGCACAACTGCACCCCAACTGGACTACCGGATTTAATGGGAATTTTGTGACTTCAAAGATCACAAAACAATCTACTGCCAACACAAGTGTAGTTGCTACTGTTTACAATGCTCCTGTTAGTTATAATATGGCAGGCATTCCTTCCCATATAGAAGGTGACCTATATACTCAAAATACCTATCGTAGTGATTGGATTGACGATGCTTACTGGGCTGTCGATAATAATCAATTTTCAGAACGTTCACAACGCTTCTTTGGAAATGCCTTTGTGAAATACTCCACTAAATTCGGGACCGACAACCATAAACTGGATATTAAGTATCAAATAGGTGACGATGCTTATACAACTAACTATTCTGAAATTTATGGATATGGAAGCACTTGGGCCGCTACAGGTGAAGATTCGGAATATCACTATACTGTTAATGAGCTAAACTCATTACTGACTGCCTCTTACACATGGAATATTAATGATGAATGGGCATTAGACGCTTTAATCGGTAATGAATTTGTTGATAAAAAGACAAAATACGAATATGCGTATAGCATGAATTTCAACTTTCCGGGCTGGAATCACTTAAATAATGCTTCTGTATTTTCCAATGAAAGTCAATACAATAAAAAACGAACCGTAGGTAATTTTGCAAATGTATCAGTTGCATGGAAAAATATGCTCTACTTAAGTGGAAGTATACGTAATGACATCGTTTCAAGTATGCCTCGTAACAATCGTTCTTTCACTTATCCATCAGTCTCATTAGGATTCATTTTTACAGAATTGGCACCGTTAAAGAACAATATATTAACTTTCGGTAAAATACGTGCCTCCTACGCAGAAGTAGGTATGGCAGGAGATTATACTCAAAGCTATTACTACACTCCCGCTTATGGTGGCGGTTTCTATATGGGGAATCCTATTGTATACCCAATAGCCGGAGCAATGGCTTATGTACCATACTATAAAGTATATGATCCCAACTTAAAGCCACAGAATACAAAATCATACGAGATAGGAGCTGATCTTACTTTCTTCAACGGATTGGTCACATTGAATTATACTTACTCACGTCAGAATGTAAAGGATCAGATATTTGAAGTTCCTTTAGCTGGTTCAACCGGAGCCTCAAGTATGATAATGAACGGAGGTAAGATACATACTAATACTCATGAAGTGACCTTGGGCATTTCTCCGGTAGATACAAAGAACTTTAAACTTGATTTTGCCTTCAACTTCTCCAAAATCGACAATTATGTTGATGAACTGGCTCCAGGAGTAGAAAGCATTATGTTAGGAGGTTTTGTTACTCCACAAGTACGTGCCGGAATTGGTGACAAATTCCCTGTAATCTATGGAAAAAGCTATATGCGCAATAATGAAGGTAAGATAGTTGTAGATCAAAACGGGCTCCCCATGCAAGGAGAAGATGCGGTCATCGGAACTGTATCTCCCGATTTCCGCCTGGGGTTCAATACTAATATTGAATTATACAAGTTCCGCATTTCAGCTGTATTTGATTGGAAACAAGGCGGTCAAATGTATTCCGGTACCGCTGGCGAGATGAACTATTACGGTGTGAGTAAATTATCTGGAGATATGCGTAAAACTGATTTTATTGTAGAAAACTCAGTTAAAGAAACGGGTAAAGATACCAATGGAAATCCGATTTATGCTCCTAATGACATAAAGGTATCTGATGCTCAATCCTATTTCACAAGAAGAAGGTCTATTGACGAGTCTTATATTTATGACAACTCTTATATTAAGTTACGTGAATTATCCATAAGTTATCCGGTCCTCTCCAAAAAATGGCTAAACGTAAACGTAAATGTCTTTGCACGTAACATATTAGTTTGGTCAGAATTTAAAGGATTCGACCCAGAGGCTTCACAAGGCAATGACAATATGGGAGGCGCATTCGAACGTTTCTCTTTACCCGGAACGGCCAGTTATGGCTTCGGATTTAATGTAAAATTCTAATTAGCTAAAAAGAAAGATGAAAACATATACTATAATTAAAGGATTTTTTGCCGTTGGCGTTTTATCAGTTGTCCTTTCCGGATGTTCGGAAGATGCAATGGATAGAATAAATAAAGATCATGGACACACACAAAGCGTGGCTGGAAGATTTATCCTAACTGATGTAATAACCTCTACCGCGTTTTCAAATGCAGGAGGAGACTTAAATACTTATCTATCTTCATATATTGAATATGAAGTAGGTGTTGACAATCAATTGTATTATGCAGAAACCAGAGAAAGTGAACCGACATCATCTTCCACTTTCAATAATACATGGAACAACCTGTACTCAACATTAAAATCCGCCCGTATCATAATTAACCAATGTAGTGATGGAGGGATAGATTACGGCAATTATACAACCAAAGGCATGGCCGAAGTATTAGCAGCCTACAACTGTGCATTAATAGCAGATATGTTTGGCGATGCTCCGTGCAGCCAAGCTGCCTTAGTTGACGAAAATGGTTCCCCCGTTTATCTAAATCCCAAAATGGATAAACAAGAGGATATTTATAAACAAGCAATGCAATATCTGGATGACGCTATTGCAGACTTACAACAAGAGGATTTAATAGATCCATCCAGGCAAGATTTACTTTACCAAGGAGATGCAGAAAAATGGCTCAAATTTGCATATGCCCTGAAAGCACGCTATACGATGCACCTACTTCAAAGGTCAACTAATAAAGACGCTGATATGGAGAAAGTGTTGGAGTATGTAAGCAAGTCTTTTAAAAACACAGAAGAACAGGCAGCATTCAGTGTATATGATGTCAATAACATAAATCCACTTTATGGTTTCTTCAAAGCACGTGCAGCATTGGGAGCAAGCGAAAGCATGAGAAGCAAACTAGCTGAATATAATGACCCACGTCTGTCCAGGGCATTCATTACAAAACTAGACAAAGAGAAAGAAGGAAAAGCACAAGCTCCGGGGACTCCTGATACTGATGTATATGCACCTAGCGGAACACCGGAACAAGGAACCAGCAAATATGGTACATCTCTGTTTATGTATTCAGCAACAGCCCCTACTCTTTTAATGAGCTTCCATGAGTTAAAGTTCTTAGAAGCAGAAGCTTTATGCCGATTGGGACGTGATGCAAAAAGCGCCTTGAAAGAGGCTGTGGTAGCCGGATTGCTAAATGCAGAGAACAGTTTTAGTATTTCCAGAAAAGAATTGGGAAACACATTACTAAACCCAGCTAGCGCTATCACGGAAGAAGAAGCGAATAGCTATTTTGACAACACTGTAGAAGCTACATATACGAATGAGCCTCTGAAAACTACCATGATACAAAAATATTTTGCACTATGGGGAGCTTCCGGAGAAGCTACAGAATCTTATAATGACCTCCGTAGAATGACAGCACCTACTGAAAGTTTCATTCAATTACAGAATACCAAGCCTTTCCCCTTACGTTGTCCATATGGCAATAGTGACACAACGACAAACGCAGAAGTGAAAGCTGCTTATGGAAATGGACAGTATGTTTATAACGAAAAAGTCTGGTGGGCAGGCGGTAACAGATAATTCATTCATCTGCAAACAACAAAAAATCGGGTAGTGAGTAACTTTTCCACTACCCGGTTTTTCACTATTCTTATTTTAAGACACCAACCATCCCTTCTCTCACTATATCCACCAATATCGGTTTCAACCCACTGACGAAACATTCTACTGCGATCACCATTAAGATCAATCCCATAAGACGCATCATTACATTATTCCCCGTCTCTCCCAAGACACTCACCAATTTCGTGGAAGCACGGAGAATAAAGAAAGTCAGCAGATAAATCAGTCCGATAGTTCCTATCAAAATCCCTTTCATTTCGAAGTTGTGAGCATCCTGCATCAAAACAATAGCATTCGCTATCGCTCCGGGACCACACAACATTGGTATCCCGAGAGGAGTAATTGAAATATCATCAGCATAAGTTTTTATTTCTTCATCCTTCAACTTCATCGGCGTGTAGCGGGCTTGAAGCATATCAAAACCGATTTTGAAGATAATCACCCCACCGGCAATACGAAATCCATCAGTAGAGATCCCGAAAAACTTAAAAAGAAACTGACCGGCAAAAACAAAAACCATTAATGTGACAAACGACACAATGGTGGCACGTTGCACGATAGACTGACGTTCCTTATCCGTCATTCCATGAGTCATTGTAAGAAAGACGGGCATTGTCCCCAAAGGATTGGTCAACGTAAAGAACGAAGTGAAACAAAGCAAGGCAAACGGGAGAAGTGTACTATCCATGGCAGTATCGCATTTTTATGCATTTATTAAACACGACAAAAATACGACTTAATCCATAAAATCTATAATAAATCTATCAAATCTTTCAAAGAATAAATGTGATAAGTAGGCTGAAAAGGAAATGAGGTACGACCGGTTACATTGTAAAAAGCCTGGTGCATCCCTATTCCATGTGCCCCGGTTATATCCGCTTCCCAACTGTCACCAATCATCAATGATTCGCGCAGTTCGGACTGAGTGGCGGAAAGAGCAAAGTTGAATATTTCAGGCCACGGCTTCAGTACCCCGAGATCTTCGGAAAGGATAACCTTTTTAAAGTAGATGTCTACGCCTGCTGAACGCATTTTACGTGATTGTAATTCCCGAAAACCGTTGGACAGTATATAAAGATTATATTTCGGAGCCAGATACTCCAACACCTCTTTCGCATAAGGCATCAAACCGCTTTTGGTAGGAATAATTGCGAAGAAATCTTCCGAGAACTTTTCAGCCAAGGTCTCATCCTCCACTCCTACCGCCTGCAAAGGATAAGAAAAACGTTGCCGGTTCAGTTCATCCTTCGTTATCTTCCCCTCACCATATTCAATCCAGAGTTCGGTATTCCGTTGCTGATAAATCGTATAATAATGATCGAACGAATCAAAATAACGTTCGAATGAATATTTCCGATAGACTTCTTCAAAAGTATCGCGAGCATTACGGGAAAAAGCCCAGATAGTGTCGTCAAGATCAAAAAAAAGATTTCTATATTTCATCAACAGTTACGGGGGTATATATAAGAAACAAAAAGCCAATGTGCTAATTTCTTGCATTCAGGAATCAGCACATTGGCAATTCAAAAGAGGTGTCTACCTTATTTTACCTGAATAACCAAGTATCTGGATATACTCCAGAATTCAGTAGGATTCGTAATCTTCAAAGTCAACTGACCTTTGTCATCTTTCACCAATTCGTAAGAACCGGCAGGATGAGTAGTCAACAACTCAGCACGTTTAGAGTACAACTTGATTTCTTTTGTTGTACGGATATCAATCTGAGTGAAATAATCCTTGTTGAAATCAGCGCTTTTCAGCACATCACCACTTTGAAGAATTTTCTGGGCTTTCAGTTCGGATTTTGTTCCGAATACAAACCATGCAGCATTCAGGCTCTTATCCTGTTCAGCAACTGTCTTAGCTTTCGCTTCGTTTTCGGCAACCAGCGTTTCTTTGGCAGCAGATAGATCGCTTACAGCAGCATCCAGTTCCTGAATACGGATATTCTTGGAAGCCAGTTCGGTTTGAAGTTCTTCGATACGTTGTTGTTTAGCATTCAATTCAGCAGTCAGAGCGGCAACCGCCTTTTTCATCTGAGCAGAATTATAACTGCTATTTTTCAACTGAGCCTGCAATTTAGCAATCTGAGCTTTGTTTTCCTCCATCTGCTTGGAGATGAATTCAATATCAGAAGCGATTTGTTGTTTGGCACTAGCAGAATTTTCGGTAATAGTACCGCGCTGCAAGTCTACACGACTTTCGGCAGCATTGATCTTACGGAAACCTTCCTGAACTTCATTGAAAGTTCCCATCATATCATCCAGTTCAGCATTGCGCTGGTTCAGTTCCATCAACAGAGAGTCATTTTCAGCTTTCAGGTCCTTACTTCCACCTTTAAAGCCATCACACGAAGCCAACATGGCTGCGCATACAAATAAAACTGCTAACTTTTTCATACGTTTACGTTTTACGTTTTTAAATGAAGTTATTTTAATCGTCTATTCCTGCTAATACTATCACAATCTCGCCCCGCGGTTCGGTAGCGGTAAAGTGTTCTATCAATTCCGCCAGACTGCCGCGAACCGTCTCCTCATGGAGCTTGGATATTTCACGCGACACGGTTACCTGACGTTCAGCTCCGAAATACTCGGCAAACTGAGTTAATGTCTTCAACAATCGGTGAGGCGATTCATAAAACACCATTGTACGATGTTCTTCTGCCAATGCCTTCAATCGTGTCTGCCGTCCTTTCTTCTGAGGCAGAAACCCCTCGAAGCAAAACTTTTCATTCGGCAATCCCGAAGCTACAAGTGCCGGAACAAAGGCTGTCGCCCCCGGCAAGCACGCTACTTCGATACCGTTACGTACACATTCACGAACGACAAGAAATCCGGGATCGGAAATTCCGGGCGTTCCAGCATCCGAAATTAACGCAACTGTTTCACCTGCCTTTATTCTATTAACAACACTTTCCACCGTTTTATGTTCATTAAATTTGTGGTGGGACTGCATTGCGTTCTTTATTTCAAAGTGTTTCAGCAAGATACCGGAAGTGCGCGTGTCCTCTGCCAGAATCAAGTCGACCTCTTTCAGAACTTTGATAGCCCGAAAGGTCATGTCCTCCAGATTTCCTACCGGCGTAGGTACTACATACAACTTTCCCATATATTTTTTATTACGCTGATTGGTTAAAATACTTCTTTAACAACTCCAGAAAATCAATTGCTGCTTCATTTTCTTCGTTCATATCGGCTTTCGAGGAAAGAAATGCAACAGCAGTCTTGTAGGAGCTCATGACTGATATTTGTTCGATCACACGATTCATCAAGTCTGTATCTCCACCAAACAACTCGCGTGAGAAACGGAATGAATCATTCAGACTGATAGATTGACGTAACCCTCCGGCGGACAGTTTGATACTTTCTCCCAATACGGTCGGTTTACTCACCTCATCCTCAATAAATACAGACTCCTCTGTCACTGATTCATCAGCAACAGGTTCTTCCTCTTCCTCCTCAATTGTTTCTTCCACAACAGGAGGTTCCGGTTCCGCTACAAAAGTGTCTGATTCTTTATATTCTTCTACGATAGGAGAAGGCGGCAAACTTTCACAAACAGTATCCACATCCTGCAAGAGTTCATCCAAATGTCCCTGCATCCGTGTAATACTCCGCTTCAACAGTTCAGACAAAGTCTGAGTCGACTCCTTTGAGAATGACTCCATGAGGTATTTCAACTCATGAACATCCAACTCGATATCTGTTAATAGCTTCTGTTTCATGTCCGTCTATTATTTAATATGGTGCGAATGTAGGAATAATTTATGCAATAACTTAAAATAATGGATAATTTAACAGTTCTTGCATATTAAATTATGTACTAAAAAACATCCCCGAATGTACTTTTCGGCAATGCAAAAAGATACATTCGGGGATATTATCCATATTATCAGAATCGACAGTATCTATTACTTATAGAAACCCAGAATTTTATCAAATAAGGATGAGTTTTCAGCAAAACCGCAGAAATACTGTGAACAGGGGCCATAAGCATATAAAAGCGTTGGAATCCCTGTATGGTCATTCGTAAAGAAATTCCCAGTTACAGTTCCGGTTTTATAATCACCGTCCAATAAAGTCAATCCTCCCGTCTCATGATCAGAGAGTACAAGTATTAATGTTTCTCCGTTTTGATCGGCATATTCGAGAGCTTTCCCCACCAAGCGGTCAAAAGACAGATATTCGTCCACCACTGTATACAAATCATTAGCGTGGCCGCCTTTATCAACTTTTGCTCCTTCTATCATGGTGAAGAAACCTTTCTTACCTGCCGAAAGACGGGTTATCACTGTATTGAAAGATTCTTCTATCACCCGAAAATTCTTTCCATAGTCATCTCCTTGCAAACAGATAACACGCTGGTTTAAAGGAACCTGACTCAGCTGGGGCAATTGGTTACAGACTGCTATATTCTTCTCCCGCAATTGCTTCGTCAACAGACTATCGTTTGCTGCAAAAGCCTCCACCGGTGCGGCTATCACCAGATCTGCAGGCGAAGTAAGCAAATCTTCCGCTATCTCTTGCCCCATGTCCCGTTCCGGTTGATGAGCATAGTAAGCGGAAGGAGTAGCTCCCGTGATTCCGTCATTACTGATGATTCCTGTCTGAACTCCTTTTGCGGCCAAAGCTTCCGTTATGTTTTGTATTTTATTACCCAGAGAGTCGGTACCGATACGGCGGTTACGGGTTTTCTGCCCGGTAGCCAATGCAGTTCCAGCTCCAGCCGAATCAGTCGTATAGTCATTTGTCGGATTCGTTTTCAACAGTCCGATATTCTTCATTTGCATCAGATTCAGCTTGCCGCCATTAGCCGTAGCCGCAGCCCACATCTGCCCTTGCCCCGCACCGCCGTCGGAGATAAGCACAATGACATTCTTAGGCATTTTCTTGCTTCCGTCATTTTTATAGGTGGGTTGATAAATCTCATGAAACTTTCCCTTGCTGGTATAAAAGTTCTTCGGATAACGTTTCAGGAAATCATCCAGCAAAGCAGGATGGTCGGTATTCAGATAGTCCAATCCTAGTTTCATAAAAGTATTCCAAGCCGTTTTGGTATCGGGACACCCCCAGAAACGTGCCGCTTTCCCTTCGGCATGAGCTTTATCTATAAACGCTTTTACCTTGTTGTAATCGGTTTCTACCATTCTTCCCAATCCGTTCCATTGAGTCAATGTCCGGAAAGAAGTACTCATCATAGGTATACGCAGGCTCTGTTCCGGCGTATAGATGAATCGGGGTCTTCCGTCGAAGAAAATAAAATCTGCGTAATTGGAAAATTCTTCCGGTGAAGGGAGAAAGCCACTGACAACCACCCGGACTGCCAAAGGATTCTTCTTTACATCAAAACAATCCCGATATTCCAATAGTTGCTGTTCCAACACCTTCATTGTTTCCTTATAATCTGTTTTCAAGTCAATCAGTAGCTGGAAGCTCTTTCCGTTCGGGTAACCGGAGCCGCCATTCATTTCAAATTGTTCCCTGATCGGATTCAAATAAAGATTCCGGAGTTTACGGGCTTTATTAATTTCATTCTCTTTATGAGCCACATACAACTCTCCGTCTACCAGAAACACATCAGCTTCGATAGAAGCACACCGTGCGGAGTATGCAGTATAAAAAGGTACATTCTGCAAATAATCATTATGAGAATGTACATTCTCGACTGAAGAATAAACACGTGATTGAGCCGACAATAAACAAAAGGCCGACACGATCCACATTCCTACGATACTATATAACTTTTTCATTCTATCTATCATTTATCGATAAACATTTGTATTCCATTTCTGAGGTTGAAACCATACCATATCTGTTTCATTCACCATGCGTCCGATTTTCTCATTTGTCCATGAAATCAGATTCGGGTTGTTCTGCTCGTTATCCGAATAGATATAGCGCACGGGAATAGCACTTGATACCGATGTACCGACCTTCAACTCCGGATACCCGGTACGCCGCCAATTTGCGAATGCCTCAAAACCATTCAGAAAACTATCAATCCATGCCTGTGTACCTATTTGTTTCAATGCTTCATTCTGAGCTGTATTCAATGCCACATCCGGACGTGCCAGATAGACGTCCACGTCATCAGAAGAAATAGCAGCCCACTTCTGCATAGAAGCTCTGATACCTTTGGCATATTCATCGGCTGCATTCCCTGTTATCATACCTCGGATAATCGCTTCCGCTTTCAGAAACTGAAGTTCAGCAAAAGTCATCACGAAAGCACGGCTTTCGCTTCGGATCGTACTGCTCAATACTGAATAATCATCCTTATCAATCTCATTCTGCTCTGCCGCACTCAGTCCCGCCGGTTGCCCGCGATAGACAAAAGGTACAGAAGCATTTGCCCGATGTGCTTCAAAAGAATGCTTTGTCGGAGCAACATAAACCGGTAAACGAGGATCATCCTTGGTTTGCAGAGCATCTACTATGGCTTCACTTACCCGGAAATTATCTCCGAATATAACACCCGATCCGTCAGAAGGCAGGTTTTTAGGTTGTATATACCACTTGTAGAAATCAACGGTATTGTTATACACCAGTGTTGCCTGGTCGTCAATAGAAGTAAAGACGGGATATTCCTGTGCATTGTTGAAGATCGCAGCTATATCGGCAGACACATCTTTCTTCGCCGACTGGCGCATCAGGATACGTACTTTTAAAGAATTTGCATATTTACGCCATTTCACTGCATCTCCATTAAAAAGAATATCGTCACTAATAGTAGCGTCAGCCTTTAATGACTTCAATAGCTGATTTGCAGTTTCAAGGTCGGCAAGCATTAATCGATACACTTCCTTCTGTTCCTGATAATGCGGAAATTCCAATCCGCTGACATCTCCTTTTCCAGCTTCATTATACGGAATATCACCATACGCATCCGTCATCAATGAGAGAACATATACTTTACAGATCAATCCCAATGCCTTATACTGAGGCTGATTGTTTTTCTCTGCAATATCAAGGATCTGATTAATATCCTTTACACTACGCATCGGAGCATTCCATTCTTCGCGGAAAGAAGCCCCGGTTATATTGAAACGCCCGAAACTTTCGTTACTTCCTCCGATATAGTTAATGTGTTGGATAAACTGTCCGGCAGCTCCATTGCCACTACCCGTCATTGAAGAAACAGCAGTACTGATAACAGTCGGCAAAAGAAGATTGGCAGGAACAGTCGGGGGATTATTGGGGTTGACATTAATCTCTTCGAAGTCACTACAACCACACACCAGTAGAAATGCGGCAAGCAACAAAGTTATTTTATTTCTTTTCATGATTTCTGTTGTTTATTAGAGAGTTACGTTAAGATTGAATCCAAAGCTTCTGGTAGAAGGTAAAGACATTGTTTCTATCCCTTTCAGTTGCCCATCGTAAGAAGCAACTTCCGGATCAATGTTGGGGACATCCGTCCAGATAAAGAGATTACGTCCGAAAGCTGATACAGAGACGTTTTTCAACGGAGTATTCTTCAGCCATTTCTTTGGAAGGGTATATCCGATTTTCAGTTCACGCAGCTTCACGTAAGAAGCGTCGAAGGTGGCAATCATATCGTTGTCATAGTACGCCTGCACGTAGTTTCTCACCGGTACAGCCACTGTATTCTTCTGTCCCGTTTCCACATCGATACCGTCTGCTACAATCATTCCGGCTCCGTCAGCATCACGCCATGCCAGAGATTCTTTCAACGAACCATTTCTCATCCCTTCAATATAAGTACGTGAGTAAACAGAACCTCCGTGCTGAAATCCGAAAAGCGCACTGAACGTCCAGTTCTTATATTTGAAATCCGTACCAAGACCACCCGTCCAATCAGGATTCACATTTCCCAAATATCCCCAGTCACCGTTTTCTTCTACCGGCAGGCCGTTTTTCAGTTGCAGTTGTCCGTCTTTGTATACCAGATAATCACCGTAAAGAGAACCATAAGAACCATCGCCCTTAGTGTTTTCAGTACGTAATTCCAGAGAGGCCCACCGTTCAATTTGGCGAATACGTGAGATTCCTTTATCTTCCGCCAAAGCAACTACTTTGTTCTTATTCTTGGAGAAGTTGAAGTTCAAGCTCCATTCAAGGTCTTTGGTACGCACAGGAACCACGTTGACCATTAACTCTATTCCCTGATTAGTCATCTTTCCAACATTCATCAGTTTCGTATCATATCCGGCAGACGGATTCAGCGTGATCGGAATAATCAAATCAGTAGTAATACTTTTATAGTAAGCCACATCGATCCCTACGCGGCTATTGAAAAAGCGAAAATCACCACCAAACTCGTAGGATACTACTTTCTCCGGTTTGATATCCGGGTTTGGATAGTTATTATTGGCAGTTGCAGTAGAGTTACCTCCCCACCCTTGAGAAATGATAAAGTTGGAAGCCGTCTGATAAGGTTCCAAATCCCGACGTACCATAGAGGTACTTGTTCTTACTTTGGCAAATGTCAGGATATTGCTCCTTATATCGAACAAGTCTGTCAGCACAGCACTCAGAGAAGCCGAAGGATAGAAATAAGAATTATTTTTCTTGGGCAACGCGCTTGACCAATCGTTTCTTCCTGTCAGATCAAGAAACAATCCGTTCAAATAGCTGAACTGTGCCGTTACATACAAACTGTTCACCTTCTTCTGTGTAAGAGAATTACCCGCAAGAATCGGTTTAGCATTATTTGTCAGGTTGTATACCCCGGGAATAGTCAGTTCCGGTGCAATGGCCCCCAGTCGCTTGGATATCTGGTTCATCATATTTCCTCCGGCAGAAATACTGAACCCGAAGTTTCTTACAGCCTCATCCGGCAGACGGTAACTCAACAGAAAGTCATTGTTTATTTCCATAAAAGAAACGTCATCTTCCTGATAATAACCGTTGAAGAAAGATTGTGAAGTTACGGCATGACGCATCGTTCTCTTGTCCGAATATACATCAAGCCCCGAACGGATTTGTAAAGACAGCCCCTTGAGAATATCATATTTCAAACGAAGATTTCCGTAGACACGATCGCGGGTATTTCCGTTGAGATTATTGTAGACCACAAAATAAGGGTTGTTGATTCCTGTAGACGTTTCATCACCGATAGGTGTATTCTGGGCTACATTTTCTTTTCCATCACGCCACTGCTGCTGCAAGGAATTCAGACTGACATTTCGCGGCATTTTCAAGAAAATAGCCATGATGTTGTCAGCGTTCTTCGCTCCCGTACTTGCCCGGTTGTCGCTGTTGGTATGTACATAGTTCATAGTCACATCGGCACGCAACTGTGGAATGATCTGATATCCGGCAGACAAACCTATCGTATTCTTCGCCAGCCCGGTATTAGGGACAATACCCTTCTGCTGATTATTAGTATACGTCAAGCGATAATCCAGTTTATCGTTCGAGTTACTCAGCGTGATTGTATTAGAGATATTATGTCCCGTCTGAAGGAAATCTTCCAATTGATTACCTCCGGACACAAAAGGGATTGCAATCCGGTTTCCGTTATCATCCAACGGAGAGTCAAACTGAGTAATAAGCTGCCCGTTCATTGCGGGGCCCCAGTTGGCTACGTCCTTATCGTTCACACCACCTCCGGCACCGTCAACATAAGCGTATTTTCCTTCCATCCCCTGGCCGAAACTGTTCTGAAATTTCGGAAGCCGAAGGGCAGTCTCAAAAGAAACGGTAGAGCTATATGTCACTCCAAGTCCTTTTTGCCCTTTCCCGCTTTTGGTGGTAATCAGAATCACTCCGTTAGCGGCACGTGCACCGTAAAGAGCCGAAGCGTTCGGACCTTTCAGAATAGAAACACTCTCAATATCTTCCTGATTTATCTCTCCGGCAGCGTTTCCGTAGTCTACTTCAGCTTCACCTGATGTAAAATTAGGATTATTGTAGTCCTGGCGTCCGGTGAAACTTCGAGTAGACTGCTCATTGTTATTACTAATAGGCACACCGTCTACCACAAATAAAGGAGAGTTGTTATAGTTGTATCCGCCCACGAAGTTTTGACCACGTATCTGAATACTCGAAGAAGCTCCGATGCCACCAGAAGAATTCGTAATCTGCACACCTGCAATACGGTTGCTCAACGCGTTCACAAAATTGGATTCGTGCGCTTGCACCACTCCGTCACCTCCCAACTTCTGTACCGAATATCCCAATGATTTAGCCTCGCGGGTGATACCCAGGGCAGTAACCACGACTTCCCCAAGCACTTTGGTATCCTCTTCCATTATCAGACTGACAATCTCTTTTTCCGGTTTAAACACAACCTTTTTGAACCCTACACAAGCAGCCTCCAGTTCGCCTATCTTGTTCATAATCTTCAATACGAAGTTACCATTGACATCCGTTATGGTACCATTAGTTGTTCCTTTCTCAATAATAGTAGCTCCGATAACGGGTTCTCCGTTCGGCGTTTTAATCGTACCTTTCACCTTTTCAACAGGCACAGGGGGATTTGCCATTGCAGCAGCCACACTGCACAACAGCATCAACAAACAAACTTTTACCTTAAACATTGTTTTCATTTAATTATATTAATAAATAAATCCTGATTTACGGCTGCAAAAGTATCAGAGCGGATTTACAAAAGCGAGACAAGAAAGTTACAATGCCAACACTATTTTATTTCAAAAAAGTTATGCTACCTTTGTACACACATTTATTTAATCAAGGAAGCACGAAATCATATCATGGTATTATTCTCAGAAGATCATATACAAGAGACTAAAAGAAGAGGTAGAATCGAAGTTATCTGCGGCTCCATGTTTTCCGGAAAGACGGAGGAACTAATTCGTAGAATGAAAAGAGCCAAGTTTGCCCGCCAACGTGTGGAGATATTCAAACCAGCTATCGACACCCGTTATTCGGAAGAAGATGTGGTTTCACACGATAGTCACTCTATCGCTTCTACTCCTATCGACTCATCGGCAAGTATCCTGCTATTCACTTCCGAAATAGATGTAGTGGGTATTGACGAAGCTCAGTTTTTCGACAGCGGACTAATTGATATCTGCAACCAGCTTGCCAATAATGGTGTACGTGTCATCATCGCCGGACTGGATATGGACTTCAAAGGGAACCCTTTCGGACCAATGCCTCAGTTATGCGCCATTGCAGACGAAGTATCAAAAGTGCACGCTATCTGTGTGAAATGCGGACAGTTGGCTTCTTTCTCGCATCGCACGGTGAAGAATGACAAACAGGTTCTTTTAGGAGAAACAGCAGAATATGAGCCTCTCTGCAGGGAGTGTTATCTCCGTGCGCTCGAAGAGGACGGACAAAAAATATAAACTAACAATTACATATATGGAAAGGAAAAAAATAACATTCGACAGTTTTATACGTGGTGCCATCGGATGTGTATTGGTGGTAGGAATATTAATGCTGGTGGAACGACTGAGCGGAGTGTTATTGCCCTTCTTTATTGCGTGGCTGATCGCTTACATGGTTTATCCGCTGGTCAAATTCTTCCAATACAAGCTGAAGTTGAAAAGTCGTATCGTCTCTATCCTCTGTGCATTATTCCTGATTACAGTTGTCGGAGTATCCTTATTTTATCTGTTAGTACCGCCAATGATTTCGGAAATCAGCAGAATGAATGACTTGCTCGTGACTTACCTCACCAACGGTGCCGGCAACAACGTCCCTCAAAATCTTTCCGAGTTTATCCATGAGAATATCGACCTTCAAGCGCTCAACCGTATATTAAGCGAGGAGAATATTCTTGCAGCTATCAAGGATACCGTGCCCAGGATGTGGGCTTTGCTTGCAGAATCTCTCAATATTCTATTTAGCATTCTTGCGTCCTTTATTATCTTATTATATGTTATTTTTATATTGCTGGATTATGAAGCAATAGCCGAAGGGTGGTTGCACCTGCTTCCGAACAAGTACCGTACATTTGCCTCCAATCTGGTTCATGACGTGCAGGACGGTATGAACAGATATTTTCGTGGTCAAGCTTTGGTGGCATTTTGCGTAGGTATCCTGTTCAGCATAGGTTTCCTCATTATTGATTTTCCAATGGCTATCGCTCTGGGACTTTTCATCGGTGCTCTCAACATGGTTCCTTATCTGCAAATCATAGGTTTCCTTCCCACTGTATTGCTAGCTATCCTCAAAGCAGCAGATACGGGGCAGAATTTCTGGATTATCATTGCGTGCGCATTAGCTGTCTTTGCTATCGTACAAATTATACAGGATACTTTTCTCGTCCCCAAAATTATGGGAAAGATTACCGGCCTAAATCCTGCCATTATCCTTTTATCACTTTCTATCTGGGGCTCATTAATGGGAATGTTGGGAATGATTATTGCTTTACCGTTAACAACTTTAATGCTCTCTTACTACCAACGCTTTATTATCAACAAAGAAAAGATAAAATATGATGAAGTAGAAACAACTGATAATCAAGAAACAAGCAGTAAAAAGGAAAAATAATTGGAACTTTTTTCCACGAAACGCTTGCAAATTAAATAAAAGTCACTACCTTTGCACCCGCAATCAGGAAATAACTGATTTGCAAATAAGGATTGATTCGCTAGCTCAGCAGGTAGAGCACAACACTTTTAATGTTGGGGTCCTGGGTTCGAGCCCCAGGCGGATCACTTAGAAATCAGAGAGTTACACGAAAGTAACTCTCTTTTTTTATGCCTGAATTGTGCAGGATTACATGGTTCAGTTAAACCGAGAGTTAAAGGATCAATGTAAAACCGAGAGTTAAAAAAACAAAGGAAGTCTTATACCAAGAAATTACGAGAAGTATTTCCTATCTTTATACACACGGAGATCTTTCTAATAAGATCCCTAAAAGACAAGAGCTATGAACACATTACAGTCTAAGTTTCATTTCCCTTATTATAATTATTTCTCAGTTCAGTTGGAGTTGCACCAAATAACTTTTTACAATAACAAGTCAGATGTGCAGGAGAGCTAAACCCAAAGTCCATAGCTATTTCCCGGAAAGCAATATCCGGATCACAAATTTTCTCACGAACCAGTTCAGCCCTCCGCTCCTGCATCCATCGGTAAGGACTCTGACTAAAACTCTCTTGAAACTTACGATTAAAAGAGCGTTCCGAAACACAACACAAACTTGCAAATTCTTTCACGGTTTTCACATTCTTATAATTATCCAGTACAAAATCCTCGAACTGCCGTCCTACTCCAGTCGTTCTAGAAAAGAAAGCAGCAAGTTCTGATTTAGTATAAAACCCCCTCAATGCAAGAATGATTTCCTGCTGCTTAAGGATATGCATATGCCTACATAGCAATCCTGTATCCAGATAAAAAAGTAACTGCCTCAAAATATGTAACAGAGGCTTTCGGATTGGTAAAATACAATTATTACCGTTCTCCATTTTTACATGTGAGATTGATTCAAAATACATTTTGTCACAAGCCGTTATCTGCTTATTCCAAAACAACAACAGACATTCTGCCGACACAATACCTTCAACCCTATTTTCTTCATGCTGCGGTATAAGCAGCATATTATGCTCTAAAAGATGTATATTATGCTCCCTGCCTATATTAACGGATAGTTCTCCTTTCAAAAGAAATAAAATACAAAAACAACAACTATTATCAATCTGTCCGGATTCTTGCGCAACCAATCTGTATTGGGTAAAACCACTGTCAATTTTAATTCCATAATTAAAACAGGAATGATGTTCCGACAAATAAAGTAATTTCATGTTATAATTTAAGTAGTTTAATTTTAAAACAACTCGCTTCGCTTACTATGTTTGTTTTTTTTAAGACACATACTTTTAAACTACAAACAAAAACTGTAATTCTATAAACATATACTTAAAAAGGAATATATATCTGCATCCATTAACGACTCTCGCTCCCTACATGACACATATAGCCCTAACTTAGCCACAAGCAATATCATCTTTCAATATACTTACTTCATTTTACATATCTTCCTAAGCACAAGGAACTCCCCCACCACACAAACTATTGCGATAAATGGGGAAGTCTGATGATTATAAAGCAGAACTGCTTCTATTTATTATATATCTTCTATTTTTCTATCACTTCTTATTTAGAATTAATAGTACAAATACTTACCCGGTTCCAATCCGGTTCCTCAAACATATAGCCAATTCCCTGTCCTTCAGCAACAATTCGCTCCTTTGAAATCCCATACTTATTAACCAGCATCTTTTGAACTGCCTCGGCACGCTGTCGCGCAATACGCTCATTAAGTTCTTCACTACCCTCCGGAGAAGCGTAACCCTTGATTACAACTCCTGCCTCTTTGTGGTTTCTCAAGTAAATTGCAATCCGTTCAACATTAGGCAATTGAGAATTATCAATAGTTATTCTACCTTGACGAAAAGTAATCACAGACTCTAGTGTTTTTTTACTATTGTCAATCGTATCTTTCACAATTTTCGGTTCTCGATTCTTGTATTCTTCCAAAGCCGTTTCTAAATCTATCACTTTTTGGTTAGCATCCTGCAATACATTATCATTGCGTTCAAGTTCTGAACGAAGTTGATTTATTTGAGCATTTAATGCATCAAATTCAGACTGGTCGTAAGGTCTTACTTTAGTAAAATGGTGTTCACCATTGCTACATCTGAAATGATATACGAAGCCTGCACTAATCTCCCACACGGCACGCCCCGAATGGAAATATACAGGTTTCGTACCCATAGAATTCATATCATATACAAGAGCCGGTTTGAGAGCTAGAGTCCACGCCTTACTTTCCCCTAAATTAAAATTAAAATTTAATCCCAACTTAGTAGACATACCATTTTGATCTTCCCCCATGTTTCTACCAACATAATAATGCATCCAGCCAATACCAGCCACAGCCTCAATCTCAAAACTTCTTGGAATACCGTTATAACCTCCAAAAAGATTATTTAAATTCACCAATCCTAACAAACTTACATTTGATTCATCAAATGCTGTTTTACTTTTTGTTGTATTAAAATAACCCATTGCCTCAAAACCTAATCCAAAGGTAGGGGTTAAATGCTTGCTTACATGAACTCCAACTGCCGAACGCATGTTTTTAAAAAACGATTGATGAGTCAATGGGGTCACGCCACCTACATTAATACCGATTGACCAATTATCCGAAAATTTGTTTCCTTCCAAAGCTGTTTGTCCACTTACATGGCAAATGGCAATACCAGATAGCAATAAGCCTGCAAAAATCTTTTTCATCATAATTCTTATTTAAATTTATTATTAGCAGAATTGGGGCTGAAATATATATCATTCCCAACATTCTACCTTTAGCTATATAGTTGACTAACTACTACTTTCATTTACAATACAAAATAAAATCACCCATTGTGAGTATATATGTTTATGTACGTCTTTCTCAGCTGCTGTAATGGGACCTACCCACGACCACGATTCTACGGTCCTCTACGTAAAGTCATATTTTTCTGTTGCTTTTCCATATTCAACAAACACTAATCCGGCAAAGTGAACTAATTGTAATCAGCTATCTCATACCAAATCAAACATTGTATAACACTTTGCAAAAGAAGGCAATTCCTATCTCAATCTGTTACAAATAAACGACATTATATTTTATGCATCAGACAACTATCATTTATATAGAGGCTTCATAATTTGGAGATTCATAGTTTAGGCTATAATTCAAGCGGGAGAAATAATTACATAACATAAAGAACCTATTTCAGCATATCTCCCCCTTCTTAGAAACACGTTTTCCAGAAGTGATATTCATTCATTGATTTTATTATTATCCAACAACACAACACGCACCCAGTCAACCCACATTTCTCCCGGCAAATCTTCATCATGGATTTCTCCCGGCCATGTCATCATACCATTCAATTCACCTCCCAATGAAAAATTCAGAATTATATTGAAGGGATATTCACAAAATGGATACTGTAGTTTCTCCTTATCCAAATGTTGGTTCTCATATTTCCAAGTCTCTTTGCCGTCGACATAAAATATTAATTCCTTTTCAGTCCGCTGCACTGCATATACATGATCTTTAGTTACATCAAAATTCTTATCAGCCTCCTTGTTCGTTACTCCTGCAGAGCCATTTTCACCATTTATATAAAAAGTATGTACCGTTTGAAAGATCTGCTTAGGACTCCCTTGTACCCATTCCATAAGATCTATTTCTCCCCCTCTGGGCCATTCCGGTGCTCCTATAGGCATTTGCCAGATAGCAGGAAAACCTCCACGAACCAATTTGGTTAATCTGGCCTTAACTTCCAAACGTGTACCACAGGGAAAACCTATCTTGGAAAACACCCCGCCATTTTTATAAGTCCCGTTGTCCTTACAGGCCCTCAACTTCAAATAGCCTTCCTCCACCTTTACATTTTCGTAACCATCCACACCCCTAAAATACTGTGACCAGGCGTTGTTGGCATACGTACAAAGTTTCCAGATAGCTGTATCGGGCACAATACATTTCGCATCAAAATCATCAACAAATAAAATGTTTTCAAGTGTATCCGATCCGATTTGCTCCTTTTCTTCTGCGCATACATAAGTAACAGTCCCACCTATAGCAAACAATAAATAGCACAAAATTGATCTCATATGATTATAAATTAAAAAGATTAAAAAACCATTCTTTCTTCAAAAACAATATTACCTCATCGAAAGAAGAGTTGTCACCACAAGAGTGCTGACAACTCCCTTCGACAGGCACTGTCACCTCAAAAACAAACTTTTACACCATAAATATTATTCTAAATCATAGAGTACATTCAGGACCCTATAAATCTATTTTACAAAAGACTATTTCCACTGATATACCCGCACATAATCAACTTGCATGGTAAAAGGCAAATGTTTCTCATTTATAGGACCAGCCATTCCCTTTCCACCTGCAACATTCAATATCAAGAAGAAAGGAATATCAAAGGGCCATTGTACTGCGCCCAAACCTTTGTTATAATAGGTTGCGCAAACTTCTCCATTTACCATAAAATCAATTTTCTTATCGTTCCATTCTATTCCCCATATATTCCATTCACCCTGCTTGAATTTAGACCCTGAATGACCAAAAGGATATGTCTTTTGCTCCGTACCAGTAGTATGTACCGTTTGTACAGCAACATCTAAATCTTTTATATGCTCCATTATATCTATTTCACCACTTGCAGGCCATCCTCCGTATTCTGAACTGGCAGGCATCATCCATATAGCCGGCCACGAACCATTCCCCGATGAAAACTTAGCTTTAATCTCTACTTTACCATAAGTAAAATCAAACTTTCCACTATCAGTGCGTATACTTCCAGATTTATATCCGCGGGGATCTGTTTCATCCTTCATAAACTTGAGATTCAACAAACCATCTTCACACCAAACAACGGATGTATCATTCGGCTTATAATAATAGGCATGAGCAACATCTCCCCTGGGAGTATAATTCCACTTCTTGGAGTCAACGGCCCCATCGATATTAAATTCATCTGAAAAAATCAGAACCCACGATTTATCCACTCTTTCAACGGAATCTTCTTTCTCTGGTCGCAGCACATCAATGGAACTGTCAGAAAAGTCGTTTGAACATCCGAAAAATAAAACTGCTAATAAGGGTATTATACTTTTTTTCATAACTCAACTTCGTATTATTTTATATTATCTTTATACTACCATAAACAGATATAAAAGTATATCTAGCCGGAATACGAAACTCCTCCCTTCCAACCGGACATATTCTCGTCATATCTTCTTCTATTCATAACCAGGAGTCTGCTCCAATGCCGAATCATTATCAAGTATATTCTGATCCAACGGCCATAAAACTTTATATGCCTCAGTCTTCTGATCAAGAATAGCAACTTTATTATCAATATCACCTTCTATACAGAACACTAATGGAATACCGTCCTTTGCATTCTTCATGCGGCACAAATCCCACCAACGTTGTCCTTCCTGTACAAACTCCTTATCCTTTTCATGTAAAATAGCTAATTCATTAGTTAGAAAATCAGATGCCTTATATATATGTGAACCTGCTTCAGACTTATACGCCCTATTTCTGACTAAATTTATATATTTCTCAACATTTGCATTATCACTCTCCATATTAGCAATCTCGGCTAATGCTAGATATACCCAGGATAAACGGTAAAGAATAAGATCACCATCATAGACTCTATTTCCCTGAGCATTGAGAGAGCCCAAATTTTTACATACATGAGTACCATATACATACAATTCTCCACTTTCCTTTTTCCGATATGAAGGCATAAATGTGGCGTCACAACGAGTATCACCTTTTTCAAAACTATTATAAAGCGAAAGTTTATACTCATATTTCTGTTGACCATTATTCTGTATATCAAGCGCATCATCCCATGGCGTTCCATTTTCTCTAAAACTATCTTTATTAGTCGTCCCGGAAACAAGAGAATAGGTATATCCACGAGAAAGGGAGTTTTCTGCTTCACCCTCCATATAAGACACAGCCATTATCACCTCACTATTACCTTTGTTATCAGCACTGAATATACGTTTAAAATCTTGTTGCAATTGAAGTCCATAGTTACCCTCTACATCTTTCAAGTACTTCTTGGCCTTTGACAAATCCGATTCGGTAGCTTTGTTATCACCAATAGTTACTTTGGAATTCCATAAATATACCTCTCCAGCCAAACATTCTGTGGCCGCCTTTGACCAATACACCTTGGTACCATGTCCATATGAATTAAAATCAGAATTCTCTCCAAAATATTGTAGGGAGGTTTCCAAATCCTTTTTAATCTGTGATATAACTTCACTTGGTTTAGCTCTCCCCAAATAAAGTTTATTCGGATCAAGCACTCCATCGATAACTTCCACGCCAAGACGAATTGGTACCCCACCATAGACTCTATAAAGATCAAAATAGTAAAAGGCACGAAGGCCATACGCCTGTCCAAGATAATAATTCTTTTTAGCTTCTGGAATGAAATTAGCATCAGTTACACGAGCTATAAAAAGATTGATATTGGTTATACAGCCATAAATATTTCCAAACTTGGTAACTCCGGGAGTCTCCTTAGACAGATTTTGTAAACGGATTTCCCCACTAGAGATAGCCAGACCATCTGCACTTGTGCCATCCTTATAATGTCCGCCCCTTAATTCGCCAAAAGTGATAATATGCTGTTCCGCCATATCTCGCAATTGTTTATGAAGACCGTCAATATATGCACTGACTTGGGATTCTGTTTTCCAATAGCTGGTACTTCCATAATTATCTATCGGGGCGAGATCCAGCATATCCCCACATGATGTAGCCACTATAGCAGCTATATTCAACACCATAATATGTATAAATTTTAAATTTCTCATCTCACTTCGAATTATTAAAATGTAACATTAACGCCAAATATAACGGTACGTGGCAAGGGATATCCTGACGAAATCTCCGGGCTTACCGTCCTGGCAGAAGTTAAATAGCCCAAATTCTGTCCCGTTATTGAGAATTGCAGTTTCTGCATATATAGTCTTTTAGACAATTCTTGAGGAAGAGTATATGACAAAGACAATTCTCTAATCCCTAAATAGTTACCCTTAGAGGCAAATAGAGTTGAGGTACGATAGTAATTGGCAGCTCCCACCTGATCAGCAAATACGTAACGGGGATATTTTGCGTTTGGATTACTTTCGCTCCATGTATTAAAAACATCCTTTGTCGTATTGTAAGCCCCCTGCATACATCCTAAAAACCAAGGAGTCTTATCATCATAAACCCAATAATCAAGCGCAAAGTCAAAACGGGCATACAAACTAAGTCCCTTCCAAGACATTGTGGTATTAAAACCACCATACCAACGAGGAGTAGTATTTCCTATTACAACCTGATCATACTGGTCAATCATGCCATCTCCATTCACATCCTTCCATTTCACATCTCCAGGTTTTAACTCTATGCCTTTTGCCCGCTCATTATCAGAAAGTTTATTCCAAGCTTCAGGGCCATATTGATATTTACCTTGAATATTCCCCGAGGTCACAACCAAATTTCCCGGAATATCATCAACACTTCTGTAAATACCCTCGGCCTGGTAACCGACAAGTATCCCATACTCCATTCCCTCCTGAAAACCTCCGACATACACCTTCTCATCTTCCAACTTACCTGTACCCGGATTTACAACCTTCCGACCGGTATACACTTGCTGTCCATTCTGTCTGTTTCGTACCTGCCCGTTATCAGGAAGGGCTATAATCTTATTCTTATTATAAGTTATATTAAAAGAAGCATCCCAAGTAAAATCATTGACATCCAACACCTTACCAGAGAGTTGTAATTCGATTCCGCTATTACGTAATTTTCCATTATTGTTCTTAACAGAAGAGAATCCCGTGGTCGAAGGCAGGGTGAAGTCTGCATACTTATCAGATGTCAGACGATTGTAGTAATCGATATCCAAATTCAAGCGTCCTCCCAAGAGTCCTACATTCAAGCCTATATCAAAACTGGCCGTCTTTTCCCAACGCAAAGAAGGATTAGGCAAAGTACCTATCAGAAAACCATTGTTGCCATGGTATTTATTAGAATTATATGAACCTTGAAGAGTATATGGACCGATTCCGCTGGCATTACCATTCAAACCGTAACTAGCCCTCAGCTTTCCATAATAGAGGAAAGGAAGTGATTCCTTAACAAAATCCTCTTTCGTAAAAACCCAGCCACCGGAAACTCCCGGAAAAAATCCCCACCGATTCTTACCCAGCAAAGAAGAATAACCGTCATAACGAAATACCCCGGAGAACAAATATTTACCCTCATAGTCGTAGTTCAAGCGTCCAAAATAAGAAAGAATACGGTAACGACTATGATTCGAATCTATCTGACGTTTACCCTCACCTGCATCGGTCAGACCTAAATCTTTAAAATCATCGGTAGCAGCACCAGAACCGGATGCAGAGAAACCGTTATTATACTGATCATAAAATTCACTACCAAACATAATATTCAAATTATGAACAGCAGAAAATACAGTCGTATAATCTAGAACAGCATTATAGGTCTGAGAGAACTGACGAGAATAGCTTGCACTAGTTGAACGAGTTCGATTCCATTGCCCCGGAACCGTCTCATAGTCCTTGCGCATACTTTCTTGTACAGTATGAAAATAATACCAACTGGCAGAAGCCCTCAAGACCAATCCCTTGAATAAATTAGCTTCTAATGACTGCATAAGGGTAAACTTTGTCCGTTCATTATCCTGATCGTAACTTTTTGCAACATAAGTCTGATTACCGTCCCCGGGACTAGGACCCAATGTCGGATTACCATCCTCGTCTTCAAAACGGACAGTAGGAGGAGTACTCATCACCCGACCAAAATAATCACTTTCCGTCCCCCAGGCGTTGTTTAACCATACATAATTAGCCCGGCTGAAAGTCGCATTGGAAGTCGTTTTCAACCAATCTGCAATTTTGTACGAACCGTTGAATGTGAAATTATAACGTTTATATTCGGTAGTGATAGGGGCTCCGGGGGAGTCATTATAACCCAAACTTGCATAATAAGTTCCTTTATCATTCCCCCCCGACATACTAACCGTATAATCCTGTGTCACTACCGGATTACGAAGATTATATTCCTCCGGTTTTGTCCCTTTATAAATGATTGTTTTAGAAGGGTCCAAAGGATCCAGCATTTCTCGCCAGCCCATATCCAAAAGATAGGCATTTTCATCCGTTTTCCCCATAATATTCCACACCATATTCGCACCGAGCTTATTACCCGTACCAAAAGGCGTAGAACCTGTAAGATTTGCCGTAGCTGCCCACGGGGTATTTTTATAGGCTGTACGAAGGACTGTAATATAGTCTTCCGCGCCCAAAAAGTCGTAGGGATTATTAACATAACCGAGACCTATATTTGCTCTGAAATTAATTTCCCGATGTCCTGCCCGACCAGATTTTGTTGTAATTAAAATTACACCATTACTTGCACGGGCACCGTATATGGCCGTAGCCCCAGCATCCTTCAGAACATCCATAGATGCAATATCCTGAGGATTGATATCATCAAAATTATCACGAAGCTGTCCGTCCACTATCACCAGGGGTCCTCCCGAACCATCAAATTCCGTTCCACCACGTAATATAACTTTAGGAGATGAAGTAGGATTTCCCGAAGTGAGAGAAACCTTTAAACCGGGAACAGAACCCGACAGTGCCTGAGAGGGATTTGTATATATACCCTTCTCTAATATCTGGGGACTGACAGTCGATATAGAATTCGTCAGTTTTGCCCGTGAAACTTTTCCGCCATAACCGGTCACAACAACTTCCTGCAAAAGTTCACTGTCTTCTTTTAAGATTATCTTAAAATTCATTTTTCCTTGCACACTCAAAGTCTGGGAAGAAAAACCTATGAATGAAACCTGTATACTGGCATTATCAGAAACCGAGAGTGTAAAATTACCATCAACGTCAGAAACAGTGCCATTTGTTGTTCCAACTTCCACAATACTGGCACCAATGACCGCCTCACCCGCAGTATCCGTTATTATGCCCGTAATACTTTTCTTCTGTGCCACAACTACAATCGAACACAGAAGAAAAACAAATAAAATAAAACTCTTTTTCATACTCTTTTATGTTTTTCATGTTTAAAACACCTATCAACAAGAGGCGTTCAAATACCATATATCCACTCCAAAAACATCACAAATTACGGAGGTATAAACAAAGGAATAAAGAAAATCATATTTAATAAATTAGGGGTTATTATTTACAAGCGCAAAGAAAGAACTCATAAAACTAAACATAGTCAGAAAGCATTTAAAAAAAGTCATATATCATCCAATACTGCATTTTTTTATCAAAAACAGAATAATTAATAAACATTTTATGTATATACGTTGTTAAATAGAAAAAATCAGCTTTAAACAACACGAAAAGATAAAAATGTACAGGTTATTTGGTATATTCGCAATATTAACACTACTTTGCATATCATCTACATCAGGTCATGACATAAATTACCAGTTTACGTCTATTTCCGTAGCGGAAGGATTGTCTCAATCTACCGCCCAATCCATACTTTTAGATAAGAAAGGGAAATTATGGATAGGAACAAAAAATGGTCTGAATTTTTATACGGGACAAAATCTGAAAATATTCAAAAGCCACCCCAACGACAGATATTCTTTACCAAGCAATCACATTATACATTTAACCCAAGATTCCCTTAACGACATATGGATATCTACCAGACAAGGTATGGTTAGATATGATGAGACACACGGGAATTTTATTCCCTTCAATCATGATATCATCTATTCTTCCTTATGCATAAATGGAGGAGTACTTTTCGGAAGTGAGAATCGAATATACAAATATGATTACCAAAAACGCTCTTTTAAAGCAGTATGCATTAACCCCAAAGGTGCTACGGACAGTGACATTACCAAATATAGGGTACAAAGAATTATAGCAGTTTCCCCAAAGGAGGTGCTAATCGTCACCAGAAGGGATGGAATATATATATTGAATTACCCCAATATGCAATTAAAGCGTTTTTTCTCTTGTCCAAACAATATTTTGCAAGGAGCATGTCTGGCTTCAAACGGATACATATATTTATCTTTTTGGGGACAAGGCCTGTTTTGTTATGAGAAAACAGGAAAACTTATAAAACAATATACGAGCAACAACTCCGGATTGACAAACAATTATGTATTGGATATAATAGAAAAGAAAGGATATCTATGGTTAGCAACTGATGGCGGAGGAATAAATCGCCTGGAACTACGCAATGAAAAATTCTCTAACCTCTATCATATTGCCGGAGATGAAAATTCACTCCCTGTCAATTCTATTACTGTATTATATAAGGATAGCAACGAATGTTTATGGGCGGGAAGTGTTAGAGGAGGAGTTTTCAATATCAAAGAAAGTTACATACGTACTTATAAAGACTGTCCTTTAGGATATAATAATGGATTGAGCGAAAAATCTGTGACGAGTTTTTACGAGGAAGCTAATGGAAAGTTATGGATTGGTACGGACGGAGGCGGAATAAACTTGTATGATCCTCAAACGGGAAACTTCAAGCACTTCTCGTCTACCTATGGGGATAAAGTGATTTCCATAGCCCCAGTATCAGAAAAAGAACTAATGATATCTGTTTACACAAAGGGACTTTTCCTGTTTGAAAAAAACACAGGTATTTATCGACCGTTTGTGATAATAAACGACAGTATTAACTTCAGGCAGTGCTTTTACGGATATCTTCCACGCGCTCACCGAGTAACAGAAAACAAAATATATATACTTAGTAAGGAGCTATGGGTATATAATATAAATAATAAAAAATTCTCTCCAATCAAAAATGAGAACAATTATCAATTACAAGCCTCGGTCATAGCCTACTGTGACAAAAAGATATCCTTGGCAATGAATGGAAACAAAGTATTCCGAATCATTAACAAGAATGACAGCATTGATCTTCTTTTTCAATTGGACGAGAAAGAAGTTATCAGTGCGATTGATTACGACGGAATAAATAAGATATGGGTGGGAACAACAACAGGAATGGGATATTATGATATAAAAGAGAAAAGATATTTTAAAATCAGGTCACAGTTATTCAATGATATTACCGCCCTCCGTTATGAGCCTTCTTCAGAAAGGATATGGATCTGTGCACAAAACCAACTATTTTCTTACTGCATAAAAGAAAACAGATTTATTCAATGGAACAGAAGCGACGGATTTTATCCCAATGAAATAATATTTACTTATCAACAACGGGCTGAAAAAAACAGCCGATATCTTTACTTTGGTGGCATAGAAGGACTGGTCCGAATAAACACAGACATCCCAGAGCCTAATGAACCAGATCCGGAAATAGCACTTTACAGCATAGAACTTAACGGGCAACCGTATACATCCGGTATAGACACCCAAAATATAAAAGTTCCATGGGAACATAATGCACTCGCCCTACGGGTATATATTAAAAATAAAGATATTTTCCAGCGAGTTCCATTCCGATATATCATAAAAGGAAATGTTGATAAGATAATCGAATCATATAATCCGATATTGGATCTTTCCAACCTATCTACCGGTAAATACCGCATCGAAGTAGCATGTATGACAAAAGACGGAAATTATACCACTCCTATCCTTCTCACAAATGTCCATATTACCCCACCATGGTATAAAACAGACTGGTTTATAATATTATGTTGTATTAGCCTTATAGGAGGGGGTATTGCAGGAATATTCATTTTTAATATAAAAAAGGAAGCAAGAATACAAAAGAGACTAAAAGAATACAGACAATATCTGAATGAAAAGAGGATAGATTTCCTCATTCACATAAATCACGAATTACGTACTCCCTTAACATTGATTTATGCCCCACTAAAACGTCTCATGGACAAAAGTGAGATGCAAGGATTACCTCAGCATCTGATACCACAATTACAACTACTATTCAACCAAGCACAACATATGAGGGAAATAGTAGATATGGTATTGGACTGGAGCAGTTTGGAGGCAGACTATAATAAATTGAAAATACAAAAAACTCAATTGAACGAATGGGTAACCGAGGTTATCAAAGACTATATGAATGAGGCAAAAGAAAAAGAGATATGCATACAATTACAAATAGATCCCAACATAGAGGAGGTATGGTTTGACAAACAAAAGTGTCAAACAGTACTATCAAACTTACTGATGAATGCACTAAAATTCAGTAAGGCAAACAGCAATATAACAGTAAGCACGCAACGTCTTGAAAACACAGTCAGAATATCTGTTATAGACGAAGGAAGCGGTATAGAAGATTCGGATATGGCAAATCTCTTCACTAAATTCCACAAAGGTAATCACAAAGAGCGAGGAAGTGGATTCGGATTATATTATGCCAAAACAATAATGGAAATGCACGGGGGGCTTATAAGGGCCTATAATAATACAAACAAAGGAGCTACATTCTATTTGGAGCTGCCATTGCTCAATACAAATAAAAAAGAAGAATCCGCCCATTTACAGCAAAAAGGCTCTCCTCTCCCTTCTAGCATCCAAGATACACATTTCGATTGTACCGGAAAGACTGTGCTTATTGTAGAGGACGAAAAGGAGTTAAGGGAATATCTCATAAGTTCTTTAACTGAGTTCTTTAAGAAAGTTTATGCGGCAGACAATGCAGTCTCTGCCTTAGAAATCTGTCAGAAGAAACAGCCTTCTATTATTATTAGTGACGTGATGATGCCGCAAATGGATGGTTTTGAATTATGCCGTCAGATAAAAAACAACATCCAGATAAGCCATATCCCTGTAATACTGTTAACAGCACGTTATGACCAGACAGGGATAACAACCGGATATAAATCCGGAGCTGATGCTTACATCCCCAAACCATTTGATCTAGACTCTCTAAAGATCGTCATCGGAAATATTTTAAAAAATAGAGAGAAAATACACAATCAATACATATCTATCAACCAGTCGACTTCTCTCCAGACTTTAACAAACAGTAAAGCAGATGAGGATTTCATGACAAAAATAAATATAATTATACATGAAAACCTATCTGACGAAGAATTCTCCGTCCAGCAATTGGCAGATCTCATGACAATTAGCCGTTCTTCTTTATACAACAAGATAAAAATTATAACAGGTTTGGGAGTCAATGACTATATAAACAGATTACGTATCGAAAAAGCGATCTCACTGCTTACCAATACAAATTTAAACATAAATGAAATAAGCAGTGAAGTGGGTTTTACTTATCCCCGATATTTTAGTTCAACATTCAAACAAATGAAAGGAATGACTCCCAAACAATTTAGAGAGGAGAATCGTATGAAATAAGTAGGAAATTCCTTGGAAACATAACAAGTATGAACGGGTGGATATAAAGATATAATTTCCTTCTTAATAAAAAATAAATGTCGGAACCGTGCAATGGGAATCATACGCAATTGCCTATATTTGCGCTATTGAACAACAAATACAGGTATAATTATGGAACACAAAGCTGATAAGGACTATGTGGCTATCATTTCACTCCGGAAGTTACCTCAATACTCAAAAAGATCTATTGCCTATTTCCAAAGCAGAGGGACGGATAATAACTCTAAGAATGACCTGCTAGCATGTCAATAGAAATAAAATATTTTAAAGATAGAAAAGAGTGGCGAAAAAGGATATAATTGCCAGATTGAAAGAAGATAAAACTGTATGGAACAATTATCAACTTTTTTCCGACACATATAAACGCATCCGAATTGCCTACATTGAAGCAGCAAGGAAACGGCCTGAAGAATTTGAAAAACGATTAAACAACTTTATCAATAAAACGAGAGAAAATAAAAGAATAACAGGATTCGGCGGGATTGAAAAATACTATTAATCCCTATAAAATACCTGACTCAAAATAAAAAACAATTCCTCTTTGATACCGCCCCCTAAAATGTGCAGAAAACCGAATTGAACAAATAGGACACTCACTCTATCCTTACCAAATGATAAAGTGTCCCCCGATAAGACTTTCGGGAAGGAATACTCAGCTTTTGAAGCATGCGTCCGAATTGTGCCACCTTATTGATAGCCAACCTGTCACGTGTCTTTGTCTGCAAATAGTTCAATATCTGCATGGAAGTCATCCACTTCCTTTCTTCCGCTTCCTCATCCAACGGACTAGGATAACAATGAAATAACTGTTCCAACGGACTCAATAAGTTCGCGCAAAGTCATAATGTGTCCCGATTTTGTTTCCGTTTTCATTTTGTCGAACAATGTGCCTGCCTCACAAACACTGAGAGTTTCTTTTCCACTCTCGCTATCTTGCCTGATAAAAGTAATATTCATTCTATTTTTGTCTATTTTCTACAATCGGAATTTATTGTTTTAATTCCTGTAAAGATACGCTATAAGCTTCCGGAAAGCAAGCATTTCTCCTGATTAATATCCGCATTTTATTTGTATTACACTCAGATTTGATGTATCTTTGCTTAATAGTTACCAGAAGCTCACCAGTGTGAACAAACAAGCTATCAGTTGTAAACAAAAACGTTAACAAGTGTAAGCAATCTTATTCACAGCAGTGAGCCCCTGAGAAGCATTAAGGCTTAACAAAACAAACTCTAAGCATTAACGTATAACTACCTAAGAGAATACATAACAAGAACGGTTACTTTAAAACAAAACATGAAACTATGGCAATATTATTTGACTGGTATGAAAACCCCAAGCCTTCGGACAAAGAACAAGGAGAAAAGACACTGCACCCACGTCTAAAATATAACGGTTCGATAGGAACCGACGTATTGAGCCGACGCATTCAAGAACGTTGTTCGCTGACAGAAACGGACGTCACAGCTGTACTCGACGCCCTTTCACATATCATGGGACAGGAATTGGCAAACGGACGGCAAGTACATCTGGACGGTATCGGTTATTTTCGCCCTTGCCTGACCAGTACGGAACCCGTAACGATAGACACCAAACGAAAGGCTACCAAAGTAAAATTGAAAGCGATCCAGTTTCGTGCCGATCAGACATTGAAAAATGAATTTGGGATACTGAAAGTAAAAAGTCTCAAAGGCGGGCTCGACTTCTCCCAACTGACGAACGAAGAAATAGACCGGAAACTGACGAAATACTTCCAAACACACCCATTCATGCGGAGATGTGACTTCCAAGACCTCTGCAGAATGACAAGAAGCACGGCAATGCGACATATCCGGCGGCTACGTGACGAAGGAAAACTGAAAAATGAGGGTGGAGTGATGCAACCGATTTATGTACCAGGAAACGGTTATTATACTAATAATAAACATGTTACAGATTAAATAGTGGGAATTAGTAACCTGAGGGTAAAAATTACCCTCAGGTTACTCCAACTTAACTCTCATAGCCGCAAACAACGATGTATAAAGGGATTGAAGCTATCTATGAGAGTATGAGAGTAAAATCATCACTAACATCTATTGTATGCATTTTCTTTCACCGCTATTGTTCCATACAACATGGTTGACGGACAATGCTTACATACATCCCCTAACCCCGCATTCAACATTTTCCAGCATTCGGCGTTTTCCGGCACTTGTCCGGCTTCTTCCCCGAAAAGCTTGTTTGTAAAGATCATCTTCACCGTGTCATAATCGCTCACGAAGATATTGGCATTGATATTCCAGTACCGATTGTGACGCCGGGCAGAATGTTGGAGTTTCCTCCAACCCACACATTGTTGCCCAATGTCACAGGAGAAGTAAAAAGATTTCCAGAACTGAAAAGAAATAAGATTGCCCGTAAAACAATATTTTACCGGCAAACGTTTTCTTTATAGTATTTTTTTAAGTTATTTTGCGCAACAGATATCACGAAATCATCAAATTATGGATTGGATTGGCCTTGATTTAACATTCCCTATTACCGACCCTACATGGATATTTCTCCTTGTACTTCTCATTATACTGTTTGCCCCTATTTTATTGAACAAGTTGCGCATCCCGCATATCATCGGTATGATTCTGGCGGGACTGGCTGTGGGTGAACATGGATTCAACATTCTGGCACGCGACAGCAGTTTCGAATTATTCGGAAAAGTGGGACTGTATTATATCATGTTCCTGGCCGGTCTGGAAATGAACATGGGAGATTTCAAAGAGACACGGAACAAGGCGTTAGTCCTGGGGCTGCTCGCTTTTATTGTACCTATCGGAATCGGATTCGTTGCCAATGTGTCTTATCTGAAATATGGTGTAATCACATCCGTACTGCTAGCCAGTATGTATGCCTCACATACCCTGGTGGCTTATCCCATTGTCACCCGTTTCGGGGTGTCACGTCATCGTAGCGTAAGCATTGCGGTAGGAGGAACGGCAGTGACGGACACACTCACATTGTTGGTGTTGGCTGTCATAGGCGGTTTGTTCAAAGGAGAGACCGGTGGTTTCTTCTGGTTATGGCTGGTAGTAAAAGTGATTTTCCTGGGTGGACTAATTATCTATTTCTTCCCGCGTATCGGCCGCTGGTTCTTTCACCGCTACAATGACCATGTGATGCAGTTCATTTTCGTCCTTGCCATGGTCTTTCTTGGAGCAGGACTCATGGAGTTCGTAGGAATGGAAGGAATTTTGGGGGCTTTCCTCGCAGGATTGGTACTGAACCGACTCATTCCACACGTTTCTCCGTTGATGAATCATCTGGAGTTCGTCGGGAATGCGCTTTTCATTCCTTACTTTCTTATCGGAGTGGGAATGTTGATCAACCTGCGTGTTATCTTCGGACACGGAGATGCGCTGAAGGTGGCCGCCGTAATGATTGTAATGGCACTGACGGGCAAGTGGATTGCCTGCTGGCTCACGCAAAAGATATACAGGATGTCCGTTCTCGAACGAAACATGATGTACGGATTGAGTAATGCACAGGCGGCAGCTACATTGGCGGCGGTATTGGTCGGATATAATATTATCCTGCCCGGCGGCGAACGTCTGTTGAATGATGATGTACTGAATGGGACGGTTCTGCTGATCCTCGTTACTTGCGTAGTCAGTTCCCTGATAACCGAACGGGCGGCCAAGAAGCTGGCCATGGATGATTCGGAACCGGGAAAAGAGTCTTCGACGGAAACTGAAAAGATTTTGGTATCTCTTGCCAATCCGGACACCATTGAAGACATGATGAACCTTTCTTTAGTGATACGTGATACGAAACTAAAGGACAATCTTCTGGCACTGCACGTTATCAACGACGACAGCACTTCCGATAACCTGAGAATGCGAAGTAAACGCTACTTGGAAAAAGCGGCCATGACAACAACAGCAGCCAATGTTTCGCTGAAACAGCTGACCCGCTATGACTTGAATATTGCTTCCGGCATCATCCACTCTGTGAAAGAGAATGAAGTAACGAGTATCATCACCGGGCTGCACCGCAAAGCGAATATCACTGATTCATATTTCGGAATGCTTGCCGGAAACCTGCTGAAAGGATTAAATTGCGAGATTATTATCTCCAAATTCCTGATACCGGTCAATACGATAAAGCGAATCGTTATTGCCGTCCCTCCGAAAGCGGAATATGAATCCGGCTTTCCACGTTGGTTGGAGCATTTCTGCCGAATGGGAAGCACGCTCGGATGTCGTGTGCATTTCTTTGCAAACGAACAGACAACCGCCCGCCTGCAAACGTGGATAAAGAAAAGACATAAACAGGTACTGACGGATTTCTCTCTTTTAGAGGACTGGAACGATTTACTGGTACTGACAGGGCAAGTAAGCTACGACCATCTGTTAGTGATTATCAGCGCCCGTCCCGGAACGATTTCTTATGACAACTCGTTTGAGAAATTGCCGAGACAATTAGGAAAATATTTCTCTAATAATAGCCTGATTGTGTTATATCCCAATCAATCGGGTGAACCACTGGACAGTTCTTTCTTCTCCAAGCTATACACCGATACTGAAACCCGACACTATGAGAAAGTGGGCAAATGGGTTTACAAATGGTTCAAAAAGAGTTGATAAGCGGTATATTCCGACCACAAATATATGCCATTTGAAGAACAAGGCTATTATTGTAATCTAATTTATAGTTTGACTACAATAACAGCCTTATACCATCAGTCTTGCACCATTAATTTTGTATAATATCACCCACTAAAAGAATATAGCCGAGATAGGTATTAAACTCATTGAAATATTCAGTTTCCTTTATTCGCTTCGGATTCATCTTGTAGATTTCCGCCTTCTCAAAACGTCTATTGTCCGGACGAATAATAATTGTATGTTCTTCTTCATTCAAGGACTCAAACAGACAATAATTAGTACGATTACGATCTCCGCAATATTTATCAAACCTACGGATATAGGAAGGATCATTCTGATCTATCTCTACTGTCATTCCTCCGGATGAAGGTCCGATTAAGTCAAACACCCCAACTCGAATTCCCTTAAAATGCACTTTCACAAAATCTTCCGAATCCGAGGATTCCAGAACAACCGGCAATGCTTTTTGGTCTCCCTGAAAATTTGAAAAGGCTTTATCATCTTTCGAGAGTAGTTTCCAACCTTCGGAATGTTCAAACTCTGTTACGGGAATCATTTTAGCTTTCTCATAATTACCCGGATACAACGGAGTTTTCAATGCATGTGCCTTTTCCTGCGCCTTGTTCATTTGTAACAGGGAACGGCTCAGTGTCTTTGTATATATAGGATGTCCGCCATCATAAGTAGGATGTGTCCCATCATTCGTAAACACAATCTTACCACTATACTCCTTTTTTGAATCTCCTTTAAAAACCAACTTATCCTCATTCAACAATTCCAGAACATCATCGGCAAAATTAACAGACGGAATATCATAATAGTCTGCTACTGTCTCCATATACCGCACAGAACGGTAATTCTTTCCTGCTTTCAAGTCATCCAACATTGGTTCATTTAGCGTATAGAGAAAACATATATCCGTATGCGGATTATGATGCCAGATCTTACGCACAATTCCTTCCATGGAATGAGCGATCACCAAGGAGTCAGTTTTGGCATCATTCACAGCAAATTCGACAAATACCAAATCCGGATGATACTGCAACACGTCCCGTTCTGTACGGAACACACCCAAATCGGATCCGGTCCCACCAATTCCGGAATTTATTGACGTAAACTGTACATTACTATATTGTTGCTTGAGCCAATCAGTAATCTGCACTCTATATCCTTGATGATTTGTTATACTTCCACCCAAAAAAACGACAGATACGGGTTCATTCTTTTGTATCTTATAATTAAAATTAGGAAGTCCTGCACGCATCTGTAACCCTGCAGAGTCTTCTGTTGTAGTACAACTGAAACAAAACCCGATAAGACAAGCTATAATTCCACTAAATAAAAATTTCTTCATAAGTATAATGATTAAAATGTAAACAGTTTATGCTCCAAGTTGACCGGTGACTTACCTTTGAACGGAAGCTGTCCCAACAATATCCGTAATAAAGCAGAATGAGTGGAAGCATCATTCGAATAAGTATTTATATAAGTCTTGACACGTTCAAAATATTCATTTCCAATGTAAGGACTACCTAATGAAATAACAATCACTTTACTTTTGTCCATAGAATTGGCAGCCCATACGGACTGAGCCTCATCGTCCCATAATTGGAGCGGGCCAAATGGAGTATGAGTATTCCGTGCTACCAGAAAGATTACTTTATCATACACTTCAGTCGCATTATCCTGCCAACCTTGATCTTCATAAAGTATATTACGGCGGAAATCAACCTCAAAACCATTCTTCACAAACTCATCCCGCAAATTCTGTAATCGCTTAAAGTCACGGTCGTTACCTTTATGAGCTACGGGAGTTACAGCCACCAATAACAGCTTTTTATCTTTTTCCAAAGAAAGTGGTAACTTATGATCTTCATCCCGTACTAAAGTTATGGAACGCTCTGTTATCTCTTTGGCAGCTTCCCGTATTTCAGCTTTTTCTTCTGCTGAGACAGGACGTATCAACTCCCTGTTTTTATTTAATAACCCAAAACGTTCTTTCATTGCCCAAACACGGCGAACAGCATCGTCCAACCGTTCCATTGGAATTTCACCACGTTGAATCCGTACTTCTACCGTATCCATGTATTCGTAAGAAGGCCACAACAATATATCTACCCCGGCTAAAAAGCTGGCAACTTGCCCTTCCAAATCATTTTTATACCAGCCCCGGAAACCTGCCATTGTCATCGCGTCCGATACCACAACCCCGTTAAAATGCATTTCTTTTTTCAATAACCCGGTTAATAGCTCATGGGATAAAGTTGCCGGAGGCAGATAACCATTTATCCTTTCTTTCTGATAGAAAGGTAAAGTTATATGTCCGGGCATGATACATGCAACTCCTTTTTTAATCAACTCGGCAAACACTTTTCCATGATATTGCTTCCACATTTCTTCAGACAAGGAATTGACAGTTGTCATCAAATGCTGATCACGATAATCAACCCCATCTCCCGGAAAATGTTTGATTGTAGCGGCAACAGAGTTATCTTGCAACCCCTTTATCTGTTCGGACAACAAACAAACCGCTTTTTCCGGATTATCCGAAACTGAACGTGTATTTACAATAGGATTCAATGGATTCATATTTAAATCTGCAACAGGATGTAACACCCAGTTTATACCCAACGAACGACATTCTAATGCTACACTTTTACCATATTTATAAGCTAATTCCGGAGAATTTGCGGCTCCCAGTGCCATCTCTTTCGGAAAAGGAGTCATCCCTTGAAGTCCTACTCCCGATTCATAATCCTGTTGAAACAATAAAGGAAGCTCTGATGCTTTTTGATATTCCTCGACAGAACTACGCACAAAATCAACCCGCTCTTCCTCCGGAACTCCTGTAAACAACTTCCACCCCATAAAATAACCTGTAACCGGGTAACGTTTGAAGTACACGTCCAATGAGCCGTCTCCCAAATCCAATTCTTTCTTGCGATCAGGTAACATTAACATTGTCTGCCCTATCTTTTCACGCAAAGTCAAAAGTTTCCAAGTGGAATCTACCGACTGAAATTCATAAACCTCATTAACCGAACCGGCTGTCACTCTTTCTTTTGTACAAGAAAAGAACACGGATACAAGCAATGTAGCAGTAACTATTAAAAAAGAGTTTTTCATAATTCATTTCACTTTGTTTTTCATGTTACAAAAATAGCACTCCTTATTTTAATCCATTAGAAATCATGTTTCAATCTTTTCCATACATGTATCTTTATTCCTACTCCGGTTACATTACTATCACACAGGTTACGTTTTTCGTTTTCAGCCTCGATTTTGTTTGCGAGTTACTTGCAAACAAATTATATTTGCTTCTACTAAAAATATCTATCAGGACATGAAAAACATTGCATTCATCATTTTTCTTCTGTTTATTTCCATTTGCAGAGCGCAAGACAACAACATATTGTTTCAGAACTATAACGTAAGTAACGGACTCTCACAAAACACCGTTATACGTAGTTTGGAAGACAGTAACGGAGTTATGTGGTTTTGCACGCGGGATGGGCTGAACCGGTTTGATGGTACCGAGTTCGAAGTTTTTCGCGCCGACGGTCAGCCGCACTCCCTATCCAGCAGTGATGTTACCACCATTATTGAAGAATCACCCGGAGTTCTATGGATAGGGACTCACAGTGGACTGAATCGCTACGATGTATCCTCAAATACATTCACTCAATACTTTCATGATCCGGCGAACCAGTATACTATATCGGACAATTGCATCAAACACTTGTTGTGCGATAACCAAAAAAGAATCTGGGTAGGCAGCATGAAAGGACTCAATCTGTATAATAAGGAAACTGATGATTTTATCCCCATTTCAACCAACGGTTCTGTCTTCTGGCTTATGCAAAACAGTCAAAATGAAATCTGCTATCTTATCAACAACACATTGTGCATCATGAATCCTGTCACCTATGTTACAGAGCGTTTTCAATTCGGTGATGAACATAAAATCTACTTTTTATATGAAGACAATGATAAACGCCTGTGGGTAGGTATGTGGGATTCAGGACTTAAATGGTTTGACCGTAAAAACCGTAAACTTGTAGATGCCAACCTGACAATGGAAAATGGCAAAAATTTCAATAACTCCCAAGTCAACTACATTGTAGAAACGTTGGAAGGAAATCTTATGCTTGCCACACGTGAAGGAGTGCTGATTTATGACCGGCAAGCAAACAGGCTTATCAATTATTACCAACGGGAACAAAGCTGCGGTTTGAGTGAAAATACCATCATCTCTCTATATAGGGATAAAGCAAATAATATATGGATCGGAACTTACGGAGGAGGTGTTAATTTGTACACACCATACAGTAATTTCTTTATTCCTCATAAACCAGAATATAAGCTCCAGAAAAGTATCGGAAACATTAATGCCATAGTGGAATATAAAGAGAAACTTTGGTTAGGCACGGACGGTGGTTTAATCATCTACAATCCCAAAGACGAAAGTTATGAGTACTGCCCGCTTCATGTTCCACGCTCGGTAACAAACAATGAAGTAAAGTATATACAGAAAGAAGGAGATCATCTTTTATGGATTAGTATTTATTATTGCGGACTATATCTCTATGATATGGAAACCCGCCGCATAATAAAAGAAATACCCGATTTTCCTTATAATCAAGTAAGACGTATTGCCAAAGGTACTGATAATATTTATTGGATTGCTTTAGGAGTAGACAGCCCCATACTACGTTACCACATGGAGAACAACCAATTGGAAGAGTCTTTTCCAGTAAAGGGTCGTGCCACAGAACTTTCTATCATCAATGTACAAGATTTAAAAGCTATAGGACCTTATATATGGATGGGGACTCGTGCAGCCGGTCTATATCGCTATCACACACAGACTCATGAATTAAAACATTTCGGTAGTGAAGAAAAAAGTCCGGAACAATTCCTGCCAAGCAATCATGTCAGTACGCTGTATACTGATGCATCGGAAAATTTATGGATAGGAACTTATGGCGGAGGCATAGGATTATATAATAATATCAAAGAAAGTTTCACGATATATAATGAAGAGAACGGTCTTCCCAATAATGCTATCAACAGTATTGTGGCCGATAATAACGGTAAATTATGGGTTTCTACTTTAAAAGGCATGTCATGTTTTGACCCCAAATCAGAGACTTTCACTAACTGGGATAATAAAAATGGATATTCTTTGCTGGAAACCAATTTACACGCTTGCCTGAAAAGTTCATCCAACATTTTTTATGTCGGTGGAAATAATCATTTCCTTTCATTTAATCCCCAATTAATTAGACGAAATACATTTATACCTCCCGTATACATTACAAAAATGAGAATTTGGGCAGATTATCTGGAAGATAATAAAGCTGCCCAATGGGTAAATATCTCAAATCAGAGAATCAAATTAAGATACAACCAAACCTCATTCACAATCAAATTCTCCGCACTTAGTTATGTGTTTGCCTCCAACAATAAATTTTCCTATATGCTTGAAGGATTTGATAAGGGTTGGTCGGAACCGACACACGAACGGAGTGTTAACTATACTAATATCCCGCCGGGTAAGTATGTTTTTAAAGTAAGAGCTTGCAATAATGACGGTATATGGAGCAATGGAAATGCTTCATTATCAATTACAGTCACTCCTCCTCTATGGAAAACATGGTATGCGTATTTGTTCTATCTAGCATTCACCATTAGCATGATTATGCTGTTCATACGTTATAAAACCCGGGAAGCACAACTGAAAATGGATCTTCAGTTAAAACAGATGGAGAAACAGAATATTGAAATCAGTCACAATATGGGTGTACAAATGTTCACCAATTTCTCACATGAGCTACGTACTCCGCTCACTTTAATCATAGCTCCGCTCACAGACCTGTTGCATAAAGAAGATATGCCTCCGGCATATCGCCAACCATTGGAGCTGATCAACCGTAATTCCCAACGTTTATTATGGCTGGTAAACCGTTTAATGGACTTTCACAAGCTGGAAGCCGGGAAAATGCAACTTCACGTCAGCAATTACAATCTAGGTACTTACATACCTGAAATCATCAAACTATTTATGCCTGTTGCCGAAAAGAAAAACATATCTATCGAATTTAATGATACGACCTCCTCAACAGACACTTGGTTTGATGCCATTCTATTGGAAAAGGTTTTCTTTAACCTGCTCTCCAACTCTTTAAAGCATACTCCCAACGGTGGATATATTATCATCTCAAGTATGGAAACCAATACTGAAGATATTCAGAAGCCTGAAAATTTGGGCCTCCCCGCAGGAAAGATTCTTTTGATTAAAGTAGAAGATAGCGGCTCCGGAATCCCTGCCAATATGATGCCCCGTATATTCGAAGCTTTCTTCCAGGCAGGTGAGAAAGTGTTGGGAAGCGGAATTGGGCTGAATCTGACAAAAAGTATCATTGAGCTCCATGGCGGACGTATTTGGATAGATAATAAAGAAGGGCATGGAATGACCGTGTCTTTCACCCTCCCATTAGGTAAAGACAGTTATACCGAAAACCAACTACTTAGCAAAGACAAGATAGTAAAATCCACCCATGCTTATTCTGATGTAGAAGCACTTATTGCAACAGATGTCAATCCCTGCGAGATATCTCAGACTAATACTTCACCCAAGGAAATGACTCTGCTCATAATAGAAGACAATGAGGATGTACGTAATTACCTGGTATCATTACTCAGCAAATACTATAATATCTATACTGCCGTAAATTGTAAAGAAGGCTATGAAATAGAACAAAAACAAATACCTGATTTGGTGATTAGTGACATTATGACTCCATATATGGACGGTATTGAGTTTACAAGATTATCTAAAAACAATATGGTAACTTCACATATTCCGATCATATTGCTCACAGCCCGTGTCACTTCATCGCAAGTGCGCGAAGGCTATGAATCGTTAGCTGACGATTATATCATGAAACCATTCGATCCGGAATTGTTGGTTGTACGTGTTGCCAACCTGTTGATTAATCGGAAAAAACTCGCAGAACGATATGGAACGGAAATGGTATCAATCAACAGAGAGCCACAGAAAGCTAAAGAAACTTCTGTTTATAGTGCCATGGAAGAAAAGTTTATGAAAAAAGTAATGGAAATAATAAACAAAAACATAGAAAACCCTGCCTACTCCATTGATCAGTTCAGTGAAGAAATCGGTATGAGCCGCGTACAGGTATATCGCAAAATCAAAGCCGTAACAGGTATGTCGCCCAGTAAACTCATCCTTGACATACGGTTGAAAACGTCACTAGATATGCTTCAAAACACAGAATATACAGTGACCGAAGTTTCTTATCGATGCGGTTTTAATGAAATATCTTATTTCGGAAAATGCTTCAAAACAGAATACGGCTTATCTCCTTCCGAATATATAAAGAAGTACAGGAAATAACAGAGTTATTACCAAAAAGAAGTGCCGCTATGTCTTACGATAGCGGCACTTCTTTTTTAAAACCTCACCTTTTAAGGTTGCTGATAAGATCCTGAATACAAATATTCAATGGAAGGCAACGGCACATACATAGTACTGTAAGGCGGATTCATCGCAGGAATCGGCTCCCCATCAGTATTCGGATTATCATAAACAGCTCCCGGATTTCTCTTTTGCCCATCAATTGTCTTCTGCATAGCTACTAAATAAAGCAAACGGTCGCCATTCTCAAAACCAAACTCTTTGATTCTTTCTTTTTCTATATCTGCTTCAGTTACATTCTTCAAAGGAGTCAATCCGGCACGTTGACGAATCTTATTCACATCGCCTAAAGCTTGAGATGCATTCTTAGAAAGGACTAAGGTCGCACGCGTCAGATATGCTTCCGCCAAACGAATCAACGGTACTTGGGAATACTTCCCATACGGAGCCCGATAATACTTATCATTCCAAAAAGCATTCCATTTTGTCTTGTTATATGCCATTTCATGTATGGTTTTATCTCCTCCGTCCGTATAGTTTTTCAGGAAATAATGCAGTTGAGTAAATCTCTTATCAGCCAAGGCTTCTGCACTCGGAACATAATTCGTCAAATCCATAGGATCATCTGTTACCGCCCAACCAATATATTTAATTAAACGAGGATTCCAGTAAGCACAAGCCCAACCGCCATGTTGCCAATTCTGACTGCCACGCGCTCCTTCCAACCATAATTTATTACTAGCATCAAATGTCTTTGACTTGAAATTATAAATACCAGTTTTACACATACGAGCCAACGGAATAGCTACGTTATTTCCCTGATTGCTTTCAGTGAACGCACACTCAAACATAACTTCCTTGGATACCGGGTCTACAGTATATTGTTGTTCGGCATTCCGGTTAAAAGCAACAATCGGTTCTTCAGTCAAATCAAAAGGTGCTACTCCGGCTTCCGCTTTAGTAATCACATAATCAGCTTCTTCCAATGCTCCGTCTTTATCTCCCATTAACCATTTTACACGCATCAACATCATAGCAGCTGAAAATTTATTGGCACGACCACGCACAAAATAATCTTCAGGCATCAGACTTTTAGCTTTAGCAAAATCAGACAACATCTGATCATACACTTCTTTCACAGTCCCCATATAAGGATTGCGTGCAGACTCTTGTGAATAATCGAGCCTATTGATTAACGGAATGAACTTACGATTATTCCCCTCTCCGCCTGCCGGGTCGTAAGGAGCAACAAAAGCCCGGCTAATCAGCCAATAGGTATACCCCCTCATAAAATATAGTTCTCCGGTCTGACGTGCCAACGTCTTCTTATCATTTTCAGTCATATTGGCAAAAACTGGCTCTCCTTTTTTCTCCTTCTCCTCAATATAAGTCAACGGAGAAGTAGCTCCTGTTACAGAACGATATAATATTGAAAAGGTCTTCTCAAATTGTTGTCCTGTTACATCAAAGGTAGACATCTGACGAGGATACCAGTAAAGTGCTTCCTGCTCATAAGCCCCTTGCGGATTAACCGTAGACAAATCTGCCACCAATTCCTGATAATAAGGGATAATACCGATAGGTGCCTGCCAGTTAGGATTCTGAAAAAGAGTATTATAAGGATCAGCAACAGAATATTCCAAATCATCAACCGATAACCAAGGATTAGATTCCGGACGATCCAGTTCAAAAAATTTATCCATATCACAGGAAGCAAGAAGTGCAATACCGGATAAGGCTATCATTATATTTTTTATCGCTTTCATACTATCAAATATTTAATTAAAATTTAAAGTTAATACCTGCGGAGAATATACGGGTCTGCGGCATTTCACTACCGGAGAATACAGCTCCCTGCGCATTGGCACCTGTTTGGTTCTTTACTCTTACTTCAGGGTCATAGCCGTTAAATGAAGTAATGGTGAAAAGGTTGACAGCTGAGACATACACTCTTAAAGCATCAATATTTATTTTCGAGCAGATTCTTTGTGGAAGTGTATATCCTAAAGTTAAATTACGCAAACGTAAATAAGCACTTTTCTCCAGATACTTGGTGTGACCGGCATCATGTTTTATATAAGTTACATTTTGCTTGTCATTTCCATTGTCATCATAATTATATTTATCTTGCCAACGAAGTTGCGGATACTCTGCAATATCTCCCGGTTTCTTCCATGAGTTCTCATAAATATCAGCAGTCACATTATTACGTCCATCTCCTACAAATGATTTTGTATATCTATGATAATTAAAGGTATAACTACCTAATGAGAGATAGAACATAAATGATAAATCGAATGCCTTATATTTAAAGTTATTTGTCCAGCCCATATAAACTTTCGGAAGAGCCGTTTTACCTTCTTGAATTATACGATGTTTATTTACGTTTGATTGAGTAGCGGGAATCAATCTTCCGGTTTTCACTGTCTCACCGGTCTTATTGTAACGGTCAAGATCTATTTCATAAATCATGCCGATACCTTTCTCCGGATCAACTCCTGCCCATTCAGCCATAAAATAAGTACCCAAAGCCAGATCTTTCTTCGTGATCGCTCCCGGACGTGTATTGATGATACCGGTTCCTTTTGCATCAACACTCGCATCAAGCGCTGTCACTTTATTCATATTTGTCGTCAAATTATAGTTCATGTTCCATTCAAAGTCTTTCTTGACCAAAGTAACATTAATGTCAAATTCAAATCCCTGATTATACATCGAACCAACATTTGCCCACATAGAATTATTGTCAGCATTACCGCCACTATTGGTGATACCGGCAGATGCGGGTAATTGCACACGCATCAACATGTCACTTGTCGTACGACGATAATAAGCAATAGAACCATTTACTTTATTATTGAACAGCGCATAATCAAGTCCCAAGTCAATACTTTTGTTTTTCTCCCATTTAGCTGCTTTATTAGCAATATTCCATAAGAACATATTCTGCATATTATTGTAATATTGCTTGCTCTTTATACTATACGAATTCTTCGTCACTTCCGAAGGAATGTTCTGATTACCTGTTTCTCCATAGCTGCCACGTAACTTCAACAATGAAATAAAACCGGCATTACGCATAAAAGCCTCATCAGAAATAATCCAACCACCTGAAACTGAATAGAAGTCTCCAAAACGGTTTTCTTTCACAAACTTAGATGATCCTTCGCGTACAAAAGATGCTCCAAGTAAATAACGTTGCTTGAACTTATAGTCGATACGGTTAAAGAAACTGAATGTGTAACTCTCACCACCTATATAAGCACTGTTATTCCCCAGCATTGTACCAATAATCTTGGGTTCCTGAAACTCACCACTCAAGTTCTTACCGGCAACAACAGCATTATCCGTATAACTCCTATTTGCTTCAATACCCGTTACAATATCCAGACCATGATCTGTCCATTCACGGTTATATTTGGCAAAAGCATGATATTGTTGGGACTTAGTCGTTTTCTTGCTTTTATTACCTTGGTTACCATCTACATTGCCAGTATTCGTAATCAAGCCGGACAACCAATAATCACTTTGCGCCAATCCATACCCATAACTTGCATCTGCACGAACTGAGAGCCCTTTTATCCACTTCAGGTTAACATCCATATATAATGTTGTGCGGAAACTAAAATTCTCACCTGTACTCAACTGATAATCGTTGTCAAGAGTAGCTGTCGGATGACCATCCGCCATTTGTGGATTCCAATACCCTGTAGGGTCTTCCGGATCATACACTTTGCGCCACGGAAACTTATCAGAAACTACCGCCCATTTATTCGTCGATTTTTTACGGTCGAACTTCAGAAAAGACTGAGTTCCCAAAGTCACAATTCCTTTCTTAAATTCACTATTCAAACGTGCACTGACCGCATTCATGCTAAGCCCTTTCAAACTGGACTCATCAGAACGGTAATTAACAGACGCGTAAGTCGTTGAGTTCTCTCCCCCTTGGTTCAAGGCCACGTTTATATCATGGAAATGTCCCATACGAGTCACCAAATCAACCCAATCCATATCCGTATTCATAGCTTCCTCACGAGTTATCGGAGAAGTCCAATTGGAATAATACGGTTCGATAATATCTTTCTGTGGGTCAAGCGGATTTAATCCCACATTAGCACGAGCCTCATCCATTATATTAAAGTATGTCTTCGTACTGGCCAGCCCTAAATCTGAATTAGTGATAGGAGTAATACCACCTTCATAATGAACGTCGAATTTAAGTCCTCCCTTTTTTCCCTTCTTCGTTGTAACAATGATCACACCGTTCGCACCTCGGGAACCATAAATTGCAGTTGCAGCAGCATCTTTCAATACTTCTATTGATTCAATATCATTGGAGTTCACCATCGTAGAACCTCCACCTACAATACCGTCAACCACCCAAAGCGGATCACTCCCCGATGCAATAGAACCGATACCGCGAATCTTTATCTGTGGAGTACTACCCGGCATACCGTCATTCACAACTTGTACACCGGAAGCCAGCCCCTGCAAAGAATTCTCAAAACGCCCACCTTGCATCAGCGACATTTCATCACTTTTAATTTTAGAAACAGACCCTATCATATCACGGCGTTTCTTAGTTCCATAGGCAATCACCACCACATCATCAATCACCACAGAGTTTTCTGTCAATGTAACATCGATAACCCGACGTTTTCCCGGAACAATTTCCTGATTATCAAACCCCATATAACTAAATCGAAGAGGAGAAGAGTCTTTCTGAACAACAATACTATACCGACCATTCATATCAGTAACAGTACCATTCGTTGTACCTTGTTCTAAAACCGAAACACCTACAAGAGGCTCTCCTTTGGGGTCAACTACCTTACCAGTAATTGTTGCATTCTGTCCCCAAACAGACAACGTCGGTAAAATAAGTCCAATCATCAGCACCAACAGGAACCGAGATCGTAATCCAATACGTGTAAATGAATTCATAATAATTAAAAATTTAATAAAGGTTACTTAGTGTTGTTTAACTACGGATGCAAAATTAGGCATTAGACAGCACGGCAATTAATACTCATGCTTCAAAATATATGAGAATAACATCTTCATAACAACACTGGTTACATTTATATAATACATGTTACATGATACGCAAATTCGAATGATTTATGTCAGTCTCAACCGTCATGTTTTTCATATTTTCTGCAATGATATAAAATACTTCGAATAACTCATGAAACAAATCTCATATATTTTGAAATGCCATTATTAAAAAGATTGGCTAAATCACGGTACTTTTGCACTTGTTCTATTTTCAACAATCAATATAATACAATGAAACATTTACTGATCTTATTATTAGCCTGTACTTTTTCCTTTCCCAGCCGGGGGCAAAGTATTATCCAGCTTTCCCCACTCCAAGGAGAGAGGGGCATACAAGCAGCCATCGAAAAAGCATCTATGAACGGAAGCTCCATTTTACTTCATGACGGAGACTATATCCTTCATAAAAGCATAGATATAAAAAACTGCAAGAAAGGGATAATAATAAAAGGTAAAAATCCGGGAAAGGTACAGTTGCGGTGTGATAAACCCTTGAAAGGAAAACTGAGACCTGTCAAAGATACTCAAACAAAAAACAGAGTTCACCCGAATGCTCAAGGTATTATTATGGAGATAGACTTATCGAAAATAGGTATCAATGTTCCTTTTTTTCCCGATTTAATGAAAGAGCGTAAGAACTTTCCACAACTCATTTACAACAATGAGCTACTCCCTCTTTCGCGTTACCCCAACAAAGGTTATCTATATATGAAAAAGGTATTGGACAATTTCGGAACAAACGAACAAGGAGGTACTTTTGAATATAGTGATCCGGAACACGGCAAATGGGTGAATGCCGTCAAAAACGGTCTATGGTTTACAGGATACTGGCGTATCCCCTGGCAGGCCTGGACTGTACGTATAAAGGAAATAGACCCGAACAAACAAACTGTCACTCACAGCGTAGGGATAGAAACAAAGGAAGGAAAAGATGTAGGCATATTTGGCGGCATCGGTTCCAAATATCATCGTCCGTACGGTTCGGGAAAAGAAGAATATTATGTAGAGAATCTTCTCGAAGAAATAGATCATCCAGGAGAATGGTGCATTGATTTTACAACTCAAAAATTATATCTTTTCCCTCCCGAACATTTTGATGAAAACTTATTGAGTATTGTATCAGACACTACCCCATTGATTAACATTATAAATTCAAATCATATAAAAATAGAAAATATCTCCTTCAAAAATCATTTAGGCGATGGCGTCATCATAAAAAATGCCACAGAATGTCTGATTGCCGGATGTAACTTCAAAAATATATTAGGAGACGCATTAATCATTCAGGGAGGAAAACAAAATAGAATACAAAGCAACAACTTTGAATATATCGGTCGCACCTGTATTGAGGTATCAGGAGGTGACCGAAAAAATCTGATTGCTTGCAAACACTTAATAGAGAACAATTATTTTACCCGTTTTGGTGAGATACAGCGCAGTTATGCTCCTGCTGTAAAACTGGGAACCTTTACTACAGGAATCGGCATAAAAGAAGGCAATGCAGTGGGAATTACCGTCCGGCACAATATGGTACACAACGCTCCCCATGCAGCCTTTATCTATGGAGGAAACAACAACATCCTAGAATATAATGAAGTGTTCGACATAGCTCGGGTCACAGGTGATGTCGGAGCCTTTTATAGTCGTTGGGACTGGACTTCACGAGGCAACGTCTTACGCCACAATTTTATTCATCATTCACCACGAGCTAATGCATTGTATGCAGATGATGGACATGCGGGGGACTCAATTTATAAAAACATAGTCCATCAAGTCGTTTCCGGTACCATTATAGGTGGAGGCCACTGCAATTACGTTCACGATAATCTATATTTTGATTGTAGTGCAGCAGGCATAAGTATTGATGCCCGTGGAAAAAAACGAAATTATAATGCACAAAATCCTGAATTCACCCATTTGTTCGATGTTTTCCGGATTAACAAAGGCAACTGGGACAACATCTACCCAGGCATAAGTACATTTTTACAGACCGACCATCTGGAATTACCCATTAATAACAGCATAGCAGATAACACATTTATCAACTGCCGTTGCGGATTACGAAAAGAAGGGAAAGATGAAGATTTTCAATATTCATACTTCGGCAGTAATACAGACTTGGTTATTCCCAACTTAAATTTCCGGGAAATATCTATTCTAAAAAGTCTGAAAAATATTCTGGGAGTTAGCTCTATAACAGAATACCAATTAGAGAAATGCGGACTATATATAGATAAATATCGCACTTCCTTACCGGATAGAGTACAATTAATCAATTCTATAAAACAACAACAAAAGGGTTTTGATTCTATCGAAGATCAACAAGTTACTAATAACAATCAATAATATTATCATGAGAAAACACCTATTTCCAGTCCTTTTGCTAGCGAACACACTGTGGAGTTGCCTGTTTGCTCAAACTCCTATTGTTATGGATATGGTTCATCATAATCCGGGTGAACCTTTCACAAACACATGGTTCAATGAACCTGGGAATTTAGTGCAATATGGTTTTAACGCGCAAGTAGTTAATGAATTTCAATCTGTACATACAGCCATAACATATAGCAGTTTAGACCCGAGAATATGTCCTGCCGGTTCTAAAGAGCGTTTATGGATCGATTCTGTTGCCACCCGTATAGAAAACAAGATTGAAGCTATCCATAAAGCCGGATTGGAAGCATATTACTTTACTGATATCATCGTACTTCCCAAACGCCTGGTGGAAATTTATAAAAATGAAATTTGTGACGCGACAGGACGAATTGACTTCACTCGCCCCAAAACACAAGAGATACACCGAATCATGCTTCAAGAAATATTTAAACGTTTCCCGAAACTTGACGGTCTAGTTATTCGCGTAGGAGAAACTTACTTGCAAAATACTCCTTACCACACAGGTAATGGTCCCATACCCAGAAACGAAAAATCATGGGAACATAATTCTGCTTATAAAACCGATGGAGGAGAAAAAATACACAGTAACCTAATAAATCTGCTGAGAGAAGAAGTATGCATACGTCAAAATAAAAAAATCTTCTATCGCACATGGGATTTCGGTTACTTCCATATCAATCCCCAATATTACCTTTCCGTAACAAACAACGTTGAACCTCACCCCAATCTATATCTATGCATAAAACACGTACAGGGGGATTATCACCGAACGTATAAATTCAACCCTACATTAGGAATAGGTAAACACAAACAAATTGTAGAAATTGAATGTCAACGCGAATATGAAGGCAAAGGAGCATACCCGAACTATATTGCAGACGGTGTACTTAATGGATTTGAAGAATTAAAATCAGATTCCCAGCCTTACTGTTTGAACCAGTTAAAATCAAATCCCAATTTTGCCGGTATTTGGACATGGTCAAGAGGAGGAGGCTGGAGAGGTCCCTATATCAAAAATGAATTATGGTGTGACATAAACGTTGCAATATTGGCCAATTGGGCAAACCGGATGTCGTTACCGGAAAAGGAATTATTTAAGAAATACGCCATAGCCAACGGATTCAAAGGAAAAGACATCGAACGTTTTCATCGTCTTTCTCTTTTGTCTGCTGACGCGATTGTCAGAGGAAGAGCATCTTTAATTCTCCCCATCAATGTATGGTGGACGAGAGATCAATTCATCGGAGGAGAGAAAGAACTGAGACAGAATCTCAAAACTATTATAGAACAAGGACTAACTCATAAAATTATACTAGAAAAATCCCAAAGTGTTGCTATCTGGAAAGAGATTGTAGCATTAGCCGATAAAATACAAACAGGCAATCCGGAACTAAGACGTTACTTACAAACTTCCGCCAAGTACGGATTACTTTTATATTCAATCTATGAACAGGGTTGGATTATCATGCTCAAAGGCTACGAAGGAGATATGAACGGTCAATATGACACAAAAAGTATTCGCAAAGCCATCGATAATTATGACCGGTTATGGAAAGAATACAAACTATTCGGAGAGACTCATCCGGATTGTGCCACACTTTATGAGCCTTATAGTTTTGACTTTAACAAACCTCCATTGTATCACGATTTAAAACAAGGACTAAATCCTACTGTAGATAAATTCAGAATTACAGATAAACCATAAAAAATAAGAAAATATGAAGAAGACATTTCTAACCGTGCTGTTATTCTATATTTTCACAGGAATAGCAGTAGCACAAAACCTGTCAAAAACAACAGAATACAAAATCTTATTGACAGGAGCCTCATTCGCTTCTCCGCAAAACGGTTGGTTCGAAATCGGTTGTCGCAAACTGAATGCCGAAGCCATAAACCGGGCCATAGGCGGAGAAGCCATAGCCAATACAGCTAACCGAATGGCCAATGGTACCCTCTACTCTAAAGAAGAACTGGAAAATATTGATGCATTAGTCATTATGCAAGTACACAATAAAGATGTTTATGAAGAACTTCAACTGAAAGATAAATACACGGATTATGAAGTACCATTTGATCGCAGCAATTACGCGGCAGCCTATGATTATGTCATCAAACGTTACCTCACGGAATGCTATGAATTACGTAACGATACTACATCCAAATACTATAATACTCCTTATGGTAAACCTGCAATTATTGTATTATGTACACACTGGCATGATTGTCGCACCGTTTACAATGAAAGTATCAGAAAACTCGCCGCTAAATGGGGATTTCCTTTAATTGAATTTGATAAATATATCGGATTCTCAAAAAATGTATTACATCCTGTCACAGGAAAACCTTTCAGCCAATTATATTCCACGGATATTCAAGTTACAGAAGGCATAGCTTATGGACATCATCCCATACGGGGAGAACAATCATATATGCAACAACGAATGGCAGCTATTTTTGTAGATTCGATGAACAGAATTTTACCTATAAAGTACTAAGTATGAAAAGAACTATTATATATACCCTCTTTCTCCTGTCTTTCGTTTGTCAACAGGCGAATGCGACACATATTGTTCAAAATCAATATGATTCCTCATTGAACCAATCGGAACATATGTCTTGGTGGACACATGACAGGTTTGGTCTGTTTATCCACTGGGGACTTTACGCTATGCCTGCTCGCCACGAATGGGTAAAAAGCAGAGAAAAAATGTCCGATGAACATTACAACCGTTACAAAAACTTATTTAATCCCGATTTGTATAATCCGGAAGAATGGGCGTATATGGCAAAAGCAGCCGGAGTTAAATATATGGTTTTCACGACTAAGCATCATGATGGTTTTTGTATGTGGGACAGTAAATATACGGACTATAAAATAACCAATACACCTTATAAAAAGGATGTCTTAAAACCGTTAGTTAATGCTTTTCGTAACGAAGGTATACGTATAGGATTTTATTATTCGCTATTGGATTGGCATCATCCCGATTTCACCATTGACCGTAACCACCCCCAAATGCCACAAAACCCCGAACTCTTGAAAGAATTAAATAAGAACCGTAATATGGCAAAATACAGGGAATATATGAAAAACCAATTAACCGAATTGCTCACTGAATTTGGACAAATTGATGAACTTTTCATGGATTATACGTATGCTGAAGGAGAGAATGGAAAGAATAGTAAAGACTGGGATGCAGAAGGTATTGTCAAATTAGCACGAAAATTGCAACCACAGATTATTATAAACAACCGCCTCGGACTAACAGAAAATAGACAAGACTGGGATTACATCACTCCAGAACAATTCATGCCACAACAGTGGCCCACAGTAAACAGCCAACGAGTTCCTTGGGAAACCTGTCAAACATTCTCCGGTTCATGGGGCTACCATCGTGATGAATACAGTTGGAAAAGTGTACATCAAATAATTGTTATGTTAGCCGAAACTGTCAGTAAGGGTGGAAATCTATTACTAAACGTCGGGCCAACAGCAAGAGGTGTTTTTGACGAACGTGCTATAGAACGTTTAAACGGCCTGGCACATTGGATGCGTTTTCATAGTAGCGCCATTTATGGATGTACTGCCGCACCAACTGAATATGCTTGTCCCAACAATTGTATTCTCACATATAACCCCAATACTAACCGACTGTATATACACGTGTTAGAATGGCCATTCAAATCCTTATATCTAAAACAATATAAAGGAAAAATCAAATATGCTCAATTATTGAATGACAATTCAGAACTCAAATTTCGGACTGAAACCAAAAAAGGAAGCCATATGACCGAAAATACAGGAGCTGATGATGTTATCATCACTTTACCTGTAGAACGCCCAAATGTCGAGTTACCGGTTATAGAACTTATATTGGAGTAGTCAACAGCAACGGAAGATTCCAACTAGATGTTGAACTTCTGATCGAAGAACATGAGCTGAAGTTTGATTACACTATTCAATCGCTTCAAATAAAGATAAGTCACTATTTCGATTCCATAACTTATGAATTGCTTTTCCTGATATGCAATGAAGCGGAACAAGTCCTCTTTGCCGGCTATCTAAAGAATTATACCTGAAATCTCCCATGACGAAATAACAATCCTCTTTTATAATGATAGGACCAAAATTATCATGAGAAGCAATTCGTTTACCTTTTTCCTCAATAGCCTTATTATTAATATATACGATCCCATCTTTAAGCTGTATTGTGTCTTTCGGCATCCCTATAATTCGTTTAACGTATAACTGCGTTTCATTTTCATCCCACTTGAATATAACAACGTCCATACGCTGCGGAGAAGAGTATCCCCACACACGATGATACCCCCAATTTGTTTTTTTATCAGCTTTGGCTACGGCTGGTATCAGACAGAGTAAATTGAGTACAGGTGTTTCTACAATTCGCTGAGGCATTAAAGCCCCGTATGTAATTTTCGAGTTCCAGACCAGACTTTTTGCACTTATCGTAGGAAACATACTATCAGACGGAATATATACCCATTCGCCAATGAATACCTTAACCAAAAGCAATATAAGTAACATACAAGTCCCCAGTTTGGCTAACGTCTGAAATTTGATACGTTTCATTTCAATTCCTCAGTAGATAAAGACTGTAAAGCAACACCATGTGTCTGAACCCATCTCGCCATGAACGCAAATGTGGTCTGCGTTTCCGACCATCGGGATAGAGAATCACCGGGATTTCACAAATACGCATCTGATGAATAGAAGCCAAGGCAACAAGCTCAGAAGCAAACTCCATACCATTACACTGCGGGTTAATAATGTTATAGCATTTTTTCGTGAAAGCTCTCAGACCACAATGGAAGTCTCCAATATTATTCTTAAATAAAAAACGCCCCAAGGACGACAAGAACGGATTGCCGACATAGCGATGAAGCCATGGCATAGCCCCTTTCGTGATTCCACCTGCAAAGCGGTTTCCCATTACCATATCATAACCAGCCTGTAATCGTTCGATAAATAATGATAATTCAAGAAAGTTATAACTATCATCAGCATCACCCATAATGATATATTTCCCATTGCAATGTTCGATGCCATGTCTCAAAGCACTGCCATATCCTTTCTGACTTACCTGTATCACATCCGCCCGATTATTCTTAGCAACGAGAGCGGAATTGTCTGTACTACCGTTATCGGCGACTATAATTTCATAAGTTAATCCGGTGTTTGAAAAAAATTGATGGATTTTCCGGATACATATGCCTAATGTCTTTTCTTCATTGAGGCAAGGCAAAATGATAGAATATTCAATGTCTGTGGTTTTCATGGTGTTAGTATTTTATATATTGCGAAATCTTGATTACAAAATACTTGTTGAAAACGGTTATGGTTCAATCTGATCACCCCATGAGGGTATTGAAGATAGGAACCACGATACAGAAACTCGACATACCAATTGACGTTGGCAGGAAGATTGGATATCTCTCCCGAAATATTGCAGGAAAGACGATTCGTATATAAATAGATAGAGCGACTTTCTCCGCAGGCTACCCAATCGTCCTGAGCGGTATTCATACGGAGGAAGGCGTACATTTCTTGAGCACTCTCGCCTTCCACGTTCGGATTTATGGTAGTATAAATCCGTATGGATGAGGTCGCATATTTTATTGAAACTTTCCAAACAGAACAGATTAGTATGCCTATAATTGGATAGAGAACCCATTTTCCCGCTTTTTTGCCCCACACCATACACATAAATCGGAATCCTTGAATGAAGAATATGAAACATAATGGAAAAAGGGGAAGCCAATACCTTATTACATCATAAGGCCAACAGATTAAGAGCATTATGGTAGAAACCAGATAAACTGACTCCGCCGTTAATTTCCGGCTACTTATGTATAAGCCGAGCAAGCAATTCACCCAAAAGAAAAGATTGAAGAGTGAAAAAGGAATATATAAGATCTGAGCAGGATATTCGTAAAATGTTTGGATGTTGTGAAGTAGGTTTGTCAGAGTCACCACCTTAAAGTGCTCAAAATGTTCTGTATATCCCGAAGGAAAAACAAGAGTAAAGACAAACCACATGCATAGAGCAGATGCATAAGGAAGGAAAAACCTCCATCCTGATAATCTGTTTTTCCATTGAAGTACGATTAAGGAAATAAATAAGAAGTATCCTTCCGTACGAATCTGTGCCGTGAAAAAAAGAAGAATACCTAAACCGATGTATAGTATAGTTCGCTTTTCGGTCTGTTCCTTCAATGCATAGAGTTTGTTCATTGTCCAAAAGGAGAACATGAGGAAGCAGAAAAAGGGAAGTTCGCTGCTGACGGAGTTAACATACCCCCAATAGAATATGTTGCCTGTCAGCAAAGCTAAAACGAGTAGGACGGACATTCTGAAACGCTCTTTCGAGAGAATAGGGTGATAATAGAGAAAGATGAAAGCCCCTACCAGACAGATAACTCCTACAATTTTGAAGGCAAAATAGTTGATGCCAAACAATGCCACACACGGAAATAGTAGCAGAGGATATCCCCACGGGTAAAGTATAGGTGAATAGCGCTGATAAGTAGAATGGGCTATCATCTCCTGCATGTCCGAAAACACTTGCTGCATATCTCCGTATTGTATGCTTTGTGCCTGTCGGATATAAAGTGCAAAGTCACCGTTGAATATATGCCCCGACACTATTAATTGCACGGCTCCCCATAGGGTGCCGCACAATAATAGCATAAAACATAGTTCAGTAATATGTTTTTTCAGGAACTGCATGAGTCATTATTTGCATCTAATAGACAGAACTATAGAGCTTTCTCTTCTACAAATTTAAAGTCATATCCCGGTTCGTTGTCTTCCTTCGTCAAAGGAGTAATCTTTCCCTCTACAATCATAGATTCCGAAGATCCCAAACTGGGGAGTTGAACGAGTTTATACCCCGCTGCCGCTTCCTTTATAAGTTCAAGATACTTGTCTGTACAAATAATCAGTGTATTTTCCGGATTGTATAACATCGGAGTTTTCTGCAATAATTCTTCCAACCGAATAAGTGCTTTGAGATTAGCCTTTGGACTTATTGAGATAGTATGGATATAAGCCGGTTTCCATATTTCTTTTAAACTCTCAGCTTTTATAAGCGATTTTTTATCAGATGTGCAAATAACAACCTTAGTCATATTTGTTATCTGAGGATCAGGCTCTTGCGAATAGGCAAAACCCAATGTCATGCAAAACAAGCATAACAATAAAATTCTTTTCTTCATAATTCTAAATTTTTAATTGGTTTGAAAATATCGTTGACTTATGTTTTTAAGATAATTGTTTGCCAAATCAGGAACAGCTTTGTCGGGTATGAAAGCATGTAAGATTGTCATGTCACTTGATAACAAAAAGCAATATGGAAAACCTTCTTCTTCCAATGGGAGAGATAAATTTCCATTTTCTATATCAAATACAGTAGAAGGTAATTTCATGTTTTTCTCTAAATATCTACGAGCTGTTGACGATTGGTAACTTCCAATAAGCAAAATATTCTCGTCAAGATTTAATTCTTTAGATAAACGCCCTATTTTTTGAAGTATGAAATTGACGCAATCACTGCAATATAATTCGTTGACTCTTACTACTAACACTTCTTTTCTCCCTTTCATATATTCCTCAAGCGGAATTGTGACACCATTGTATTCTTTTAATAAGATATTTGGCATCTTCATTCCATTCACCGAGAAAGCAATTTGAGAATTTACCCATAGTGCCATTTCTTTTTGTCCGGTAATGGATTTATCAGCAATCTGTTCCTGACAATACGTCTTTAGGGCCCTATACTTCTTTAAAGTAATCACATTGACACCTAGTAATAATAGTGCTAATATGCCAACAATATATATGTTGATATTCTTTTTCATCCTGTTACATTTAAATAGATTTAATATGTAAGAGGAATAAGACAGGATTACTATCTTCCGTTAATCCATCATACAACTGCATTAACTTGCTATCGTTAATTAATGGCGAATTATAAATTTGCTCTTTCATACGCATAACAGTAGTGGCAGATTGCGGAATAAGAAAAGTTTCTTTGTCATAACAAACTATGGGTGTATTTCCTGGAGAATGTGCAAAAAATAAAGGATTGTAATATCTGCCATTACACTTATAAGTCTTTTTCGTTTTATGAGAATAAATAACGAAAGGAGACCAAGTGAATCCATTTTTGCTAAAATAGAACAATGCATAGTCCTCTAATATAACATAGTCTGCCATATGAACTTTTGTTCCGACTATTTTTATATATGTATCACTGTTCATGTCCTCTGGTCTTTCTGGATATCCACCATTAGTTATATTTATTCTATATTTCTCGTAACAACGATCTTTCTCTATCTTATAAATATTATGCGTCCATGGCTCTTTTAAATAAATGTCATTTCCAAAACTACGTAAAGGATGCATTCCATTGTTTAAGTGAAATACCTCGTTATAAAAACTTGGAAATTCTCTATAAAGTAGTTTGAAATCTTTGTCATAAACAGATAGCATTTGCCGTTGAGAATCATCGTCCATACCAGCTTCTATAAACCCAGCAATAAAATCATTATTAATCAATTCAATATCATTTGCATAAAAGCTAGGAGATACATCTTTTATATGCTTCCCATTCAAATCGTAATAATGAAGACGATTCCAGTCATACAAAACTATTTGTTTTTGATCGCTTGTTAGACACATTTTGCATAAACGCGAGTATTCACCAGGACCTTGTCCTACTTTTCCGATTCTCCGAACGAAATTGCCGTGTTTATCAAAGCAATATACAGCATTTGCAACAAAAACATCCATTATGAAAATATACTCATTAGAGCAAAGTATCTGATGTATGTTTCCTATTAAACAGTCGCTGTTTGTTTCCAATTTGATGTATGATATATCATCGATCAAGCTGTCGAAAGCATAGGATTCTTCTCCATCCGGATCAACATTTATTTGAATAAGAGTTGAATCGGAAATAATATGCTCGCCTGTTGAAACTTTATTTTGGGGTGTCTGACAGCCAATGTTTATGAAGAGAATGATTACTGTAACAATGTTACAACAAAGTGTGAATAATTTTGATAATGACTTATAGTTTATCATACAATATATATTTAAAAAAATTATATACTAAGTCCATAGCATTAGGAATCCATGAACTTAGCATTTTTAATCATTACTGACGGCAAGGATCAGTAATACTACAAACTTCAACGTAATTTGTGGCTGGACCACAGTAATACTTTTTAGCATTAAATTCTTGTACTACAGTTTCAGTAGTGGTTGTTGATGAACCAGATGAAGAGTTTGAGCCCCATGAATGATCACCTCCAATAGAACCACCTATGATTCCATTACCTACACTAATACCACCATTGATATTAGTATCGGTTCTAGTACCCGTTGTGACAGATGAAGAACTCGAGGTGGTGGTTGTTTTTGTGCATTTCACATCTGTCTCTAATTGTTTTCCCATGTTAGTTGTAGTTCCGGATGTCGTCCCCGTCTGCGCCATCACCTGCGGATGCAGTGATATCTCCATTACTCCGAACTCATTAAGCGCGTCATGCACGTTTAAGATAGTTCCTACCATTAGTAAAGCCATTCCGGCTAATACTACGATTTTGTTCTTTTTCATTGTTTCTCGTGTTTAAAATTAATACTAAGGTTAGTTTCTCTTTTCTTTAAAACTTCTTTAAAGTGTTCTTTCAAAGTATCTGAGTTCTTCCATGCAGGAGCATAACCGGCAGTGTAAACGCATAGGTATGAGCAATATAGGAATCCGGCATATAGAATCCACTTTCTTTGGCGTTCGTATAGATGATATGACAATATGGAAAGCCCAATTGCAAACGCAATATACGGTATATACAGATAGCGGTCAGCTGCAACAACGTAGCGGGGTAGCGGAATCACATGAAGCACCGGCAACAGATGTAATATGAAAAACAGCGTGCAAAAGACCAATAATGGCTTTCTGCGGTTCAGGTATATCACATATCCTATGAATAGGATAACAAATGGGTATATCCATAAAGCCATGGGTATCTTTTCGCCTACCTGAAAGGGGAAAGGATAAAGATAGGAAAGCTTGAAAGGAATAGCCGAAATCAAGAGATACTTAAATGATGAATAGCAAAGGAATATAAAACGGTCTACTATCGTATATCCTATGATTTCTTCTCCTGTATTTTTGTTGGCCACAAGGGTAACTATAAAAATGGCAATAGCAGGAATGAGATAATATACTTTTTCGATATACACTTTCAAGGAACGCATATTTCTTTTGAACAGCATCCAGTCGAACAGCAACAAGCATGGAACTATAATAACGGACTGTTCTTTGCAGCCCATAGCCAATATACTACTGACCACACTCGCTAGAAGATACTGCCATTTACTATTGCGCATATATTGTATGTAGCATATCAGTGCCGACAAATAGAAAAAAGTGCTAAGCACTATCTTCGACGCACTAATCCAGCAAACGGTTTCTACCTGAACCGGGTGTATGGCAAATAACAGTGCGGTGAAGAAGGATATACCCAATGCCTTTTTAGAATCAAAATGATTTCTTATAAAAGAATAGGCCAATAAGTACACTAAACAGGCATTAAATATATGAAACAGCAAATTACCTATATGAAAGGCTAAACTACTGTAGCCGAAGCATAGATGAATAAGCGTGTAGTATAATTGATTGATTGGGGAGTATTGACCGTTACTAATACTGTGGAATATAGTCTGCAAATTCTTCAATGATATCCCGTCGTTCGTCATCGAATTAATCACTTGCCACTGATCATCCCAATACAATTGAAATTCGTGCGAAAATATACTATAATATATCAATACAGCAACAACTGCAATAACACTCCAATGTGAGACAATCGTTTTGGCAAATGTTGATGTATTCATAGCATTAATATATTTGTTATTGTGAGACAAAGATAGTCTGGATTATAATATCATGCAATTATTGGAGGAGGACAAAATATGTAAATTATCTATACATGTACTTTGTTGATTATCTGTACGTTTAATTCTTATTTATCTTCTTTGAATTGAGATTTAGGTAGACAGATAGTAGAATTTCTTCTCCTAATTTCAACTTGTTTTTTATCCTGTTTTTATACCTTTTGATTGTATTTGTCTCAATAATCAGGACTTTCGCTTGTTCAGAGATGGTGATTCCTATATAAGTAAGATAACAAACCTTCACCTCTTGAGAGGTTAGGCCAAAGGAAGAAACTATATGGCTAATATCTCCATATAATATATTGATAGCATCGTAAAGCAACAGCCAGTCTTCCTCTTTCTTGATGTGATTATATCGATGTTTCTTCAAAAGCAACAATGACTCTAAACCAACTGTCAATAATAATTCTTTTTCAGTTAATTCACTTTTAAGAGATAACTGCAATCTGAGTTTAGCTTTCAGCTCTCGATTACGCTGGATTAAATTTAGGTTCAGCTCATCTTTGTATTTCAACCTCTCCTTCAATTCAGATACTACTTTTTCTAACTGAATATCATCCTTTTTTAGTTTATCCATTTTCATGACGAGTGTTTTTTATTTGTATCCAGATTTAATGCTTCTCTATAATATAAATACACCGCAGGAGCGTCTGTCCCCACACCCCTAGGTATATTTTAACATTTCGTTCCTTCCTCATATCAAAAGGAACTTTGAAAACACTCCCCATATTCCACTTTACCGAGCAGCGTATCGAAGTCTTCTGCTGCTTCATCGCCTATAAAACAGCAGAAGACAGATTAAAATAACAAAACGCTTTCACCGGTATCCAACCATTCCGACATCAAACGATAGTATGCCGGATATTCGGCCGGAGTTATCAATTGCTTTTTCAGTTTCAAGGTACGGACAATCTTTATCTCCTTTGCCGCTTTTTTCACTGTAACTCCTACGGTACCTACCGGATTATCAATCTTCTTATCAGTCGGCAGCACTACCGGCCTCATCCCGTCAGCAACTTTCACAATACAAGTATAAGTTTCATCAGGTAAATATCTCAATAACAGATTAACCGGGCGAGTCGTATTTACAACTGTTGAACGTCCTTCATAAGCAGCCCAACCATTCCGCGCCTGTGGCAGTTCAAATTTCCGGTAACCTGCTTCCAAAGTTTTTCCGGCTTCTGCCGTCACTCGTAATGTGTCGGTTTGCGAAATAACATGGGAAACTCCTTCCAAAGTCACCGGCCGGGCGTCCATGTTGACAACAGATACAAAATCCTGTATATCGGCAATAGCATTATCAGCAACAAACAGTCTGCTGACAGCAGCGAGTCCTGCCGCATCCTTATCTTCTGTTTTAGGAAAGACAGCCTTTACTTCGGCCTGAATGCCGCTTGCCTGTTGCAAAGCAGCCAGCAAAGCCGCTTTCTCCGCTTCCGTTCCATAAGCCGAACGAATCACTTCGGCAACCGGACGCAAACGATACCCGGTTTGTGACAATGACAAACGGCAGTTTCCTAATCCTTGCACGTAAGCAGTGAGTTGTTTCGTTTTTTGCTCCGAACTTTGTGTATTGGCAGTCAGCCTCTTTGCCAGTTCAGAAACTTCTTTGTCGTTACTTTCAAATTGCCGTTTAATCACTTTCAACGCATCGGCTTTTGAAGCATACGTAGAAGCCACAATAGCCTGTACGTTACCTGCCGGCAAAGAAACAGCAAGCATACTAGGACGAGGTTGCACATTCTTCAACGCCCAGGTCACAGTCTTTACACCACCCGCTGTTTTCACCACCGGAACAGCTTTTCCATTCAATAACTCATAATGCAAAGGTTTGTTTTCGGGTACCGATACCGAAAGCACATACTCCCTGATAGGAGATAATTCCTCTATCTGCTCGCACACATCCAGTTCGGGAAGATAACCCGGACGGGTAATAACCGAGTAATCCAGATAAATAGTAGCTCCCAGCTCCAATCCGGTATGGACTACAACCATTTCTTTCAGACCATTATATGCCGGAGCATCGGCTGCAGCAGAAGGAAGTACCTCAACAAACGCGTTTTCGGGCGTCTTAACGATATTGCCATCTTTCTGACGAGTATACGATTCGTGAATCTTCAATTCTTGAAACTCCGGATTGTAAACAATAAAACTTTCGCCATACAGACGATTCATTGCCGTATGGGTAAACAATGTCAGTTCCTTTTGTACACGCATCTCCTGGCTACCGTCAGTATGCAAGATGTACGTTTTGTGCAATTTCCCGAATTCGGCTTCGGATGCCGCTTTTGCCGGAGCTACCATAAATAAGAGTACCACCAGCGTAACTATATAATAATGCATATTTTTCATTCTGCTCTACTTTTTAATCACTAAATATTCACCATACGCTTTGTGCGCATTCACAGCATTACGGAAACTATCCCAATCAGCAGCCTCATAAACACGTTTCTTCAAAGCCAGTTTGTTGTGAAGCAGCACTTTGTTTCCTTGCTGCGCCAATGAACCCTCAAAATCGGCTCCCGTACCTTGCATTGTCTCATTCTTATCGGCATTCGCCAGCTTGTATCCTGCCGGAAGTTGAATCGTTTCATCCAGTTCAACCAAACGCGAACATCCATCTTTAAAACCATACTTACGCTCTTTCAGTGAAGTATCGATACGCAAATAAGAGCGTACCTGATTATAAAGGTTATTCATCACCAACGGACGGAAGAACATCTCCTTCTCACCTTTCAATGCATAGTCCGGTATTTCATAACGGAAAGTGATTTTAATAGGTGCTGCCTGATAGTCTTTAGGATTCTTGCCGTAGTCTACGCTCAGCAATTTAGCTTTGGGAGATATGGCTAAAAGCTGGCTTTCCATTGTATTTTTCCATTCGCTCCGGAATCCGGTAGTAAAGATACGGCGGATATTACTGTCACTCTGCCCCTCGGCGGTAAGAGTGAAAGTACCGCGCAAAGTACCGTCTGCATCCAAGCGGTTATCGGCTTTGATACGCACATAATGATTTTCGGGAGCTGACACCGGAGTGATACACAAATCAGAACCTTCGGGCACACCCGGCAGATAGTTCTGCTGCTGTTCGGCACTGCTCCATAGTTCGCGACAGAAAGGAACCCAGGTAGGATCGAGTGGCATGTATGTTCCGTTGCTCAACTTCACCACTGCCACACAGTGATTAAAATGGTCGGCAGGAATGCTTTCCACACGGCTACCCGCCATTGTCATAGCCGGATAGGCTTCGAAACCGGCCATGCGCAGGAAAGAAATCAGTGTACCCGCTATGTCTTTACAGACTCCGCAACGGTCGGTATAGTTCATCTTGGTATTGTGAAGTGTAAAGCCCTCTCCTTTTCCCATGGATATACCGGCATAACGGATATTATCAGCCACCCAATGAGTCAGCACGGCAATCTTTTCCATTTCGGTCTTCTTGCCTTTTATCAGTTCATCCACTTTTTTCTGCGCTTCGGGCAGTGGGGCAAAACTACCATAGTCTTCATTCACTTTGTTGAACCACAAAGATTTGTCTTTCCATTGAGGAGTGGAAGACATCATCAATTTGGGGGCTGCATCGAAAAGATCCACCATATTCGGCTCTCTGCCGAAAGGCATTACATTATCCATGGCAAAAGTGTATACCTTGCTATTATTTTCATAACGCATGGACGAAGCACATTCCCCCTGATAGAACTGGAATTGCAGTTCTTTCTCCATAGGAACAGCTACTTTATAAACTTTACGCACGGTGGGGGCAGCGCTCCAGAAAGGAACAATATCATAAAATTGCCCGCGCATAGGCGGGATAAAACGAGAATCGTCTTCATCACCGGCTCCAAGCAACGCATAAGTGAACCCCTTCTTGGCTATCTCATAATCCACAACATCACCGGGTTGCAAAGCGCCGATTTCGAGCATTATTTGTCTCGCTCCCCAGTAAATAGCCCGGGCAGGAGCAGCATAATCACAGGTTTTCTTTACATCCAGTTCGTCAACCTTGCCATTAGCACGATAGACGGTTACACGCTTAAACTCGGCATAGGCGGTCAGAGGGTCATAATCGTATTTAATTACCCGGTTAGCCACTGCCCCTCTCGGAGTCTGTACTTTAATCACTTTACACACAGCAAACGAGCCTTGCCCGGTAGGTTGGACAGATACCAACGTGCTATCCAGCAATGTCACGTAATCGGATGTTTCATAAGTCTTTCCCTTCGCAGTATTTTCATAAGATTTCCAGCTTTGAGCGAGCGCCGTAGCCGAAGAAAGAAGGAAACAAGCTAATGTAACTGATAGTTGTTTTCTCATGTTTTTTACTTACATTTTATTTATAGGAACAAATGTAAGTAAAATCTTTGAGTATGCGAAGTTTATCTCCGATATTACTTATCGCGTCATGTGTAATCAGGGCGTTCGCCGAATATCACATCCAGCAGAAACAGAAATTAACTCGTGCGTAGTGTATTCCCCTGAATCTTTCCCAATATTTTGGGAAATTGCCAAAAGAACAACAACGTACAACATATCGCCGCTGTCGCGTCGGATATAGCTTCAGCCGCATATACACCTGTCACTCCCATAAAATGCGGCAATATCAATGCCAGCGGAATCAACAGTATTGCCTTACGCAACAAAGCAATGAAAATAGAAATCCGAGCCTGTCCTAACGCTACAAACATATTCTGGCAGGCACGCTGCAATCCGAAAATAGTCATACCGCCCAAAAATACAGGCATCGTCCAACGGACTGTTTCAATCAGTCTTTCGTCACTCGTAAACGCGGAAGCTACCGTTGAAGGAAACAGAATCATGAAAAGCATTAATAACAGGTTGAAAGAGAACATGGTTATCAGCACAATACGGAAGCATTCTTTTACACGCTGCTTATCGCCGTGCCCATAGTTATAGCTTATTATCGGAACAAATCCCTGTGCGAATCCGGTCAGTGGTACACTGGCAAACTGCATCGCACTCTGCAGAATTGTCAATGCACTGATGTAGATGTCTCCGAACTCTTTCAGGCTGCTATTAAGCACAAACCCGACCAAGCTCTCCGTGCTCGCCATAATGAACGGAGAAACTCCCAAAGCCAATATGGAAAGGATTATTTTTCTGTCCAGTTTCATATAAGGTTTCTCCAAAGGCAGAGAGGCGCGTTTGGAAAAAAGGAAAGTCAGTACCCAGGCCGCACTGCAAGCCTGTGAAAGCACTGTGGCCAAAGCTGCTCCTTTCACCCCCATATTAAACCCAAAGATGAAGATAGGGTCAAGGATAATATTCAGCAAAGCACCGATCAGAACGGAAAACATAGCAATGGCAGGACGCCCTTGTGCATTAATAAAGCTGTTCAGTCCTGTCGATATTTCTACAAATATAGTACCCAGCAGATAAATGGAAAGATAATCCACGGCATACTCCAATGTATTCGCCGAAGCTCCCGTGAAAAGGAGAATGGGTTCCATAAATGTATATGCGATAAAAGACGTAAGCAAGGTAAATAATATCAGAAGGACGAAACCATTTCCCAATATTTTACCGGCACGCAAACGATCTCCCTGCCCGAGCGCAATGGCGGCTAACGGCGCACCACCGCCACCGACAATCGCAGAAAAAGAGGAAATCAAAATAATGAGGGAAGTAGTCACTCCGACACCGGCAAGCGCATCGGTTCCGATGCCCGGAATATGTCCGATATATACACGATCGACAATGCTATAAAGCAGATTGACGAACTGCGCAGCTACTGCGGGAAGTGCCATTTTAAAGATGAGCGGCAACATACGTTCCGTCCCCAGCCGTTCTTCGTATTTATTTATCATTCTACGCTTCTTTTTCTTAAATTGGCTGCAAAGTTACAAGAAAAACAAGCTTCCCGGTTTAAAGTAGAAGGATAAAATACTTTTTGCACTCTATCGATTCTTTTTTGTATTCAAAATGAGCTAAAATATCTGCCCGAGAAGCTGTACCATAAAGCTGAAAAGTATAGCATCGATCTACCACCCGCAACAGATATTATGTGGCTGTCGGCATAGCTACGGAAAGTTATTCCTACTCACTAAGAAGTACAAAGCCATAAGTTTCTTGGCGTTTCCATAGTTAGAAACTTCAGTTTCAACGCTTAGAAACTTTAGTTTCCATACGCAGAAACTCTAGTTTCCCTATAGAGAAACTCCAGTTTCCAGCCTTGAAAACCGAGTTTCAACGTTTGGAAACATTTTCTCATCCATAGACTTATGTCTATTATAACTGTTTAATAAGTTTTTTCTGATAAGCAATACGTTCTGTTCCGTTCTTCACATAAATAATGCCGCAGCGCTGAAAGCCGTATTTTGTCAGAATATGCTGCATCACTTTATTGTCCTGATGTGTATCGACACGAATATTGCCCCATTGTTCAAAACACCAGTTCAGGCAGGCATCTGATACTCCTTTCCGTTTACCGTTTGTTGCTAAACGGTGGATCACGCCATACGGTTCGTCATTGAGCCAGTTCCCTTCATAAATATGCTGGTAGGTAGGATCTTCACCTAAAATAAAACAAAAAGTTCCCAAGATTTCCCCCTGACCGTCCATACAGACAAAGCTATGGCCGTCTTCTATTTCCTGACGAATCAACGCTTCGGACGGATAGCCGCCAATCCATTGAGTTACATTTCCGTTTGTACGCATAAAGGCACGGGCATAATCATATATCTCCATGACTCTAGGAAGATCTTTTAGTTCGGTAGCTCTGATTTTCATCACTTAAAAAAGTTATTTAAAAGAATACGATAAGTCAGCAATAGAATTATTCGTTGATTGCTCCGCAATGGGGGCAGACACCTTTTTCTTTCAACTTCTCCCCGCAACGCCCGCAACAATATTTATAACGACTATTCCGATATACTTTCTTTACAAAAACAAGAATAAAAAGGATGAGGAATAAATAACCTATGTATATATGCGCCATTAAAATAAAGAAGAAATAGCAGAATATACAACAGGACATCAGTCCCAGCAGATAAAAGATTGCCGCTGAGGGGGTCAACTGCCGGAATAAATCGTCAAGCACTGCCAGAGAGACTATCACGAACAGCCAGATACTCAACAAAAAGACTGAAAGAATAAAAGGAACTTTAAAAGGCGACAAAGTAGGATTGAAATAGAAATGCTCCCATGTGTCCGGCACAAACACCTGCATTGATTCATAAACCGTTGCACTGAAGGCCATTAGCAGACACAGGAATAACGGATAAACACTGTCAATATCATTGAAATACACCATTTGCAACTGCTTCCGACGGAAGGCACGAAGTAGATAGACACCGACAAAAAGTGCAAAGATAACCACAAAATAGGAGGCGTGCGTATCACTAAACAAATGAATGGCCTGAGAAATACTATCCGTAGGGACAAAAGATCGTTTCAACTCCACTTCGCGTATCCACCCCTGTTCATCCTGCGTATGTGCCAGCTTCACCCAAACGCTATCTACACTATCGGCAGGATGTACGGCAAACTCGGCCACTACCACACGATCTCCCCGATAAAGATTTATGTACGTATCCTTGATAGGCAGGCACTCCAGCAAAATGGAATCTGCCGTTAACTCCAGATTCGTATTCCATGTATAGTGCCGTTCATAAAGGTAATTCAAAGAGTCCTTCGTTTTCTGCGGCATTTCTTCGGAAGAAAGATTGGGGCGGGCATAATGGCAGGACGAAAGAAAAAACAAGCACAACAGCAAACTCACCACAGAGGACACGGAGGATACAGAGAAAAGTGTCTCCTTCCACAAGCCATTCCAACAGGCAGTTACAAAAGAAAGGGCAGAAGCTCCATATCCTCTGTGTCGTCTGTAACGAATCATTCTGCGGTGGTTCATTCTCATTGCGCTGCTTTTACTTTCATTTGACAATTCTTGCAATCGAACTCAAGACGGAACCGCTTTCCGTCATTCGACACCAGGAAATAGGGTTCTCTATAAGGCGACCGCACACGTTGATGAATGGGACACCAACCCATACTATACCGCAAACAATGTTTGCAGAACATCAGTACCGCATCTTCCACCCGTTCTTTTTCATAAGCCCCGGCAATCTGTTGTACGCCATGTTCCTGATAAAAAGAGGCGGCACGGGTATTCATCACATTTCCCAAATACGTCAATGCGGTTTGCGGAAAAGCATGGTTGGTCGGTTTCCATACAGCGCGTTCCTGATGATAATTAATCCGGCGGGCAGCTATCAGTTTTTCCACTGCCTGACGACGGAAATCTGCCAATACGGAAGACGGCAGGAACCAGTTATCTGCAAAGGAGATTTCTATCTTCTCCGCTTCGAAAGGCGTATTGCCCAGTTTGGCAAGCTGAGTCCTCAAATGATCCGTTTGCGGCGTCCGTGCCAGTTCCTTTTCACGGGGAAGAGAAAGTGTCACACTATTATCATCTTCATCTGTCAGTGTCAGAGAAAAGCCGAAGTTATTATCGGCCAGTAATATACTTACGGACAGCTTTCTTTCGGCCGACTTACGGGAAAGTATGCGTTCAAATTCCTGGTCAAAGTTACGGTAAAGTCTGGTGCGCGGCTTGATTTGCGGCATTTCCTGCGGATAGAGCTTGTTGCCGTCGACACGATTGATACGGAAGCCCTGCAAACGCCCTTGCTCGTCAATATAACAGACACCGTCGCCGTTATTGAATGATTTCAATCCGGCAACAGTCAAATAGTTTCCACGTGCCTCTTTCATCGTGCCCATTTCTTCTCCCAAAGATTTCGGTGTATCGAAAGAGAAGATTTCCTTATCACGGCCATGCAGAAAATAATGGGTAAATCCCCGACTGAAACTCTTGTCGAGTTGCGGCCGGAAGTCAAAGCGGCAAGTCCCTGAAGAGGCCCGTACATATTCCTGACGATGGGCAAAGATAGCATCCAGTTTATGCCGATAAGCAGCCGTGACGTTCTTCACGTAAGATACATCTTTCAACCGGCCTTCTATCTTAAATGAGGAAGCTCCCGCATCCAACAACTGTTCCAACTCATCACTCTGGTTCAAGTCTTTTAATGAGAGCAGGTGTTTATCCTTGACCATCACTTTCCCGTCCGAATCTACCAGACTGAAAGGCAAACGGCAAAACTGCGCACACTCCCCCCGGTTGGCGCTACGCCCGAAACAAGCCTGGCTGACATAGCACTGCCCGCTATAACTGACACAAAGCGCCCCATGTACAAATACTTCCAAAGGAACTTCCGGGCAAGTATCATGTATCTTTTTTATCTCACGCAACGATAATTCCCGAGCCAGAACCACCTGACGGAAACCGGCCTCCTTCAAAAACTTAACCTTCTCCGGCGTGCGATTATCCATTTGCGTACTGGCATGAAGCGGTATCGGCGGAAGATTCAACTGCGTAATCCCCATATCCTGCACAATCAATGCATCCACACCTATCCGGTACAAAGCATGAATCATCTCTTCCGTCTCCTGCAATTCTTCTTCTTTCAGAATCGTATTGACAGTAACATAAATGCGGGCATTATACAAATGGGCATGTTTTACCAGTGCTTCAATATCTTCCAAAGAGTTTACAGCCGCTGCACGGGCACCGAATTTGGGTGCACCGATATATACGGCGTCCGCCCCATGATTTATGGCTTCAATTCCGCACTCCAAGTTTTTTGCGGGAGCCAGAAGTTCTATCTTACGCTGCTTTATCATTCAATATCATTAATGTTGTAAGGCGTTTCCTGATAAACAAAATAGTTCAGCCAGTTGGAGAACAACAAGTTGGCATGAGCACGCCAACGTACCAAGGGGCCTTTATCGGGATCATCGTCTACGTAATAATTACGAGGTATTTCTATTGGCAAGCCTTTATCCCGATCACGACGGTATTCGGTATCCAGTGTCAGCGGAGAATACTCCGAATGTCCGGTCACGAAAAATTCACGTCCGCCGCGAGCCATTACCATATATACGCCTGCATCTTTCGATTCGGAAAGCAAAGTCAGCTCCGGAACTTTCAGAATATCTTCTCTCCTCACCTCTGTATGACGGCTATGCGGCACATAGAAGCAATCGTCGAAACCACGGAAGATAGAATGGAAAGGTTGTAGTACCCGGTGCTCGAAAATACCGAACATCTTCTTCTCCAACGGATATTTGGGCACACCGTAATGATGATACAATCCGGCTTGCGCAGCCCAACATATATATAAGGTGGATGTGATGTGCGTACGTGCCCAATCAAAGATTTCGGTAATCTCATCCCAATAAGTCACCTCCTCGAAATCCATCTGTTCCACAGGAGCACCGGTAATAATCATACCATCGTACTTCTCGTGACGCATCTGGTCGAAATCGGTATAGAACGTTTTCATGTGCTCTATCGGCGTATTCTTGGAGGTATGGCTCTTGATCTTCATAAAGGAGATCTCTACCTGAAGAGGTGTATTCGAAAGCAGCCGCACCAAGTCTGTTTCTGTCGTAATCTTCAACGGCATCAGGTTCAGAACTACAATCCTCAACGGACGGATGTCCTGTTGCGTAGCACGGGAAGTGTCAATCACGAAAATATTTTCTTCCTTCAATAGCTCTATCGCAGGGAGTTTGTCGGGTAAATTTAAAGGCATAATCGCTATATATTAGTAATTTGGCTGCAAAAATACGAAAAATATAGCAGATATTAGGGATGTTGCTTATTTAGAAGACGTACAAATTAAGTCAATTTAATCATAGAAGCATAACAACTAATCAATAAAAGCCTTATTTTTGCCGGAGAAATTAGTACTAATAATTTAAATCTTAGAAAAATGGCTTACGTAATTAGTGACGATTGTATTGCTTGCGGAACTTGTATCGACGAGTGTCCGGTAGAAGCTATCTCTGAAGGTGATATCTATTCTATCAACCCGGATGTATGTACTGACTGTGGTACTTGTGCAGATGTTTGTCCGTCTGAAGCAATTCACCCGGCTGAATAATACAATCTACAAAAAGTATAGGCTGCTTTCCACGGAAGGCGGCCTTTTTTATTTTCCGGCACCGGATGATTTACGAAATAATTAAATAAACAGGGCGCGAATTACATAATGCAAATCGCGCCCTTATCTTTTTAAGCTATGAGTCTTATTTCAACTTAGCCAACGCTTCTTTAATACGGCGAATAGCTTCTACAATGTTTTCGTCACTTGTAGCATAGCTCATACGGATACATTCAGGAGCACCGAATGAAGTACCGCCTACACAAGCCACGTGAGCATCTTCAAGCAAGTACATTGCCAAGTCGTCCGAATTTTCAATCTTACGTTTACCGTTGCTCTTTCCAAAGAAGTAGCTACATTTCGGGAACAGGTAAAAAGCACCTTGCGGCACGTTCACTTCAAATCCCGGAACTTCCTTAGCCAACTTCACAATCAGGTCACGACGACGTTCGAAAGCTTTCTGCATTTCTTTCACCGGTTCCTGCGTACCTGTATAGGCTGCCTCAGCTGCTTTTTGAGATACGGAACAAGGACCTGAAGTGTATTGTCCCTGCAACTTATTGCAAGCTTTTACAATCCATTCCGGACCGGCGATGAAACCTATTCTCCAGCCTGTCATGGCATAAGCCTTGGATACACCGTTCACAATCACTGTACGTTCCTTCATTTCCGGGAACTGTGCAATGCTCTGGTGTGCACCGATATAATTGATATGTTCGTAAATCTCGTCAGCAAGCACTATCACCTGAGGATGTTTTGCCAATACAGCAGCCAGTCCTGCCAATTCTTCCTTACTATATACAGACCCTGTCGGATTCGACGGAGAGCAAAGAATCAATGCCTTTGTCTTCGGAGTAATAGCAGCTTCCAATTGTTCCGGTGTAATTTTGAAATCCTGTTCGATGCCGGCAGAAACAATCACGGGAGTACCTTCCGCCAGTTTCACCATTTCAGGATAACTCACCCAATAAGGAGCCGGCACAATTACTTCGTCACCCGGATTAACCAGTACGAGGATTGCGTTACAAACTGATTGTTTTGCACCATTCGCACATGAAATCTGAGCAGCTGTATATTCCAGACCGTTCTCTTTTTTCAGTTTCTCAACAATAGCATTGCGCAAAGCCGGATAACCCGGTACCGGAGAATAACGAGAAAAGTTATCATCAACGGCTTTTTTAGCAGCTTCCTTGATGTGGTCAGGAGTATTGAAATCCGGTTCTCCTACACTTAAGTTAATAACATCAACGCCTTGTGCCTTAAGCTCATTGCTCTTTTGCGACATGGCAAGCGTCGCCGAGGGCGACAAGCTGTTCAAACGATCTGATAATTGATTCATTTTGTATCTATTTTATTGTTGTTGAGTGAAATTCGCTGCAAAATAAGCGATTATATTTGATATATGAAAACGAAATGGCAATTTACTTATTAAAATGTAATGTATGCCCCATTCTTTCTTTCTTTGTTCTCAAGTATCGTTCATTATACGGGTTAGGAACTGTTTCAACAGGTACATTTTCTACTATTTCCAATCCATAGGCTTCCAGCCCTACACGTTTCACCGGATTATTTGTCAAAAGTCTCATTTTATGTACCCCCAGTTCGCGAAGAATCTGCGCACCTACTCCATAATCGCGCTCATCAGCAAGGTGTCCCAAGCAAATATTAGCGTCAACGGTATCCATGCCGTCTTCTTGAAGTTTATAGGCTTTCATCTTTTCCATTAAACCAATACCACGGCCTTCCTGGTTCAGATAAACAACGACACCTTTTCCTTCTTTTTCAATCATCTCCATTGCTTTATGCAACTGCTCACCACAATCACAGCGCTGTGAACCGAGAATATCTCCGGTAGCACAGGACGAATGGACACGCACCAAGATCGGTTCATCTTCATTCCATGTACCTTTAAATATAGCCATGTGTTCCAATCCGTTCGATTTCTGACGGAAAGGGATCAGACGGAACGCTCCGTGTTCGGTAGGCATATTTACTTCTACCCCTTTTTCTACAATTGATTCCTGCTTCAGACGGTAGACTATCAGGTCGTGAATAGAAATCAGTTTCAATCCGTGTTCGTCCGCCATTGCGCGAAGTTCGGGAAGACGGGCCATTGTGCCGTCATCGCTCATGATTTCCATTAGAGCACCTGCCGGATAAAGGCCGGCCAAACGTGCCATGTCAACCGTTGCCTCTGTATGTCCGGCACGGCGAAGTACTCCTTTTTCCTGTGCGTACAACGGATTGATATGTCCGGGACGTCCGAAAGTGGCCGGTGTAGAAGCAGGATCAGCCAATGCCTGAATCGTAGCGGCACGGTCAGCAGCAGACACTCCCGTTGAACAGCCTTCCAATTTATCAATCGTAACCGTAAAAGGAGTTCCCAATACAGAAGTATTGTCGCTCACCTGATGCGGCAAATCCAGTTCCTTGCAACGGGATACTGTGACAGGTGCGCAAAGTACTCCACGTGCGTGTTTCAACATAAAGTTAACTTTCTCGGGAGTTATTTTTTCAGCGGCAATAATCAGGTCACCCTCATTTTCGCGGTCTTCATCATCTACTACTATAACAAACTTGCCTTCTTTGAAGTCAGCAATCGCATCTTCTATTCTATCCATTTTAATTTCTTCCATAACACTCTTATTTATTAATTTTCTGTATGATGAATTGAACTTGTTCATTGTTTTTTATAATCCGTTCCATGTCTTTATCCAGACGAATGCGGAATGCCCAGATACGGAAATAGAAAAATAGCCCGACAGGAAAAATAATCCCGGCTACCAAATTCAGCCAATAGATATGGAACGGACGTATATGAGCAGAAACGGGAATGACCGGATAATTGTTTAATGCTCCTATCAAAGTGGCCGACTTAGTGTTAGACATTTCTTCCACCAATACCTCCAGTTTTTCATTGATAGCCATTACCTCATCATCCTTCTCAGTAGACATCCACAATTTGAAGTAATTCGGTGCTTTTGTCAAACGATTTTTGGTAATATATGCCCTACACTCTGCTGTGAGCGATTCCAAATCACCAGGGATACGCTCATAATCAGGATCATTTATAATAACTTCTTTCTTAAATAGATGACGTACACTGCGGATTCCCAAAACCTTTTTAAACCAGTTAACATACGCATCGGCATTCAACACCACAGAATCCTTATTGGATTTATAAGTCAGAAAGATGCCCAATGGAGCAAGCACGGCACTACTTGTCCACATCCCCATCCACACGATCCATTTACCGTCACGTGCCATTTTATATCCCGTATTGTCAATGATATAATAGATGATAAATACCAATACCGATACAATGACAGGCATTCCCAAGCCTCCCTTACGAATAATACCTCCCAACGGGGCCCCGATAAAGAAGAACAACAGACAAGAAAGGGAAATCGTTATCTTCTTATGCCACTCCGTCTTATGTTTCCGGATAGCGTAGTCATTAGTCTCCATCGTATAGCTCTTGAAAGTCAAATCGCTAGCCATGTTTTCCGCACGGCTAACAGCGGAAGATATCACCTTTTGTTTTTGCATTAAAGGCGACACTTCATAAAGACTATCCACATTGTATTCCTGAATATCCGCCTTTTCTATTTTGGCGGTGTCTTCTTTTGTCAATCCGTAAGACGCACGGAAATTTCCTTCGGCCACTTCCTTATAATACTGTCTTCCGATACTATCTCCTAGTACTTTCATAGAGTCAATGGAACTTTGCAATTGCGCCATATCCTTAGCACTGGATTGCCGCCCCATGATATCACCGTCAACCATATTAAAATCGGAGTCAAACTCAATAATCGTGTGCTTCTCCCTGAACGACTCACGGCGGTAAGGCACATTCTGAGATTTCATACTCTGTGCTTTCAAATTCTCGAATAAGTCTCCGCTATATAGATGCAACCAAAGATGCTGTTTGTCCGCAGTCATTTCCAGACGTCCGGAATCTGCATAAATAACACGTGCTTTCTCAAACCCTTCTTTCAGATCATAGATAAGCACATCATACAACATACCCGTTTTCCGGTTTTTCTTGGCAATTTTCAGATTATAATCGGGAATTTCGGAATAGAAAACTCCTTCCGGAATATCCAATTCCGGAGATTTTTGTTTCATAGAAAGAATCAGGGTTCCCAGTTTGGCTTGGGCAATGGGACCTACCACATTCTGAAAATAGAAAGAAATGCCCACCAAACCACAGACAAAAAAGACAAGCGGACGCATAATTTTGAGCAGGGAAATACCCGCAGCCTTCATTGCGAGTAACTCGTATCGTTCGCCGAAGTTACCGAAAGTAATCAAAGAAGCCAGTAGCACCGCCAACGGCAACGATACTGGCACTAATGTCAATGCGGAATAAAAGAAGAACTGAGCCATTACGCTCATCTCCAATCCCTTTCCGACCAATTCGTCCACATATCTCCACAGGAACTGCATCATAAAAATGAACAGACAAATGAAGAATGTGCCCACAAAGAGCATCATGAAGCTCTTTACGATGAATATATCTAATTTCTTTATGCGTAGCATCTTAATAGGTTCGTGCATTTAAGACGCAAAATTAGCACAAAAAAAGGAGCATCGAAAATTTTTAGTTGAAAGTTAACTAAAAACCACAAGTTCTTCTTAATTTAGCCACTTGCGACTCCCACAATTCTTTCATATCATCCACTTCATCCGGCTCCGCAAAATCAGTGATTTCTAATACGTAGTCACTTGTCAACTCATTATAAGTCATCTTAATTTCAAAGTAATCGCGCTCGTTCTCGTCATCCTCCCAACGGAAGCGGATAAAAGAGAAAGAACGTATCGCCGTAATTTCAGCCTTTCTCTGCTCAGTCTTTCCCCAATGAAACTCTACAATCTTATCATCGGATATCACTTTGTCTGCAAACCAGTCCTCCAACCCGGTAGGTGTACTAATGGCTGCCCAAAGAATATTTTTAGATGTCGCATTCAGCAAATACTCCAAATGAATTTTTTCCTTTTTCATAGCAATTTCGAATTGTTTTTACGTGTGCCAAGATAAATACTTTTTTCTAAATACATGGCATAAATCCTACACTTTATTTAATTATTCTTTCATTTTCAAGTCTCAAACTCCCTGTTTATAGAGAAAATTAAAAACCTTCTTAAAGAAAAAACACAAAAAAGTTGTGATTTGTTTTGGAGTTTATAGAAAAACATCTATCTTTGCACCCGCAATCGAGAAACGATGGCGGGATAGCTCAGCTGGTTAGAGCGCATGATTCATAATCATGAGGTCCCCGGTTCAATCCCGGGTCCCGCTACTTGATAAGAATAAGGCATTTGAGAGGCTTCCACTCTTGGGTGCCTTTTTCTTTTTCAGCTCCGGTTTGCGCTAGCGTCAAATACAATGTAACATGGTTCTACAAATTTTATCGGGTCAGTTTGAGTAGGAAAATATATAAAGTACTATTTATATCGCTTCTTTACATACAAAGTAATACGTTTATATGCCAAAGCGATGTGTTCATTCACCGTACTTTCACTTATGGATAATAATTCTGCTATCTCTCTGTTTTTTAACTTATCCGACAGTACTAGCCTAAATACTTCTTTACATTTAGGAGGTAATGAATTTATAGCTTCCTGAATAAGCAACTCATATTCATTATCTTCCATAAGACTTTCAGGATCATTACTTTCAGGTATTAACTCCACTTCATATAAAGAAACATACGTTTTATCAGGAGAGTAATTTCGGCGAAGATAATGAAGTGCCTGATTTTTGGTAGATGTATATAAGTATTGCTCAATAGTTTTGATATGCCCTAAAGATTCCCTTTTCTTCCAAACAGTCGTAAATACATCCAGCACAGCCTCCTCAGCCGGTTCCTTTGCTTGTAAATAGTAATAAGCCACATGATACAATCTTTGCGAATATTGTTCAAACAATTGCCGCAAAGCATTTTCATCACCGGTGATGATCTTATTTAGTAAACCTTCCGGATTCATTTCATTTTACATATTTTAGATAGACTTTAGGGTTTAAATATACATTGCTCCCGTATACGCTTGGCAAATGTAGGAATATATAAAAAATAATCAAGTATAAACCCGTAGTTTTTATTTGTTGCTGTCATCTATATATAAAAACAGCACAATGAAAGAAGATTATAACATAAAAGACCCTAAGGTTGATGATTTAATTAATCGTCTTCGCTTCAAACTACCGGAGTATGACACTATTTCGAACTACAAACGACTACAAGAACGGATTAACACTCCGGTAATATCGTTAAGTAAGAATATCTCTCCGGCATGGAAGTGGTTTTCCATTGCTGCCTCTTTTGCTCTTTTGGTTGTTTCAGCCTTTCACTTTATTGACTTAAGCCGTCCGGAATTAGTATGGTATGAAGTCGCAGCAGTTCCGGATGCAAAAACAAAGATTGTACTTCCGGATAGCAGTACTGTATGGCTTAATGCCAATGCCCGCCTTGTTTACCCCCGTTCTTTTGAGGATGTAAACAGGAAAGTCAGTATTTCGGGAGAAGCTTTTTTCCAAGTTCGCAAAGACAAGAATCATCCCTTCATTGTAGATATTGGGAAATTGCAGGTTGAAGTATTGGGAACCTCTTTTAATGTAATGACAGATACATACAATGATGAAATAAGAATATCCTTACTTGAAGGAAAAGTGGCTTTATATGAAAAAGGGCAATCTTCTAAATCTGCCAAAATTCTTATGCCCAACCAAGAAGCTAAATATTCACCGTCAAATGGTGAAATTATGATTTCTCCTATCCGCATGGACAATGTCATGTCATGGATTACAGGGAAATTTAGCTTTGAGGATAACACTTTGGCTGAAATCGGAGAAGAATTAGAACGAGCATTTCACGTTAAGATACATATTGAAAACGAGGCTATACGCAAAAAGACTTTTAATGCAACGTTTGAAGATAAAGAAACTCTGGACGAAATACTCTCTATTCTCCAGATTTCAGCAAAATATAAAATGGAGAAAAAACGCGGAGAAATCTATATTTATTAATTGTAAAACCCTATAAAATAATACTATGAACAGCTCTTGAACCCTAAAAAACATTTGGGAATGCGCCAACATCCCCAAACGTAATCGCTAACCGGCAGCCCACTACAACTGCCAAGTATCAAATATTTAATATACAAAAATATGAATAATAAATTATTTATTAGCCATAAAAACACCCATTTAAGATTCTATAACTTTATTCTTTCTACCAAGAAAAGTTATTCCGTATTCTTAATAAGTTGCATCTGCTTTTTCTTTTCAACTAATCCGCTGATAGCACAATCTGTCTCGTTGAATTTCAACAACGCGTCATACGAACAGATCTTTAATACGATTGAGCAAAAAACCGGATATAAATTTGTTTATAACACACAAGAAATCAACAAACACAGTTTACGCTCTATCACTATAAAAGACAAAAACATCGAAACTGTATTAAATGAACTCTTTAAAAATACAGATATATCTTATCGTATATCCAATAAACATATCGCTCTGTTCAAACAAGTAACCAGAAAAATAACGGGGACGGTAACTGATCAGACTGGCGAACCTATTATCGGAGCAAATGTTCTTGTGAAAGGAGCCAAAACCGGAGTCATCACAGATTTCGAGGGTAAATTTACGTTGTCGGTAACCGACAATAGCATACTAATCATATCATACTTGGGGTATGTTACTCAAAACGTCTCAGTAAAAGGTCAGACACATTTTAAAATCACATTGAAAGAAGACACACAAAGTCTGGATGAGGTAGTTGTGGTAGGTTATGGCGTTCAAAAGAAACGCGACCTTACCGGAGCCATATCCTCAGTGAAAATGTCTGACACTCCTATAGGTACATTCTCCACAACTGCTCATGCATTAGCAGGTAAAGCAGCCGGTTTACAGGTAACTCAAAGCAGTGCCCAAGTGGGTGGTGGAGCCAAGTTCCGCATTCGTGGTGAAACTTCAATCAATGCCGGAAACGATCCCCTGTTCATCATTGACGGTTTTCCGGTTTCTGCCTCTTCAACACTCGACTCGGAGAAGAATTTTTATAAAACAGGTACCATTGACAACATATTATCGTCTATCAACCCCAATGACATAGAGTCGATTGAAGTATTGAAAGACGCCAGTGCAACAGCTATCTACGGCTCACGTGCAGGACATGGCGTTATTATCATTACTACTAAAAGAGGTAAAACCGGAAAAGCCAAAGTAACCTATTCCGGCAATCTCTCTGTGCAAACCATTAAGAACAACTATAAAATGTTGAATGGGAAACAATACAGAATACATAGAAATATGTACCTTTATGAAAAATGGTTGAAAGAGACCGGACAAGGCATATATGCCGATTATATAACCGACACTTCTTCGAAAACTTATACTCCCAGATATACAGATGAAGAAATTGCAACCGCCCAAACCACAGACTGGCTGGACGAGGTAACCCGTACCGGAATGCAGCAATCTCACAATGTTTCATTGACAGGCGGTTCTGAGAAAACACAATATGCAGCCTCTCTAAACTATTTTACACAAAAAGGGGTGGTAAAAAACAATGCAATGGACCGGTTCACAATGAAAGTCAATCTGGATCAGGAACTATCAAAATATATCAAAACAGGTTTCTCCCTTCATTTAAGTCGCAACCAATATGACAACTCATCATTGGGAGACAATGATTTTGAAAACGCAGGTATTATTTCGTCAGCTTTGCGCTTCGACCCCAGTGTCCCCGTCCGTGATGAAAATGGCGATTATTCAATCTTCCCGGATATGGCACAATACCCCAATCCGATATCGCTGCTCGAAGTTACTGATAAAACAACAAGCGACAGAGTTCTGGTTAATGGCTATTTACAAGCAGAGCCAATAAAAGGGTTGACTTTAAAAGCTAACCTGGGAGTTGACCGCAGATATGATAAAAACAAAAGCTATGTGCCTAACACTACCGTAGCCGGAGCTGCAAAAGGCGGGATAGCCAACATCCTTCAACGTGATAATATAGATTATCTCATGGAACTGACGGCAAACTATACTAAAGACTTCGGGAATCATAGCCTGACAGCGCTAGTCGGTTATTCTTATCAACAGTTTAATCAAGAAAGCGTATATGCCGGCAACGAAGACTTCTCTACAGATGGATTTCTTTACAACAATCTGCAGGCCGGAGCCGGAACTAAGCCTTATGTAAACTCCTCAGCCAGGAAAAGTGCTTTAGGCTCATACTTTGCCAGAGCAAACTATTCTTATTTAGGAAAGTATCTGCTGACAGTTACCGTTCGTGCCGATGGTGAATCAAACTTCCACCCGGACTACCGTTGGGGATATTTCCCTTCAGTGTCTGCCGGCTGGAGGTTCAGTGATGAAGAATTCATGAAACCTTTGTCAAGCATTCTTTCTAATGGTAAATTGAGAGCCAGTTACGGACAAACCGGTAATTCAAACATAGGGAACTATATGACCGACTCTTACGGAGTAGTTTCCGGCTGGGTATTCGGCAATGACGGTTATATGGGTACTGCAATAACCAAAAGAGGAAACAAAAAGTTAACTTGGGAAACTACAAGTGAATTCAACATCGGTCTGGATCTGGGTTTCTTTGATAACCGGATTTCACTATCCATGGAATATTACAACCGAATTATTTCTGATTTGTTGGTAAGTAATAAAAGTCTGCCCGCCTATAATGAAATTAATACCATAGCAGCCAACATCGGTAAAACCCAGGGACGCGGGTTTGAGCTAACACTGAGTACCGTAAATATCATGAATAAAGACTGGACATGGAGTACTGATTTTACGTTCTATACTTTTAAAGACAACTGGTATGAACGAGATCCTAATTGGAAGCCAGCCGCATACGAATCAAAAAAAGATCCGATCCGTTCTTACTACTCATATGTATCTGATGGCTTGTTACAAGTAGGTGAAAAAGCACCGGCATGGCAACCCACTTTAGTACCAGGCCAAATTAAACTGAAGAATCTATACGATACGGGAACTTCACCTAATGTATTAGATCAATATGATAAAGTCAATCTTGGATCGCAAGATCCTAAATGCACTTTAGGTCTTAACAATACGCTTAGATACAAAAACCTCGACTTTAATATTTACTTCTATGGCGAAATTGGCCGCTTACGCGGAGCCAGCTATTATGATGCCTGGATAGTAGGTCTTGGAAACAGTCTGACAAATGTATCACAACAATCATTGCACTCATACACCAATGCAAATCAAAATACAACGGTTCCGAACCTCATTGAGAGTGCATACGATTTCGGAGACTATTATCACAAAAAGATTAATTACCTGAGATGTAGAAACATCACCCTCGGATATACGATTCCTGTTTCCAAATCAATAGCTGACAGCGTACGTATCTCTGCAAACGTCAGCAATCCGTTTGTATTTACAAACTGGAACGGCGTTGATCCCGAAACTGACACAGGAAATTTCTCTTATCCAAACGTAACTTCTTTTAGTTTCGGTATAGATATTTCATTCTAATAACTGAAAAAACATGAAAATGAAAAAATTAAATATATATATCATTGGACTTTTGACTCTCATGTTGTGTGGGATACAAAGTTGTGCGTTAGAATCAGAGGTATTCGATGAGATCACCCCCTCGATATACCCCCAAACAGAACGTGATGTCCGCGACCTGGTTACGGGAAATGCTTATTCTCCATTCCAGAATTACGATTACGGAGGTTTGTATAATGTAGCTAATGGAGTTATGCTTATTTCGGACATGGCTACCGAATATGGTTTCTGCTCATGGGGCGGATGGATTTGGGAACCCCTCGAATTTGCTCGTTGGACCCCCAGTGACGAAGATCGCATTGCTTATCCTTGGACAAACTACCTTAAAGGAATAAGTAAAATGACACTTACCATCGACCGAATAACAAACGTAAACATGAATAAAGACCTTTTGAACCAATATATAGCAGAGTTACGTTGTGCCCGCGGTTTTCTGGCCTTTTTATTATACGACCTGTACGGTCCTATTATTGTAGCCGATCTAGAGACGCTCAAGAATGCAGAAGATGAAATAATCCTTCCACGTTTAAGTGAAGAGGAAACACACAATTTCATCGTCACCGAGCTGACCGAAGCTGCAAAAGTTTTACCATATAGTTACGATAAAAGTAGTTCGGATTACGGAAGATTTACAAAAGGGTTATGCCACATGGTATTACTTAAATTCTATATGCAAACGAAACAGTGGGATAAAGCTATCACCGAAGCTCGTGAATTGCAGAAGCCCGAATATAAATACGCATTGGTGACAGACAAAGGGGCCGAGAGGTCAGCTTATGCCAATATCTTTACATACGCCAATGAAAAGAACTCGGAAACAATCTGGTCTGTAAACTGTCTTACAGGTTATCAGGTTCATTTATGGTATCCCCATGTTATGCCAAGTAACCTCAAGGCATCCGATGCCGGAAGATTTGATGGTGGCTGGGGAGGTTATAAAATGACATGGAAATTCTTTAAAACATACGAAGATGGAGATGAGCGTAAACAAACTATCATCTCCGAGTATGATACATGGGAAGGTACTACCCTTAACGAAACCAACAAGGGAGTGGGAAGTAACTCCTTACAGGACGGTGTCATTCCATTAAAATATAAAATAGAAAGTAATAATGCAGGAAATCAGTGTCAGACAGATTGGATTGTATACCGCTATGCCGATGTGTTGACTCTATTGGCAGAAGCCATTGTCAGAGAAGGAAATACAGTTACAACAGAAGCCATTAATTTACTGAATCAAGTCAGAACACGTGCCGGTTTAACTGCATATACAGCTTCTTCTTTCAGCAGTGCTCGTGATTTCCTTGATAAATTATTGATAGAACGTGCACACGAGTTTTATTTCGAAGGGTGCCGCCGTCAGGATCTTATCCGCGATGGTTCTTATGTAGCAACCATGAAACAAAAATGTACCGATTACGGACAAGTGTCTATTATAAACGAAAACTATCATCGTTTCCCAATACCGGAATCAGCTATTATTGCGGGACAAGGGATTATTAAACAGAATCCGGGATATTAGTCATCACATATTTTTAAATTAAAAGAGGAGGTAGTACATCAACACTACTTCAAAGTGGATATTTTGATGTACACTCCTCAGCTAATCATCTACCATGAAATATATTGTTCTTTTTCAGCATCTCCAGTTGAAGAACATAGGGCTAGTCTTACTATGCTCCTTTATGTTTTCCAACCTGCTATACTCCCAATCGACGAGAGAAGTCATCAACTTCGATCACGGCTGGCTATTCAACAGATACGGTCTACAGCCTGATGGTAAACGAATAGATGAGCCTTTTGGGAATGGCAGTCCGGATTCTCCATCTCCTAAAGAGTTAGCCTTTAATGACAAAGACTGGAGGAAATTGGATGTCCCTCACGACTGGGGCATTGAAGGACCTTTCAGGGAAAATCTGGATGGCTATACAGGTAAGCTACCTTGGCGGGGAATCGGCTGGTATCGTAAACGCTTCAACATCAAAAATATAGATAAAGATAAAATGTTTTTTCTTGATTTTGATGGCGTGATGGCCAATGCGGAGGTATATCTTAACGGAAAGAAGATAGGAGAACGTCCCTATGGCTACATTTCCTTCAGGGTAAATCTTACGCCCTATATTCGCTTTGATTCGGAAAATATCATTGCAGTCAGAGTGGATACGGAGAAACTGGGTTCTCGTTGGTATCCCGGAGCAGGTATTTACCGGCATGTCAGATTGGTCAAAACCAACAAGCTTCATATTCCCCAATGGGGTGTATTTATTTCTACGCCCGAAATCAATAGCCAATATGCCACCGCATCCGTGATGGTTCAGTTGGCTAATGGAAAGAAAAAAACGGCTAGAAGCAGTTACACAATTGAAATATTCAAATTAGATAAAGCAAACATTCCCCGAGAAAGAGTTGCAGTGGGAGCTAAAGAGAATATCAAAATTGCAGCAAACGCCATCGACAGTAGCTTAGTATCTCTGAAAGTGGAGAAACCACAATTATGGGATTTGGAAAATACGAACCTCTATCTAGCCAAGGTATCAGTATACGATAGAAAGACGTTGACAGATGTATACGATGTGCCGTTCGGTTTCCGGACTTTGAAATTCACACATAACAATGGATTCCTGTTAAATGGGAAAAGAGTTCAATTGAAGGGAGTATGTATGCATCATGATTTAGGTGCATTAGGTACAGCAATCAACAAGAGTGCCATAGAACGCCAAATCAACATATTGAAGAGTTTTGGCGCTAATGCTATACGTACCTCTCACAACCCACCCGCACCCGAGTTGTTAGAACTTGCTGACAAAATGGGAATACTTATTCTCGATGAGGTATTTGACTGTTGGGCTAGTGGCAAAAACGAAAATGACTACGCTGTTCATTATTCCGAATGGCATAAAAAGGACATTGAAGCACTTGTTTGCAGAGACAGAAATCATCCTTCCGTCATTATGTGGAGTTTGGGAAATGAAGTAGAAGAACAGTATCATCCCGAAAAAGGAGTAGCAGCATATCTCAGGGATATTGTGCGGCTTTACGACTCAACCCGCCCCGTCACTTTCGGTGCCTCATATCCCAGTAAAAGTGCTATCAATGGTACAGAACTCCAAGTAGATGTCCATGGCATGAACTATCCTTCGGGGGGGTATGGCGGTCCTGATTTTTATGAAACATTTCTCAACTATCCGGGGCATGAACACTTATCAGGCTTTGCCAGTGAATCCAGTTCAACAATAAGTTCACGCGGAGTTTATTTTCCAAAAGGTTATCAAGTTACTTCATATGACTTGAAAGCCCCCGGTTGGGCATCTCTTGCCGATGCCGAATTTGCTGCATTAGACAAATATCCGGCTATTTGTGGTGAATTTGTCTGGACGGGATTTGACTATCTAGGCGAACCGACTCCTTTCAATAGCGATATGAGCGTCTTACTCAACCATGCCGCGCTCAGTGAAGAAGAACTGGCTAAAGCAAAAGAGGAACTAAAGAGAATAGAAAAAGAGCGTCCTTCCTCTCGTAGCAGCTATTTTGGCATTGTCGATCTAGCAGGTTTTCCAAAAGATCGTTATTACTTGTATAAAGCACATTGGATGCCCGACGAGCCTATGGCACATATTCTCCCCCATTGGAATTTTCCGGATAGGATAGGTAAAATAACTCCTGTGTTTGTGTATTCTTCGGGCGATGAAGTTGAACTCTTTCTGAATGGTGAATCTTTGGGCAGGAAAAAGAAAGAACAGTATCAATATAGATTCAAATGGGAGAATGTTATATACACTCCCGGAGAATTAAAGGCCATTGCCTACAAAAATGGCAAACTCTGGGCAACAGAAAGCGTAAGAACCACAGGAGAACCGGCTTTGTTACAAGTCTCCGCCTATAAAGACAAGATAAAAGTAGCTGACAATGAACTGGCTTTTATCACAGTCTCCATCCGTGACAAAACAGGAAGTGTTGTACCAACGGCCAATCATAAGATTAAATGCAAATTAGAAGGTGAAGGTAAGATTGTAGCAACGGATAATGGTGATCCAACTTCACTCATCTCTTTTTCAGCGACAGAGCGCGAAACTTTTAACGGATTCATGTTAGTTGTTATAAAGGCTCATCAAGGAGCAAAAGGAAAACTACGTCTAATTGTGGAATCCGAGAATTTGAAAAGTGCCTCTGTGGATATCAACCTATTATAAATCATTCTTATTTGAACATCATGACAACAAAATTATTAAATATAAAAACAAGACTTTTCAGATCATTGACCAATTTGGGTATGATGATTATTTTATTTTCTTGCAGTTCGTCATCTATCGGAGAAGAACCGATAAACCCTCCTGCTCCTCCTGCTTCATCCGTAGAAAAGAGTGAGTATTATGTTTCCACAACCGGTAATGATGAGAATCCCGGAACACTTACATCACCTTGGCGTACCATTCAAAAAGCTGTCACCACAGTTACCCCGGGATGTGTAGTAAATATTATGGGGGGAACATACTATGAAGAAATAAAAGTAACTGTATCCGGAACTGCTGACAAATACATCGTAATCAAAAACTATAATGACGAGGAAGTTATTATAAGCGGCGACAATAAACCCAGAGAACTAATGAATCTCAATGGCGTGAGTTATATAAAGGTAAAAGGGTTAACCTTCGCCGATTGCTTGGGATCATATTCTGTGGGAATAAAAATATCCACTACATCCGACGAGGCTTCTCATCATATTGAGATAGAATCGAATACAATCAGAAACTTATATGCAAATGCCACCGCAACAGTTTATCCGCCGAATGTATATGCCGGAGGAATAACAGTAGCCGGCTATCTGGACTCAAAAGCCATTCACGACATTATAATAAGAGAAAACACAGTAAAAGACTGTCGGACAGGTTGGACAGAAGCCATTTCAGTAACAGGAAACGTAGATGGTTTTCTGATTACTAAGAACGTAGTGACTAATACAGGAAACATCGGTATAGATGCGTCAGGGCATTGGGGTATTTCGAAAAATCCTGCCACTGATTTCGCCAGAAACGGAGTCATCTCTGAGAATCATGTTTCATACTGCAAAAGTCCTGTTGAGGGAGGTGCAGGTATTTATTTGGATGGAAGTTCAAATATCCTTGTTGAGAAAAACATTTCGCACAACAATGTTTATGGTATTACCGTAGGGTGTGAAAGGGCAAACAATTTTGTAACTAATAATATAATCAGAAATAACATCTGTTATCACAATGAAGGGTTTGGAATCGGACTAATGGGCTGGTCCCCTGAAGGCAGAATCATAAAAAACTGCCAAGTTGTTAATAACACAACCTTTGGAAATGCGAAAGACAGATTGGGAGAAATAGCCATATACAGCACGGAAAATACTACGATTAAAAACAATATATTTTATTCAACTCACGCAAACTCAAATCTATTATATGTAGATGATAGTCACCTCAATCTCGATATGAATTTTAATCATTATTATTCCAGTTCTCCCGATGTTAAGTTTTACTGGAAGGGTAGCATATTTTCAACTTTCGAACAATATAAACAGAACACAGGCTGTGATTTAGCTTCGGCTTTCAGTAATCCTTTATTCATTGATACAGAAGTATTCGATTTTCAGTTACAATCCACATCTCCGTGTATAGATACAGGTGATCCCGCCTATACACCCGCAGAGAATGAACTGGACTTTAATCATAACCCTAGGAAAGTTGGAGCTTGTATTGATAAAGGCGCTTATGAAAAGCAATAATAAAAAAGCGGTTTACTAATATCAAACCTCATACAACAAATCCTCCCCGAAAGTTTTCAATACCAACCTTCGAGGAGGATTTTATTTCATTCTTTTATTCCCATTCTATGGTCGCATTGGGTTTAGGCGACATATCATAGCAAACACGATTCACATTCTTCACTTCTTTCAGAATACGGTCCGTGATTTTCATCAGAACAGGCCAGTCAATCGGTTCAATAGTAGCAGTCATGGCGTCTACTGTATTGACAGCGCGAATGATAACCGGCCAATCGAAAGAACGGGCATTATCACGTACACCAACAGATTTGAAATCGGGCACTACCGTGAAATATTGCCATACTTTTTTATCCAATCCGGCAATCTGGAATTCCTCACGCAGGATAGCGTCAGATTCACGCACGGCTTCCAGACGGTCACGTGTAATAGCACCCAGGCAGCGTACACCCAAACCGGGACCGGGGAAAGGCTGACGGTAAACCATTTCATAAGGTAATCCCAGCTCCAGACCACAGGCACGAACTTCATCCTTGAACAGTTGACGCAAAGGCTCTACAAGTTGGAATTTGAGATCTTCGGGCAACCCACCTACGTTATGATGAGATTTCACCATTTTAGCCGTCTTCGTTCCACTTTCCACAATATCCGGATAAATAGTACCCTGGCCTAAGAAGTCGATACCGTCCAACTTGCGTGCTTCTTCTTCAAATACACGGATAAACTCGCTACCGATAATCTTACGTTTTTGTTCCGGATCTTCCACACCTGCCAGTTTATCCAGAAAACGGTCGGTCACATCAAGATAAATAAGGTTTGCCTTCAACTGGTTGCTGAATACTTCAACGACATCCTCAGACTCCCCTTTACGCATCAAACCATGATTCACATGTACACACACCAGATTATCACCGATTGCTTTCAGAAGCAAAGCAGCAACAACAGAACTATCAACTCCGCCGGACAGAGCCAATAATACCTTCTTATCGCCTACTTGACGTTTGATTAATTCTATCTGATCATTGACGAAATTCGTCATATTCCAGTTAGCTTCAGCTTTGCAAGTATCGAAAACGAAAGCCTTCACAGCATTCTTAATAGCTTCAATATCATCTGTGAATTCAGCTAGCTTCACTTCGCAAGCCGCTTTGTCATGGCCGGCAGCCATAACGGGAATCCCCATTGCATAGATAGCCGGATTTACATCAATAGCCACACCATCAATGACATTGTTCGGGCCGCCATTGATAATAATACCCTTCACGTTAGGTAATGCTTTCAATTCTTCCACTGTGATGTCGTGAGGATAAATCTCACTGTAAACTCCTAATGCACGGATGGCGCGAGCCAATACCGTATTCTCATGACTACCCAAGTCAAGGATAACAATCATGTCCTGTTTCATCTGATTCTGTTTTTTTTATTATGTTATTGTCAATAGTTTCTTTAGTTTCAACTTATCCGCAAATATAAATATTTTAAAAGACAAAAACAAGACACTTTGCTTTATGCCTTCAGCCGTATCACAAACCGGCTTCCTTTGCCTAATTCACTTTCCACCGTCAGCGTACCGCCATGAGCTTCCACAAAATCTCTCGAAATAGACAGCCCCAGCCCGCTACCTTGCACTTTCGTTCCGGGTACACGGAAATAACGGTCAAAGATACTTTTGTGATAACGAGGGTCAATCCCTTTACCAAAATCCTGAACATACAACTCAATGATATTATCTTCTTGCTTGGCACCAATCACTACACGACCGTTTTCTTTGGAATAACGAATAGCATTACTCAATAAGTTAGTCAACACCCAAGCAATCTTTTCACTATCGACAAAGAGTTTACCGATCTTTTCCTCCGGATATTCCACTTCTATCTGAATATTAAACTTATCGGCTTGTACTTGATTGGCCTTGATAGCATACTCTATCAGTTCAATCGGTTTGGTGATCTTGGGCATTAATTGCAGTTTTCCGGCTTCCACCTGAGTCATATTGAGCAATTCTCCGGTGATACCAAGCAAGCGTTCACTATTTTCCTTGATGCTCTTTGAAAGTTGCTCCTGTTCATCATTCAATGCACCGACACGCTTATCCTCCAACAGTTGAAGACTCATCATAATAGCAGCAATCGGAGTTTTCAACTCATGAGAAATAGTAGAGATAAATGTAGTCTTGGCAGAGTCCAGTTCCTTAAATTCCGTAATATTTTTCAGCAAAATGACATCTCCCAGTTTACGAGGTTCATCTTTTTCCGCTTCTGTATTAATGATAGGAACGTAGGACGCTTTGAAATAGCTTTCTTTATTATCAGCATATATTTTCAAAGGTTCCTTTTGTTCGCCTGGTGTCACCAGTTCACGAACCAACCGACGGAGCAGATCATTCTTCAAAGCAAGTTCTTCCGCTGACTTACGAATCACATTTTCACGCTTCAAATTCAGCACATTCAATGCCTCCTCATTAATAAACAGAATCTGCCGGTCCATATTTAAACCGATCACCGGATCATCTATGCTGTTCACAATCGCTTCGATAAATTTCTTGGCGGAAAGAATATCCGAAAGAGTGCTGGCACGATATTCGGTCAACCGTTCCGCCATTCGATTAAAGCTATCGGCAACTTCGCGAAATTCCTCATTCTTATCCATATTCAAGCGCTTTTCGTAATTATGATCGGCTATTTCAAGAATCCCCTCTTTCAGTTCTTTTATCGGTTTACTAATGCTCCGGGGAAGCCAATAAAGCAACACAAGTCCGGTCAGGATACAGATGCTGCCGGTAATGGAAATCCATAGTAACGCACGTTCCAGTCCGGGCATAGCAGCAGGGCTATCCGGTTCCGTTGCCGTTAGAATTTGAAGATTTACAACCGAAAGAGTTACCAGCAGAATAATCATTCCGGCCAACATTCCAATACCAAGAATCAGTTTCGTTTTAATATTCATAACGTTCATACGATTAATATTATGCAAGTATAATCAAATCTACATTAGCTCGTGACAAATTATTCAAAAACTTTCGATATCCCAGTATGGAACAGATAGCATACGGCAATTTCAGGTCAGGGCTACCCATACATACAGTGGATATCTGCTTCTCTTTACAAATCTCCACAATGCTCCCCAGAATATCTCTAGACTGTACCTGAACGACCTCCCCTCCCAACTCTGTCACCAGTTTAAAATGATTCAGCAGATAACGCTGTCTCGCCAGACCAATTCTATCCATGCTCTCTTTCGGTGTCTGAACATACAGGGCGATAAAAGTAGTATTGTACCGGGTTGCCAACTTTGCCGCCTTCCTGATAATTCTCCGCGGTGTTTTCTCGTGACTGCTGATACAAGCCATAAACTTTTCATGTCTTAATCCGACAGCCACTCCCATTACAACCTCATTCTCCACCTTCTTCTCCACCCTCAATGCAACTTCCTTCAAAGCCAACTCGCGCAATTGCAGAATATTCTCAGTTCGAAAGAAATTGTCCAATGCTGTCTGAATCTTTTCCGGACAATATATCTTTCCGGCTTTCAAACGGGCAATCAACTCCTCTGCCGTCAAGTCAATATTCACCACTTCATCCGCTTCCTGAAGAACACTGTCGGGTACCCGTTCTTTCACTTCGATACCTGTAATCTCCTGTACTTCTTCGTTCACACTCTCAATGTGTTGAATATTAATTGCCGAAATCACATTGATTCCCTCGTCCAGCAAAGCCATTACATCCTGCCAACGCTTTTCGTTCAGACTGCCCTCCACATTCGTGTGTGCCAACTCGTCCACAATGACAATTTCCGGATGAATACGGATAATTGTATCTAGGTCCATCTCTTCCAGTTCTTTTCCCTTATAGAAAATCTTACGCCGCGAAATGACAGGGAGCCCTTGCAGCATCGCCTCGGTTCCGACACGTCCGTGAGTTTCAACATAGCCGATTTGCACGTCCACTCCATTCTCCAGCAGTTCATGTGCTTCCTGAAGCATACGATAAGACTTTCCCACACCGGCTATCATACCGATATAGATTTTAAACTTACCCCGGTGGGATCTCTTAATCAGATCCAAGAAATGCTGTACACTTTGTTCTCTATCATCCATCTTTATCTGTTTTTTAAAACATTCTAACCCGTGACAATCATCACGATCATCACGGGTTCACACACTAATAATTCATGAGTTAATTTAATTTATGGTTTTAAAGTTACGCCAAATACTAAATGGGCGTCCTCCATACGTGGATTCCATATAGCCTGTACAAATATAGGTAATGAAAATCTCTCATTAAAATTCAGCGCTTTCGTTGCTTTCAAAGCAAAGTTCGTTACTGCAAAACCATTCACATTATACTGCGGAGTTTCATAAGGAACCATGCCACAAGTAGCATTCAAATCAACTCCTTTCACGCTAAACGGATAATTCAACTCCACATACGAAGAATACGCCTGTTTATCTTCGCCTTTATCATTTATCTTTCTGTCGGCACCCGCAAACATTGTATACCACGCAATGGACAAGGGGAATTTTTCAACAGGAAGCGTATAAGATAATCCCGCTTCAATATGATGTCCTGTATCTCCACTCTTGAAATGGAAATAGTTACCGGCCCCCTGTCCATCCCACCAAAGAGTCGCAACAGAAAGCGCCGGTCCTGTTTCACCAAACTTATAAGCCGCAGTCAGGTCTATTTCTTTATTACTTTCACTCAAACTAGTTGATCCCCATGCAGTAAGAGAAAAATTGCCCGCGCTGAATCCTAAAGTCGGCTGGAAGGAGGCTGCGCCACCCTGATAGATACCACGCCATACATACGAACTTACAAAATCACCTTGTATGGTAAACTCCTGTGCCTTCACACTAGTTGCTCCCAACATACATACGGCTGCCACAGCCATTGTTCTCAAAATACTCTTTTTGCTAAAAAAACTTTTCATACTTTTATTATCTAATCCAGATTCTCACTTACTTACCACTTTTTTCTTCCAACGCTATGTTTAATTTCAACACATTCACTTTTTCTGTCCCCAAAAATCCCAATAACGGTTTTTCTATACTCTCGTCAACTATTGACTTCACCTGTTCCTCCCTCAATCCACGAGCCTGTGCAACTCTTTTCACCTGTACATACGCACATTGGGGAGTGATATTCGGGTCGAGTCCTGAACCACTTGCCGTCACCATTTCCGCCGGTACCTCTTTACGACTCAAATAAGGATGATGAACGAGGAACGTATCGATACGCGCTTTTACTTCGTCCAAGTATTCCTGATTCGTAGGTCCTTTGTTGCTACCGGCTGAACTTGTCGCATCATATCCGTCGCCCGCACAGGAAGGGCGTCCCCAGAAGTAAATATCCTTTGTAAACATCTGACCGACATTCGCCGCTCCCACTACTTTTCCGTTTAGTGTGACTACTTCGGCATTTCCCTTGTTAGGACCTGCAACCTGTGCAAACAGCCACAAGATAAGGATATAGAACACGGAGAAAAAGACACAAAAAGCAAGTGTTATTTTTAAAGACTTCAATAAAGTTTTCATTGCTATTGTTTTTTAATTAAAAGAATAAACCTACTAATAAATCAATCAATTTAATACCGACAAAAGGAACAATCACACCGCCCACACCATAAATCAACAAATTGCGGCGGAGTAAGGCACTTGCGCCAATCGGCTTGTATTGTACGCCACGCAAAGCCAGCGGAATCAAAATCGGAATAATAATCGCGTTGAAGATTACTGCCGAAAGGATAGCGCTTTCAGGACTATGCAGATTCATAATGTTCAGCGCGGCCAATTCGGGAATAGCTACCATAAACAAAGCCGGAACGATAGCGAAATACTTGGCCACGTCATTAGCAATAGAGAAGGTAGTCAATGTGCCACGAGTCATCAGCAGTTGCTTGCCTATTTCCACAATTTCAATCAGCTTTGTCGGGTCGTTGTCCAAATCCACCATATTACCGGCTTCCTTCGCTGCTTGTGTACCGCTATTCATCGCTACCCCTACATTTGCCTGTGCCAACGCAGGAGCATCATTCGTTCCGTCTCCCATCATTGCAACCAATTTCCCGGCCTGCTGCTCCTTCTTGATATATTCCATTTTATCTTCCGGCCTAGCTTCAGCAATAAAATCATCTACTCCAGCTTTTTCAGCAATATATTTTGCTGTCAACGGGTTGTCACCGGTCACCATAACCGTCTTCACACCCATTTTGCGCAAACGTTCGAAACGCTCCTGAATACCCGGTTTGATAATATCCTGCAATTCAATAACGCCTACTACTTTCCGATTGACACATACCACCAACGGTGTACCGCCATTACTTGATATAGTAGAAATTATCTCTTCCACCTCTTTCGGGAATTTATTTCCGGCACTCTCTACCATCTTACGGATAGCATCAAATGCCCCCTTACGGATCTGTGTTCCGTCAGCCAAATCGACACCGGAACATTTTGTCTCAGCAGTAAACTTAATCATGCGTGCCCCAGCCGTATTCAGGTTACGCATACGGATACCCGATTCACGTCCCAACTCCACTATTGACTTTCCTTCCGGAGTTTCATCGGACAGGGAAGACAACAGACAGTTTTCTACAAAACGGTGCAAATCAACGCCCGGTGCCGTGTGGAAGTGAGTGGCCTTACGATTACCGATCGTAATTGTACCAGTCTTGTCCAACAGCAACGTATCAATATCACCGGCAGTCTCTACTGCTTTTCCGGATTTTGTAATCACATTCGCACGAAGTGCACGGTCCATACCGGCAATACCGATTGCCGAGAGAAGCCCGCCGATCGTTGTCGGAATCAGGCAGACAAACAAAGAGATAAGTGAAGCAATGGTGATGACCGTATTACTATAATCGGCAAATGGTTTCAAGGTAACACACACAATGACGAAAACGAGCGTAAAACCTGCCAACAAAATAGTCAACGCTATCTCATTCGGGGTTTTCTGACGTGATGCACCTTCTACAAGCGCAATCATCTTGTCGAGAAAACTTTCTCCCGGCTGAGTAGTCACCATTACTTTTATACGATCGGATAATACTTTCGTTCCTCCCGTAACCGAACTCTTATCTCCGCCAGCCTCACGGATTACCGGAGCAGACTCACCGGTGATCGCACTCTCATCGATAGAAGCCAGTCCTTCAATAATCTCACCATCCGACGGAATCACATCTCCGGCCTCACAAACAAATACATCCCCTTTCTTCAATTGCGAAGAACTTACGGTAATAATTTTATTACCTTCTACTTTTTTTGCCGGTGTTTCTTCACGAGTCTTACGCAAACTGTCGGCTTGTGCCTTACCACGCGCTTCGGCGATAGCTTCGGCAAAATTGGCAAACAGCAATGTTACAAACAGAATGACAAACACAGCGATATTGTAGCCAAACGACCCCTGTGAAGCGTTTACAATAGAGTAGAGCGTCACGAAGAACATCACCGCCATAGCCACTTCTACTGTAAACATAATCGGATTCTTTATCATCATCCGCGGATTCAGTTTCACGAATGACTGTTTCAAACTTTCTATCACTTGCTCCTTTTGAAACAAAGAAGCTGATTTATTATCTTTCATATCTATTACAAACTTAAATGTTCAGCAATCGTACTCAATGCATGTACCGGGAAGAACGACAAGGCGGCAACAATGAAGATAACGGCAAATGTCATTACCCCAAACGTCAACGTATCGGTTTTTAATGTTCCGGCACTTTCCGGAATAAACTTCTTCTGCGCAAGCAAACCGGCAATGGCAACTTGTCCCACAATAGGAATGAAACGACTAAGAATCAATACAATACCACATGTCCAGTTCCAGAAATAAGTATTATCACCCAAACCCTCGAAACCAGAACCGTTATTGGCAGCCGAAGAAGTGTATTCATAAAGCTGCTCACTCAGACCGTGGAATCCGGGATTATTCAACCAACCGCCTTCACTTTCCACAAATTCAGGATAATGCGCATAAATATAACTGGAGATGGCTGTAAATACCAAAATTACAAACGGATGAAGCAAGGCTACAATCGTAGCGATTTTCATTTCACGGGCTTCCACTTTTTTACCTAAGAACTCCGGTGTACGTCCTACCATCAGACCACTGATAAATACTGCTATAATAATGAATGTATAGTAGTTCATCCATCCCACACCGACACCACCAAACCAAGTATTAATCTGCATATTCAGCATTTCCATCATACCGGACAAAGGCATAGTGGAGTCATGCATACCATTGACAGAACCATTGGAAGTCACCGTAGTCGTAATACTCCAAAGAGCTGTTGCACCAGCTCCCAAACGGACTTCTTTGCCTTCCATTGCACCATTATCCTGCGCAATGCCCAATTCATCGATACGCGGATTCCCCCCCATTTCCTGGCTGACATTAATGCAGACGCCTACCAGATAAGCAAAAAGCATGACTCCGAATATGCTATATCCCAATTTCTTCCTGCGGGTATAAAATCCCAGTGCAAACACCATTGCCATCGGGATAATCAGGATGGACCAGCATTCCGCCATATTGGTAAGATAAGTCGGGTTTTCCAACGGATGAGAGGAGTTTACACCAAAATAACCACCACCATTTGTACCCAATTGTTTAATAGGAACAATCGCAGCCGTAGGACCTTGGGAAACCATCTGCTCCTGACCTTCAAGAGTCGTGACTTTCATCTTGCCGTCAAATCCCATCGGAGTCCCTTGGAGAATCAGGATAAAACCTACAACCAGAGAAAGAGGCAATAAAATACGTGTGCAGCTAACTACAAGGAATTGCCAAAAGTTACCAATTGTTTTTGTTGTTTTTGCAGCAATACTTTTCATGATACCTGCCATAGCAGCCATACCCGTTGCAGCAGTAATAAACTGGAAAAGCATGATGACGAACAATTGTGTAAAATAAGTCAATCCGCTCTCGCCGCTATAATGCTGTAAGTTACAGTTAACCATGAAACTAATACACGTATTGAACGCCTGATCAGGAGTCTGCGGACCGTTACCGTCCGGATTTAAAGGCAGCCAACCTTGTGAAACCAAAAGCACCATTCCCCAGAAAAACCAAAAAGCATTCAATATCAATAATGCTTTCAGGAATTGTTTCCAGTTCATCTCTTCGTCAGGATTGATTCCACAAACTTTATAGATAACTCTTTCGACAGGAGCCATAAAATCTGACCAAGTCTTTTCTCCTTTATAGACCTTGGCAATGTATTTTCCCAATGGATAAGCCAGAATCACCATCAAAGCAATCTGAACAACCACGCCTAAAATTTCTGTATTCATATACTTTTTACCTTAAACTGTGTGTGTTACTTTAAAACTTCTCGGGTTTGACGAGTACATACATCAAATAACCGAAGATCGCAATACCTAATACAAATAATACTGTGTACATAATCAATTCTCCTCCTTTTTTTAAATATTCTCAAACCAGTCTACACATTTCCAGAATAACCAGAAACAGGCGAAGCCGCTTAACAGGCAGAAAATAAATGATAATGTAATTTCCATGTTTTTTCTTTTAAGTGATTATTATTAGTTTTACTTGCCAGTCTTTATGCCAAATGCGTGCCACAAAAGCAAGAAAACACATAACATACTAATATCCAGAAAGTTATAAACATCTCACAGATTATCTATCCTTACAAGAAACCCTTCCATTTTGAAAAAGGCATTCTATTTTGAAAAGGTTAGTACTTTTCGGCAATTTCTGAAAGAGAAAAAACAAAGGATTTTTCAAATTGGAAGGTTATTTCCATTTTGGGAAGGTAGAATATATAAGAAGCTTTTTATAACCTACTGAAAACAAGCGGCTAACCACTCTTATACAATAATTGGTATACGCTTTGCCTATAAACAGATATGAAACTTTATATTATATCAAACAGATTACCTGTCAAAGCAGCCGGTTCAAATGGAACATTCGTCTTTTCACGCAGTGAAGGCGGGCTGGCAACAGGTTTGGATTCTCTCCAAACTTCTTATGAGAAACATTGGATAGGGTGGCCCGGCGTATGTACAGACAACGAAAAAGACCGTCAAGAAATGAATGAGAAGTTACAGGAAATGAATTTTCACCCGGTCTTCTTATCGGAAAAACAGATTCAGAACTATTACGAAGGATATAGCAATAGTACCCTCTGGCCTTTATGCCACTATTTTTACGCCTATACCTTATATAAAAAATGTTTTTGGCACTCCTATCAGCAGGTCAACCAACTTTTCTGCGATGAAATTTGCCGGCTGATACGTCCCGGAGACAAGGTGTGGATACAAGACTATCAACTGATGTTACTTCCCGGTATGTTGCGAAAAATATATCCGGAACTCTGCATTGGCTATTTCCACCATATCCCGTTCCCGTCCTACGAGCTTTTCCGTATCCTGCCGGAACGTGCCGAAATACTGAAAGGCTTACTGGGTGCAGACTTTATCGCCTTTCATACTCATGACTATATGCGCCACTTCGTTAGCACCGTAGAACGTGTCCTTCATCTTGACTTCAATCTGGATGAACTACAAACCGGTAATCGTGTAGTGAGAGTAGACGCACTACCAATGGGGATATTAACTATGAGCTTTACCATAAAGCCTCGGAAAACGCAAAGGTACACCAAGCTATTGACCGCACCCGAAAACTTTTCGGCAAACACAAGTTAATCCTGTCGGTAGACAGGCTGGATTATAGTAAAGGAATATTGCACCGCCTACATGGCTTCTCCACTTTTCTCGAACGTCATCCCGAATATTATGGCAAAGTGACTCTGGCAATGGTCATTGTCCCCTCACGCGACCATGTAGGCAGTTATGCAGAATTAAAAACAAAAATCGATGAAGAGATAGGTTCCATTAACGGACACTACTCCACAATGGACTGGACCCCTGTCTGCTACTTCTACCATGGCTTCTCGCTGGAAGAACTGACCGCCATGTATTATGTTGCCGACATTGCTTTGATCACCCCGCTACGTGACGGCATGAACCTGGTAGCCAAAGAATATGTAGCCGCCAAATGCGATCACCCGGGTGTGCTTATCCTCAGCGAAATGGCAGGTGCCGCCGTAGAATTAACAGATGCTATCCAAATCAACCCGAACGATACGGAACAGATAGAGCACGCCATCTGCCAGGCACTTGAAATGCCCGAAGAAGATCAAAGGGCACGTTTACAACGAATGCAAGCCATTTTATCCGTACAAACTGTCAATAAATGGGCTGCCGACTTCATCAACGGACTGAATACGACGTGTATCCAAAATGATACGCTACGGAAAAAACGTATCGTGCCCACCACTATCGCCCAAATCAAGCTCAAGTACAATCAGGCAAAACAACGCCTGATATTGCTGGATTACGACGGTACACTGACAGCACTCAAGCCACGTCCCGAAGATGCCAAACCTACACCTGAACTTATTTCTATTCTACAACAATTAGCCAGTGATCCCGCCAATCATATAGTCATCAATAGCGGGCGGGATCACTTTATTCTGGAAAAGTGGTTTGGCCTCCTTCCCGTATCTATGGCTGCCGAACACGGAGCATTCTATAAAGAAAACGGGGTTTGGCACAAAAAGATTAAGAAGACAGAATGGGGGACAGGACTTCTTTCTATCCTGCAAATGTTTGTAGACAGAACTCCCCGTTCACATCTGGAAATAAAGGAGACAGTATTAGCATGGCATTACCGAGAAAGCGACGCATGGCTCGGCACACTGAGAGCACAGCAACTCGTCAATGCACTGGTTTCGATCTGTACTCGGCAAAAACTGCAAATTCTACAAGGGAACAAAGTGGTTGAAGTCAAATCACCGGATTGCAACAAAGGCTCGGAAGTAGAGCGTTTGCTGGCTAACAGACGTTATGATTTCGTTATGGCAATGGGAGATGACACAACGGACGAAGATATGTTCCAAGCTCTTCCGGCCAAAGCGGTCACCATTAAGATAGGCAACGTATCAAAAGCAGCCAACTACAATCTGCCCGCACAATCTGATGTACTTCCTTTCCTGCAATCCATGCTGAGAAAGCAAAAAAACACCGACACAACGAAAAGCTATGTCAGAAACCGTCTGACTTCCGCTTTCAGCTTTTTCAGAGACTTATTGAAAACTAAATAAAAACAAGCGTTATGAACAATCAGAATTATGGAGTGATAGGTAATTGCCGCACGTCCACCCTCGTTTCACAAACAGAAGCCCTCTCTTTTATTTTTTTCATAGTAATCATCCTGCAAAGTTTATAAACAGATGAAGCCCCTCCGGTATTTCTACTGAAGGGGCTTCATAAAAAACGGCGGCTACCTACTCTCCCACTGTTACGCAGTACCATCGGCGTGACGAGGCTTAACTTCTCTGTTCGGAATGGGAAGAGGTGGAACCCTCGTGCTATAACCACCTGAAAAAGGTTATGACATGACGAAAAGTAAAATGAAAGACATTTGACAAGCTAAACGTATATAACAACCGTCCCGCAGAAAGAAAGTGTACGGGCAATTAGTAATGCTCGGCTATGATGTTACCACCTGTACACCTGCATCCTATCAACGTCATCGTCTTTGACGACCCTAAGAAATCTAATCTTGTGGCTGGCTTCGTACTTAGATGCTTTCAGCACTTATCCAATCCCGACTTAGATACCCAGCAATGCACCTGGCGGCACAACTGGTAAACCAGAGGTCAGTCCAACACGGTCCTCTCGTACTAGTGTCAGAGCCACGCAAATTTCATACGCCCACGATAGATAGAGACCGAACTGTCTCACGACGTTCTGAACCCAGCTCGCGTGCCACTTTAATGGGCGAACAGCCCAACCCTTGGGACCTTCTCCAGCCCCAGGATGTGACGAGCCGACATCG